>Ga0209373_10005462_pt1 | contig 10348 bp, 10 predicted proteins | sample Higcelweek5metaG_FD_187173 | JGI IMG/M metagenome (GOLD analysis project Ga0209373, IMG submission 187173) | Freshwater pond sediment microbial communities from the University of Edinburgh, under environmental carbon perturbations - High... | ecosystem: Environmental > Aquatic > Freshwater >...
CACGCCGTTCACGGCGACGGCGTCGCCCTTCTCATATTCGATCTCGACATATTCCGCCTCGTCCGGGGCCTTTTCCGGGGCGACGGAGCGGGTATACATGTCCTCGTCGGCCTCCACCCAGGGATCTTCCAGGGCTTTGCCTTCGTAGGAGATGTGCAGAAGGTTGGCGTCCGTGCTGTACGGGGCCTCTCCGCGCTTGTCCTTGGCGATAGGGATCTGGTGCTTTTCAGCGAATTCCAGCAGCTGGGTGCGGCTGTTCAGGTCCCATTCGCGCCAGGGTGCGATCACCGTCACGTCGGGCTTCAGCGCGTAATAGCCCAGTTCGAAGCGGACCTGATCATTGCCCTTGCCGGTGGCACCATGGGCCACGGCATCGGCGCCGACCTGATTGGCGATCTCGATCTGGCGCTTGGCGATCAGCGGCCGGGCGATGGAGGTACCCAGCAGGTACGTGCCCTCATACAGGGTATTGGCGCGGAACATCGGGAAGACGAAGTCGCGCACGAACTCTTCACGCAGATCATCGATGAAGATGTTTTCCGGCTTCACGCCCAGCAGCTCAGCCTTCTTGCGGGCGGGCTCCAGTTCCTCACCCTGGCCGAGATCGGCGGTGAAGGTCACGACCTCGCACGCATAGGTCTCCTGCAGCCATTTCAGGATCACCGAGGTGTCGAGGCCGCCCGAATAGGCCAGCACGACTTTCTTCACGCCGCTCTTCATGGGTAATATCCGTTGCGGTAACAGGTTGAACCGGGCACGGAAGTTATCGGGGGCGGTCCCGCCTGTCCAGACCATGAAGCCCGCATCCACCGGGGGGCTGGCCGGCAACAGCGGCACGCCCCATATCGGATGGGGCGCTTGTGACAAATGACGAGGGTGGAAGATGAGCCGTGGTGGGGTTTTGATGATCGCCTGCCTGCTGGCCATGCTGCTGGCGGCGGGGGTCGGCGGCATCATGGCGTGGAACGCGGTGGGCGGGGGCGGTCCGGAACAGGAGATCAGCCTGCATGGATTTATCGCGCTGGGCCTTGGGATTGTCGGATCGCTGGTTGTGGGCGGCGGATTGATGGCGCTGGTCTTCTTCTCCAGCCGCAGCGGCCATGACCGGGCCGTGCATGAGGATGGCACGCGCCGGATGCCGCCCGACGAAGCGCCGCATTGATCCCCTGTCCACCCAGGCCCACCCTGATCAATGGTGATTACCCCCACGACGGCCCTGCGCAAAGTTGCTATGGTTCCTGCTAAACCACTGTTTGGCCAAGGCCGGTCCTGATGGCGCTACTTCTTGCGATTGAAACCGGTAGACGCTCGCCCCTCTTCGCCTATGGCTTTGCCCTGTTGTCTTTCGGGCTGGCCTTGGGCGTGCGCTGGACAACGGACGCGGCCCTGCCGCCGGGCTTTCCGTTCCTGACCTTCTTTCCCGCCGTCATCCTGACCACGTTCTTCGCCGGTCTGTGGCCGGGCATTCTGGTGGCGGTGCTGTCAGCCCTGGCCGCCTGGTATTTCTTCATCCCGCCGGACGGGTTCAGGCTGGATGGGCCCAGCGCGCTGGCCCTGGGCTTCTTCATCCTGATCGTCGTCATCGACATCGCCATCATCCATGTGATGAATATCGCCCTGTCGCGGGTGCGGCTGGAACGGGCCCGCGCCAAGAAGGCTGAGCAGGAAGCCAGCGAACTGGCCGCCCACCGCGCCGTTCTGTTCGCGGAGTTGCAGCATCGCGTCTCCAACAATATCCAGATCGTGTCGGCCCTGCTGGCGCTACAAAAGGCCGATGTGACGGATGAGAAGGCGCGACGCGCCCTCACGGATGCCGCCACGCGGCTGGCCACCATCGGCAAGATCCAGCGCCGCCTGCATGACCCGGAAAACAGCCACGGCAATTTCGCCGGCTTCCTGACAGAACTGGTGGAGGATGTGGTTCGGGCCGGCGCACCCGCTGGCATTGAGGTGGCGGTGGACGCCGCGCCCCTGCCCCTGCCGTCGGAAAAGATCATTCCTGCCGCCCTGGTCGTGGCAGAACTGGTCAGCAACAGCCTGGAACATGCCTTTGTGGGCCGTCAGAAGGGCTTGATCCGCGTCGCGGCGTGGCTGGCGGACGGCAACAGGGTGGAATTGTCGGTCACCGATGATGGCAGGGGCCTGCCGCCCGGTTTCGATGCGGCCACGGTCTCCAGTCTGGGCCTGCGGCTGGTGCGGCTGCTGACCCAGCAGTTGGGCGGGGATTTCCGGATGGTGGATACGGGGACGGGCGCGCAGGCCCGGCTGTTGTTCAGCGTTTAGAAAAATCCGACCACTGGCCCCGGCGGATCATCACCTCACGCAGCAGGGTGGGGCGGTCGGTGATGATGCCATCCACGCCCATATCCAGCAGCCTGTCCATCTCTGCCGCGTCATCGACGGTCCAGACATGGACCGCAAGACCGCCCGCATGCGCGGCCCGGATCAGGCCGGGCGTCACCACGGTCAGCCCCTTGTGCCGCACCGGCACCTGCAGCGCGTGCGGACCCATGGGGGCGGGCAGGGGCAGGCCATAGCCGGCGGCCCAGACCTGTGCCACCTCCCACGGGCCAGCAGACGTGCAAAGCTCATCGCCCAATGCGCGCCGCAGCCGCGCCAGACGCGCGCCAGAAAAAGACCCGACGCAGACGCGGTCCAACGCATCATGACGACGCAGGGCCGTCGCCAGGGCCAGGGCCGCCGCGTCGGATTTGGGATCGATATTGAGGCGCAGGTGAGGCCAAGTTTCCAGAACCTGATCCAGCAGCGGGATCGGTTCGCGCCCGCCAACCCGCGCCTGTGACAGTGTAGACCAGGGCAGATCACCGACCCGGCCCTGACCGTCGGTCAGATTATCCAGCACAGGATCATGGAAAACGATCAGGCGACCGTCTGCCGTCACCTGCACATCGGTTTCGATATAGCGGTAGCCGAGATCAATGGCGCGCGCGAAGGCCGCCAGGCTGTTTTCCGGCGCTTCGAGACCGCCGCCGCGATGGGCGAAGGGAAGGGGGCCATCTTGGTCCAGATAGGGGTGACGGGGCCGGGATGTCGCGTTCATCACTTGCGATCACACCCCAAAGACCCGCGGGCCGGCGATATCGCCCGATATCCGGGGATCGGCAGCTTGTTCCGTGCGATGACTGCCATATGGACCATCAAGGTGAAAGAGGGGTTCCCGAAATGTCGGGTTTGCGCGCGATGAAGACGAGGCCATGCCCCAGCAGCCCCGTCGTTTCGGCGAAGATGTTGAGAGGGGGGTAGACTAGGTACTTCTTCATAAAGGTCAAGACGCCGACCGCAGTTCGGGCCAGCGCACCCTCTCCGAAGCGGCGGCGCATGGATTTCCGTAGGCCCAAAGTCAGCGACACACCGTAAGGCGGCGGAAAGCCGATATAAACGACGCCGAGTCCCCCCGCCTCCAGCGTGCGGCCGAGGGTGGGTCGGGTAAACTGGTTGATATGCTCGGGAAAACCCAACGCGATCGAGCCAGTGTCATGCAGATAGCGCCCCAATCCATCATAATTAGGCACCGACCCGATGAGGCAGCCGCCCGACGACAGCTTGTCGGCCAGGATTCTGACGAACTTGGCAGGATGCTTGATATGCTCCAGCACTTCGAACATCGTAAAAAGATTAACGCCCTCCGGCACCTCGTCCAGCATCCTGTCGGTGATCTCGACATCAAACAATTGGCGACCGGCGGTCGCGGCACCAGGGTTCTTTTCCAATCCAATCGCATCGAAGCCGATATCGCGCAGTGCCGCTACCGCGATACCGATGCCCGCTCCGACATCGATGGCCCTTCCGTGCCGGGGTGCCTCAGGGATGCGGGACAGCAATGCCGCGATCAACCCACCTCGATCAGCAATGGCACGGCTGTAATATTCAGCCTTTCCGCTTTCAAGGCCATAGAGCGGGCGTTGCTTGTAGTGAACATCAAGGAACTCGTCCGATGGGTATGGATGCATGAAGGTGAAATGGCACGCAACACAACGCACCGTCTGGTAATCGGGATGCGGCAGCTGGTGCCTGACGATGAGGTCGCAAGCGCCGCATAACGGGCATCGGGTCTCTGTGGCCATGTCCATTGCCATAGAATGCTCTGTTTCCGGCAAATGCGTAAGGTGCTCGTTCAGATGCGCGTCGGCTTTGACATGGCGATCGCATGGCATGACCGAGATCAGTAATGGTGCATTTTACGCCGCATCATCCGGCGGGCTGCCGTGCTGCAGGCGCGGCCAGCGCGACAGCGCCACGATCCACAGTCCCACGGTCAGCAGCGGGAAGAACAGGAACACGGCCATGGCCCAGAGGGGATTGCGTCCCGTCTTGCCCAGCGCGATGCCGGCCATGCAGACGGTCCAGGTGACGGTCAGCACGACCACCAGGATGGAGGCCCAGCCGGGCAGGAAGGACAGCATGTCCACCAGATCGCCATAACGCGGCATGGATCAGCCCTCCCCCTTCGCGGCCTGTTCCTGGGCCCGTTGCCGTTTCAGCCTTTCACGCGGATGCAGCTTTTCCGGGCGCGGCGGCAGGTTCGGCCAGGTCCTGAAGGCCAGAAGGCTGGTGAACAGAGCCCAGCCGAACAGCGGCAGGGCCAGCCAGACGATCCAGGCCAGGGGCAATCCTGCCCGCAGCAGCAGGCGCCGGGCCGGCCAAAGTGCTGCCAGGGTCAGGGCCGCATGCACCACCAGCGCCAGCTGCCAGCCCCCCAATCCCGCCTCACCCGCTTCCATCGATCCAACCTTCAACAGACTGATACCAGCGGCTTGAAATACCGACAGGTCGGCATTTCAAGCTTCGGCGGCATGGGCCGCCGCCGCGCCGGTCGGCGCGGATACCACCGGTCAAGATTTTTGACCGGTGGTATGAGACAGGGGACATAGCATGATTGGAACAGGGGTCAACAACGGATCGGCGCAACGACAAGGCCCGGCCCCCGCACAGATCATGCGGAAACCGGGCCGAACCGCGACCGACCGGGCTGCGGTGACATCAGAAATCAGGATCAGAAGCGGACGCGGGCACCGGAGATCAGGCCGTTAATATCCTTATATTTGACCGTCCTTGTATCGTAGGAATGGTTGCGGTAGCTGACATAGAAGTCGGTGGCGAAGGCATCGATGGTCTGCACATACCCGACCGACCAGGCCTTGGCATCGCCACCGGCAATGGCCAGGTCCTTCTGCACCAGATAGTCGATCACGAAGGAACTATTGCCCAGGCCGGTGACATTGGCCAGATAGCCCAGCTTGCCATACCAGAAATCGCTGTCGCGCGGACCGATATCGCGGGTACCGCCAGCGGCCGTCACGTTGAAGCCATTGGCCAGCTTTACCGAGATGGAACCATTGGTCTGGGTATCGAAGCCGGTGCGGCTGTCATTATTGACATGGCCGATGGCACCGGTCACTTCCGTGGTGCCGATCTTGCCCGTGTAGCGGCCTGCGAAATCGGTGGCCCCGCCTTCGATGAAGCTGGTGGACAGCATGAAGCCGCCAAAGGTGGGGGTGTCGTAACGGACACGGTCGTCACGGCTCAACCCGTCAAAATTATTGAAGACGGTGTTGATATTGGGGCCGGCGGCCCGGTTCGCCTTGTTGCGGAACAGCACACCGCCGAAAGTCGAGCCGATATCGGTGTGGCTGACCATTGTCGCGGTGCCGGACAGATCGACCTCCGACGTCACATTGGTGGCCGTGTCGCCCTGACCGACCCAGATGCGACCGAAATTCTTGTGCTGAAGCCAGAATTCCGCCTTGCGCTCATTGACCGAAAAGGCACCGGCATCGGTGCCGAAGCCGGTGGTACGCGACGACCCGGAACTGGTTTCGAACTCGATATCGGAACCGGCGGTCCAGTTATCGTCCAGCTTGGCGCTGCCGGCCACGCGGATGCGGGTTGACGCCTGGGAATTATCGACGAACATCGTGTCATTGTCGAAGCCGTCATCGGCGAACTGCACCGCGCGACCGACCTGGCCAGACAGCATCAGCTTGACCTTGCCGTTGCCCGACTGTGTCACCTGCGGTGCCTTGAAGGCATCGGCGGACACCAGCGGCGCATCCTTGGCTGAAGGCGGGCCGGCGGGAATGCTGGGCGCCTTTTCCAGCTTATCGATACGGGCCATCAGGGCTTGTACCTGCGCCCGCAGGGCCTCAACCTCGCTGGCCGGGGCCTGCTGGGCCAGGGCGGCACCGGTGGACAGGGCGAACAGGGCGGCACCGGCCAGAAGGGCGGCGGATATCCGGGGCGACATTCTCATCAGCAAATCCTCCCATGGGCGGCCCCGTGGCGGGGCACTCGTTCATTGCATTGGGATGACGTTTTCATGGCGAGACACGCCCGGAACTGGCAAAGATGCCGGGTACTTCTCCAATCCAGGTAGGTCCATGACAATGTCATCGATGATGTGCCGTGCGAATGATTTGGGTCGATGATGGGATCGACCCGACCAATATTGGCCAGCACATCAGAACAGGCATAGATTGACCGGGATCGTTACAAAACCGTAACCCCGACCTTTGGGTGGGGGGTGGTGATCCCCAACCCGGCGTGGCCGGTGTGCCACAGGGGACGGGCATGGCACCCTGGTGGCACTGGTCAGCGCTGCTGCTTGCCCTTATGGTCGCCCCGCCTTTTCCGCCACACCTTTGCGCCAGGGCCGACCATCATGATCCCCCGCTACTCCCGCCCCGAAATGACCCGCATCTGGGACCCGGAGAACCGGTTCCGCATTTGGTTCGAGATTGAGGCCCATGCCTGCGACGCGCAGGCCCAATTGGGCGTCATCCCGGCGGAGGCCGCCAAGGCCGTGTGGGAGCGCGGTGCCTGGGAGATCGACCGGATCGACGAGATCGAGCGCGAGACCAAGCATGATGTCATCGCCTTCCTGACCAATCTGGCCGAACATGTCGGGCCGGAGGCCCGCTTCGTCCATCAGGGCATGACCAGCTCCGACGTGCTGGACACCTGCCTGGCGGTGCAGATGACCCAGGCCGCCGACCTGTTGCTGGCCGATCTGGACCGGCTGCTGGACGCGCTGAAGCGTCGCGCGCTGGAGCATAAATATACCGCCACCATCGGCCGCAGCCACGGCATCCATGCCGAGCCGACGACGTTTGGCGTGAAGCTGGCCGGCCATTACGCGGCCTTCGCCCGTAACAAGAAGCGCCTGGAAGCGGCGCGGGCCGAGATCGCCACCTGCGCCATCTCCGGTGCGGTCGGCACCTTCGCCAATATCGATCCGTTCGTGGAAGAATATGTGGCGGAAAAGCTGGGCCTGACGGTGGAGCCGCATTCCACCCAGGTGATCCCGCGTGATCGCCATGCCATGTATTTCGCGACCCTGGGCGTGATCGCCGCCAGCCTGGACAATCTGGCGACCGAAGTCCGCCATTTGCAGCGCAGTGAAGTGCGCGAGGCGGAGGAGTATTTCTCGCCCGGGCAAAAGGGCAGCAGCGCCATGCCGCACAAGCGCAACCCGGTTCTGTCAGAAAACCTGTCGGGCCTGTCGCGCATTGTGCGGGGCTATGTCACCCCGGCACTGGAGAATGTCACGCTGTGGCATGAGCGCGACATCTCGCATTCATCCGTTGAGCGTATGATCGGCCCCGACGCCACCGTGACCCTGGACTTCGCCCTGGCCCGTGCCACGGGTCTGGTGGAAAAGCTGGTGGTCTATCCGGAGAACCTCCAGAAGAACCTGGACATGCTGGGCGGTCTGCACAATTCGCAACGCCTGCTGCTGGCCCTGACCCAGGCGGGGATGAGCCGCGAGGACGCCTATCGCGCCGTGCAGCGCAACGCCATGCCCGTCTGGCTGGAGGGCAAGGATTTCCGCACCCTGCTGAAATCCGATGCCGACGTGATGAAGCACCTGAGCGATGCCGCCATCGACGACGCCTTCGACCTGGGCTACCACACCAAGCATGTGGACACGATCTTCCGCCGCGTTTTCGGGGAATGATCGACAGGGCCGAAAACAGCTCCAATCCCCCTTGATCGGTCACGATCAAGGGGAGATGCCCGCCAATGCCTCTGGACCTCAATCCAGCGCGAAGACCATGGCCTTTAGATACTGCGTTTCCGGCAGCAGCGGGTGGACCGGGTGGTCGCTGCCGGCACCCGCGAAGCGCAGGATACGGCCCTGGCGGCCGGCATCAGACAGACCGCGCGCCACCTCCGCCTGGAACAAGGGCGGTTCCATGTTGTGGGAGCAGCTGGCCACCAGCAGCATGCCGCCGGGTGCCACCAGACGGGCCGCCGTCTTGGCCATGCGGCGATAGGCGCGGCTGCCCACGGCCAGGTCCTTCCTGGATTTCACAAAGGCCGGGGGGTCGGCGATCACCACCTCAAACGTGCGGCCCTCCGCCACCCACTGGTCCATCAGGGTGAAGGCATCGCCCTTTTCCGCCGTCACGCGGTCGGCCACGCCATTGGCTTCCGCCGCCTTCATGGCGATGGACAGCGACAGGGCGGAGCGGTCGACCAGGGTGACGTGGGCGGCACCACGCTTGGCGGCCAGCACGCCGAAGCCACCGGCATAGGTGTAGAAATCCACGACCGACCGGCCCTTGCACAGGTCAGCGATGAAGGAACGGTTGTCGCGCTGGTCGAAGAACCAGCCCGTCTTCTGCCCTTCCGACAGGTCGGCAAAGAAGGTGGCGCCGTTTTCTTCCAGCGGGATCAGCCCCTGGACGGAGCCCTTCACCACCTTCACCTCTTCCTCCAGCCCCTCAAACGACCGGGCCGTGCTGTCATTGCGCAGCACGATGGCAGACGGGTTCAGCACTTCGTCCAGGGCTGCCAGGATCATGGGCAGGCGGCGGTCCATGGCGACATTGTTGGCCTGCACCACGGCAATATCGCCATAGCGGTCGATGATCAGGGCCGGCAACCCGTCGCTTTCAGCATGGATCAACCGGTAGAAGGGCCGGTCATAGAGCCGTTCGCGGATTTCCAGGGCGCGGCGGATGCGGCGTACGAAGAAGGCCGTATCGATGGTTTCCGCCGGATCGCGGGTCAGGAAGCGCCCACAGATCAGGCTGTGCGGGTTGAAGGCGGCCAGACCCATTGTGACCCCGCCGGCATCGGTGACGCGGACGATGGACCCCGCCGGCAGCGCCTTGGCCGCCTTGTCCATATCCACCTCGTTGGAATAGACCCAGGGATGGCCATGCTGGACCCGCTTGTGCCGGCCCGACTGAATACGGATCACAGGCAGGGAGGCAGGCTTCACGGATGGGGGCATCGTGTCGGTGGTCATGGCGGGGGCCGTCGCGGCGGGAATGTCGGTCATGGCCCGGAAAGTACCGCCGCCATGCCCTTCGGCTCAAGCCACAAGGCGGTCACCCTGCCATTCACAAGCCTTCATCAGGCCAGCGACTGCTGGCCCGGCGCCTGAGGGAACAAAACAACTTCAGGCCAGCGGTCGGCACAGGCGCAGATCCTCGCGATGATGGCCATGGTCCAGGGCGCGGGCCAGGGCCACCGACACGCTGCTGCCGATGCCTTCGCGCTGCGGCAGGTGCAGATGCACCGCGTTGCAGCCCAAATCCAGTGCTACCCGGTCCATGTCGTCCAGCAGGACATCGATGGCGGCTTCCGGCTCGATCAGGTCGAGCGCCAGGAACATGTCTACCTGAAACACTTTGCCATGCCGGGGGCTGGGCAGGACCTGATAGGCATAGATGCCATGGATATAGCCATGATCGCCCTCCACGGTCCGGATGCCGCCATCAGCCGTGCCCAGCAGCAGGCCGGCATAATGGCGCCAGGCCTCGCGGTCATCGGCGGCGCGGCCTGTCTGCACCAGCGGCCAAGCCTGATCGATGCGGCGGCGGTCCAGCGGTTTCACGGAAAAACGGTCGGACATGGTCACCCGTTCCGGCGAGATAAGCACGGCGAAGTCTCTCGTCTGTCTGAACATGGCTGCCGCCCGATTGCACCGGCGACCCCCAACCGTTAACCGATATGCCGATGGTCGCGCTTTGATCTGGATCAAGGCGCGTTCACACGGTTGGGCCTAGACCTCTGGATATGTGTTCATCGGCCAACCATTATGAAATCCTTCGATTGGCTGGCGAACATGATTGGAAGCGTTCGGCGGGCACTGCGGCGCGTTGTGGATCGTTTCCAAAGGGCGCATTCTTCCTTCCGGTGGAAAACCGGGTGCGATGCTTATATCGGGGAGCCTCACATGGCGTTGGCTGGACATGCATGCACGCGCGACAGCGCCGTGGCGGCCCGTATCGATGTTTCGCCCTGCAATGCCTGCCCGGTGCGCAGCATGTCGGTCTGTTCCGCGCTGGAGGCGGACGAGTTGAAGCGGCTGGCCGAT
>Ga0209373_10005464_pt1 | contig 10347 bp, 9 predicted proteins | sample Higcelweek5metaG_FD_187173 | JGI IMG/M metagenome (GOLD analysis project Ga0209373, IMG submission 187173) | Freshwater pond sediment microbial communities from the University of Edinburgh, under environmental carbon perturbations - High... | ecosystem: Environmental > Aquatic > Freshwater >...
GCAGAAGAAATCAAGATGACCATCGGCTCTGCTTATCCGACAGGGGAAGAGAGCGCTATGGAGATCCGCGGCCGCGACCTCATCTCCGGCTTGCCGAAGATATTGACGATTACCTCAGCACAGATACGGGAAGCACTGCGGGAGCCTCTTATGACCATCGTGGAAGGCATCAAGTCTACGCTGGAGGAGACGCCGCCCGAGCTGGCGGCTGACATCATGGAGCGCGGCATCGTGCTGGCAGGTGGCGGCGCATTGCTCAAGGGCATGGATATGCTGGTAAAATATGAAACAGGCATGCCTGTACTTATCGCGGAGGCACCTCTTGACTGTGTTGTGCTGGGCGCAGGCGCAGCATTGGAAGATATGGATACTCTTCTGCGCAATAATAACTGATGAGGTAGCGTATGCTGCTGAGAGAAAGAAAAAACAGAAAAGCACCCAAAATAATAGCAATTATCGCGGCTATTTTGATTGGTGTGCTTCTTCTTATGTTTAATAGCGGTATTGCTGTTTTGCGGCAGATTTCAGGAGTGGTTGTCATTCCTGTAGAAAAAGCGGCGGGTGCTGCTTTCAGCGGCGTCGGGAATTTCTTTTCCAGTTTCGGAAGCAAAATGACACTGCAAAAGCGATTGGATGAGGCCGAGGCGAAACTGGCGCAGCAGGAGACTGTTCAGAGCCTCGCTGAGGAAATGCGCACCGAAAACGAACAATTAAAAGAACTGTTGAGTGAAAAGGCAAAATACGAGGATATGCAGTTTGTATACTGTCAGGTGATCGCGCACAGCACAGAAAATTATTCCGTTACCTATACGCTGAATAAAGGCTCCCGTGACGGGATTATGAAGGACATGCCTGTGGTGGCGGTCGGCGGACTGGCAGGGCGGATTATTGAAGTGAACGACGACTGGTCTATTTTGATGGCAATTACCGACAGCCGTTCTTCTGTGCCTGCTCTTGCGGAAGTCAGCAGAGACATGGGTATCATAAAGGGTATCAGCGAATCCGGCGATACGACCGGCAGCTGCTCCATGTCAGAGCTTCCGGGAAATGCACTTTTACTGCCGGGTGACAGCATCATTACCTCCGGCATGGGCGGCGTTTTTCCCAAGGGGATACATATCGGAGAGATTACCGAAGTCTCTGAAGGCGGGCAGCAGCTGAATTCCTATGCGCAGCTGACGCCGGGGGTTGACTTTGACCATTTGGAAAATGTTCTGGTGCTGAGCGCATCGGCGGAGGAGTAGCATGAAGGGCGTTGTGACCACTGGACTTGCGCTTCTTGCATTCGTACTGCAAGTGTTTTTTTCACCTGTTATCAGTCTTTTCGGCGCAAAACCGGAGTTTATTATCATATTGATTGTGTGCGCGGCTTTTTTTTCAGGGGAATTGTTTTCACCGGTTGCGATCGCCCTTTTTCTGGGTATTGCGCTGGATACGACATTGCAGGGCGGAACCTATATCAATACCGGCATCTATTTGTTCATAGCCGTGATGGGTGCCGTAGCAGGTAAGCTGCTGCTTCCCAGAAATCTAACAATTATCATGCTGGCGGTGGGAATCAGCGGGCTGGCTAAATATTTTCTTTTGATTTTCATATTGTATGCAGTGGATATCGAAGGCAGCCCCAGCTTGATGATTCTGATTAAGGGTCTGCCATCAATAGCTTATACGGTGCTAGCTTCTCTGCCGTGTTTCTATTTTTTGCAGTCAATCTACCAAATACAGTTTATGAAGCCGGACAGCGGGCAAACAGGCGTTTTTTTAGGTGAATAGTATGATCAATCTGCCTTACCAGAGAAAAAAAGAATATTCTGAATTTAATCCGCGGCATTTTACCGTTTTGATCGCCTTTATATTGGCTTTCATTGTTTTGTTCACGGCTTTGTTTGACCTGCAGATTATCAAGGGTTCTACCTATGCGAATACTTCGGAAACGAGAAAAAAACGGATATTGAGCGTATCGGGTATGCGCGGCAAGATACTGGATACAAACGGCGTGCCTTTGGCGCAGGATGAAACAGCCTATGATATAGAATTTTACAGGGAATACAACCGTAAATCCGAGCGCGAAATGTACACGCAGTCTATTTTGAAAGCGATCACCATCATACAGGCCAATGGCCGTGATGTCACCAATCGTTTTGCTATCCGCATAAATGATGCAGGCGAATATGAATTCTACTGGGGCGATGTCAGCGAAAAGACGGCGGCATCCCGGGAAGACCAGTGGCGTAAGGATTTTTACTTTTCAACAAAAGCAGCAATGAAAATGACATGCGAAGAAATCTATTGGGAAATGCGGGAACGCTATGTGATACCGGAGGACGTGACCGACGAGATGGCATTCCGCGTGCTGGGTATCTGGCAGGATAGCATCCAATCTTATTGGGCATCAAAATCTATCACCGTTGTAAAAAATGTTGACATGGAGCTGGTGACCAGTCTGGAAAGCTACAGCTATGAGCTGTCCGGATTTAATGTGACGGAGTCACCTTTGCGCGTTTATCCCCAGGGGGAAAGCGCAAGCCATGTTGTCGGCTATCTTGGCCGTATTACTGCGGAGAATGTTGATTATTATGTAAATACGAAAAAATATAATGTCAATGATCTGGTGGGTGTCTATGGCGTCGAAAGCATCATGGAAGACTATCTTACCGGCAACGGCGCAGATCGAAGCGGTCAGCGGGAAGTAGAAGTGACCAGTGCAGGACGTATCCTGCGGGAGCTTTCCTATACTGCACCCAATCAAGGGGATAATGTCTACCTGACTATTGATACCAACCTGCAGAAGCTGACAGAAGATGCGCTGCTGGAGAATATCAAGTTCAATAATGCAAAGCAGCAGGAAATATACAACAGTAAGCTGGCCTATTATAAAGCGCTGGAAAATGAAGCAGGGCGTGACGGCAAGGCAACCAAGTTTGCATCCATCGGTGCCGCCGTGGTTATGGACGTGAACAGCGGTGCGATACTGGCTCTTGCCAGTTATCCCGGATATGATCCGGCCCTTTTCTCTCAGGGCATTTCTCAGGAAGATTACGATGCACTGCTGAATGATCCCAATAAACCGCTATTTAATAAAGCAATCAGTTCTGCAGATACACCGGGCTCCATATTTAAATTGTGCATTTCTGTTGCCGGTCTTATGGAGGGCGCCATTACGGTAGATGAACAGATTGAAGATCTGGGTGAATTCCGGAAATATGTTGATGCCAACAGCAAAGGACCTATGTGCGGCTGGTTTCGGGATACCGGCAAGACACACGGCTTCATAAATGTCTCGGAAGCGATTGAATATTCGTGCAACTACTTCTTTTTTGAAGTGGCTGACCGTCTGGGTATTGAAAAAATCAAGAAATGGGCAGATAATTTCGGTTTGACCAGCAAAACCAACATTGAACTGGTGGGCGAGGCGGTAGGTACCGTCGGTGATCAGGCAACCCTCTATGATGCATCAAAAGATATCAGTGCGCAGGCAACCAGTATCCCGTATCTGGTGGTGAAGGCAATCCGTGAAAAAGTTTCAGACTGCGCGAACAAATCGGATGTAAAACTGACAGATGATCAGATCAATAAGATTGTAACGGGGTGTCTGAAGCTGGTTGGACAATCCAGAACAGAGAGCCTTGCAAGTATTCGTTCCATATTGGTGGGGCAATACGGTCTTTCCAAATCCATCGTTGATTCAGAGACGAAGTTTTATATCAACGATTACCTGACGGAGATTACATGGACGCCTACGAATACCATTACCACAGGAATCGGGCAGAGCATTACTACCGTTACTCCCATTGCGGTGGCACGCTATGTGGCGGCTGTGGTGAACGGCGGTCATGTATATGATGCGCATATTATAAAAAAAGTTACAGACAGTACAGGGAAAGTGATCAGCGAAACGGCACCTACTATTTTCAAGAATTTGGATGTAAATCCGGCATATCTGGAAGCAGTGAAAAAGGGTATGAAGGAGATGGTTTCCAATGCGGAAGATGCTTTCAGCTCAACCGCACGGAAATACTTCTCTGACTATAAGTATAAAGATGAAATGGGCGGCAAAACAGGCACCGCGCAGGTTTCCAACATCAACCTGGAGAATAATGCGTGGTTCGTTGCCTTTGCGCCTTATGAAAATCCGGAAATTGCTATTGTGGTTTATATCCCCAACGGTTATTCTGGCAGTATGGCCAGCGGAACCGTTAAAGCGATTGTGGAATATTATCTGGATCAAAAATACGCAGTAGAAAACGACAGTGTACCTACTCAGAACTCAGTGGTGGAGTAAGAACGGCTTCTTTGCTTTCATCCAGCTTTTTTTCAAGCCTTGTCAGCCTTTGCTGCAAGGCTTTTATTTCTGCCTGCATATTGAAAATTGCCCGTTTCTGCAGGTAGGCTTCATCCTCCAGGTGCTTGACAGAGACTATCTCTTTTGTTGCCGGCGCAGAGGTGATGGCAGTGAGAGCAGGCATTCGTATTTCCGGAAAGGGCGGAGAAAAGACGTAGCTCTGTGCCGCCGAGAACGATGCAAGCATATACAGACGATAGGAATTACCCACGGGATAACTGCTCTGGTTCTGCCATGTGTTATTTGCATATTGCATTTTGAAGAACTGCCCGTCGCTTTTATAGGCAAGCAGCAGCTGCCCGTCTGTATGATACAGGCAAGGATCGGTGCCTGAAGCAATCAGCAGACCGTTATCAAAAATACGCCCTCCGCATTCATAGAGCACATGCTCCTCTGCGATCTGCACATGATGAAAAGGCTGTTCTCCTTCAAAGGAACACGGCGTGGCACTACCAATGCTTTGCAGCAAATACTGCTCTCCGATTCTCTCCTGAAAAAATGCACGCGGCTTTTGCTTGTCTGCCAGCAGCAGGAGAACGGGATTGGGCGACTGATACAGACGGCTGCCGCTCCAGACTTCTCCCCGGCGGCTGTAGAGTATGATGGAAGTGCCTTCACTGTGGGTCAGTGTATAGTATAAGCGGACTTCTGTTCCTACCGCTATTTTCAGAGAGGTTAAGGCATGGTCGGCAGAAGCCAGCCGTGTCAAATGATAGCTGGTAAGCTTGCCCTCCTTCCAGATCAGGTAGGAGAGCATTTTTTTTGCCGCAAAGACTACATGAATGGTACCCTGCGGATCAATATCTCCGCAGAAATCCTCCACCGGCGTTTCCGTGAGCACACCTGAAGTCATGGTTGTACCGTCATCGGAATGAGAGTAAAGCAGCCGTCCCCGCTCATCTTTATATACGAGATAGGAATGGTGGTGATAGAGCAAAATGAGTTCCTGCATTTTGAAACACGTATCCTTTCATAGTTTGTAAATACCGCAGATGACAGAAAGATATTTTGCCGGCGGCAGTTTCTGAGCTTGAAAGAAATATATATTATTCTTCCTGCTTTTAACAACATATTCATAAAAATGCGTACTATGTATAGAATATATAAACATGAAAGCGGGAGGATGCAAATATATGGGTTGGAAAAGATGTCCCAGATGCGAGTTGAACTATATACAGGAAGGTCAAAACCTTTGTGCTGTCTGCAAAAAAGAGATAATGGGAACGGTGGAGGAGGACTTCTCTGAGATTTGCATCGTATGCGGCGAACATAAAGCGGTACCGGGCGGTGATCTCTGCGCGCGCTGTATGGAGGAAGAAAAGGTATTGTATGCAAACGATCAGGATGCCGAAGAAGAAGCTCCGCCGGAAGCCCCCGAATCTGAGGCGGAAGAGGAACTGCCCGAGGTGTGCGAAGAAAGTATAGAAATCCCGCTGGAAGAGCTGGAAAAAATAGAAGAAGAATTGGGTGGGGACGAAGAACAGGAGGAAATGGCATAAATATAGGGCAGTGTGACGAGCTTTTGATACCTGTGCAAGCTTTATATACAGTAGTCCGACGTTGCTTTTATAGGATGGCAATGCACTTTCCTGAAAGGTAATGTCTTCTTTAAAGATGGTGTCCTTGAAAAAAACATCTAAAAAGCACTTGCATTTTTGGTTGAATAATGGCATTATATGGGCAGATAAATACCGATTGAGGTGAACAAATGAGAATTTTTGCAGTGTCCGATCTCCATCTGCCGGGCAACATGGATAAGGCAATGGATATATTCGGCGCTCATTGGCAGGGGCACTGGGAGAAGATCAAGGCTGACTGGACAGCGCGTGTGGCACCACAGGATATCGTACTGATTCCCGGTGATATCTCGTGGGCCATGCAGCTGCAGGCAGCTGTGTCTGATTTGCAGGACATTGCCACACTGCCCGGACGTAAGGTGCTGATCAAAGGAAATCACGATTATTGGTGGAATTCGCCCGCGCGCATCAGAGACCTGCTGCCTGCGGATATGTTTATTTTACAGAACGATGCTCTCTGTCTGGATGACCTGCTTTTGTGCGGTACCAGAGGCTGGCTGCAGCCGGACAGCGCAGGGTTTGGTATCGAGGACAATAAGATCTATGCACGGGAGCTTATACGCCTGAGGCTGAGTCTGGATGCCATGCGGAAGCTGCGGAAGGAGGGGCAGAAGGTCATTGCCATGCTCCATTATCCGCCTCATAACATGAGGCACGATCCCTCCGAAATCAGCACGATACTGGAGGAATATCAGGTGAATGCCTGCGTATATGGACACTTACATAATTCTTTTCCGCCTGACGCCGCTCAATACGACATCGGGGGTGTGACTTATTATCTTACATCCTGCGATTATCTGGGGTTTCAGCTGAAGGAGATTATATTGTAAACATTTCGACAATATTGATACTTTTTGAAGGAATCTGACATTTTTATCATTGCTTCTAAACACCTTGCTGCTCCAAAATTGAGCACAGGGTGTTTTTTTATGTTCTTTTTGTTTTGCCTTTAAAAGGACCATTTTTTTCACTGAAAATGTGAAAATGAGTACAAAGTGGTTTTCAGTGGTCAAAAGTGGCTATTTTGATAAAAAAACTTATAAAATATTATATAAAAGTGTTGCAAAGTGGGCATGCTCGTGGTATAATTTTTCCAATGGAGGTGAATAGGCGTGACTAAAGATGGTTTCCTCGGTTCATATGACCTTTCGATAGACGATAAAGGCCGTATCCGCATACCTGCGAAGTTCCGTACTCAGTTAGGAGACGATTTCGTAATCTCTTGCGGTAACGATGCCTGTTTGGTCATATATCCGGGCAAGGTCTGGGAAGATATCGCCTCTCAGGCGGATGGATTTTCGGATTTTGATATGGATGCCATTGAATTTAAGCGTGCCTTTTTCTCCAATGCCAGCTGGGGTGAGTTTGACAGCGCAGGCAGAGTGCTGGTTCCCCAGAAGTTCCGGAATTATGCCGGTTTTTCCAAAGAACTGATTGCCGTGGGTGCAAATAAATATTTTGAAATTTGGGATACAAATACTTGGGAGAACAAAGATTACAATACCTTGCAAAAACGCAGAGACAGCCAGGTCAGAATTACAGAAAAAATCAACGGAAGGAATCAATAAAAATGGATTTTTGCCACAAGCCCGTGATGTTGAATGAAGTCATTGAAATGCTGAATATACGGAACGGTGGCATATATGTAGACGGAACACTGGGCGGGGGAGGACACAGCGAGGAGATTCTCCGTCGCAGCGCACCGGACGGTAAGCTGATAGGCATAGACCGCGATACCGATGCATTGTCCGCAGCATCAGCCAGACTGGCGGCCTTTGGAGACAGAGTGACTTTTGAACACAGCAATTTTAATGAGATCAGCGCCGTACTGGATCGGCGGCATATAGAGAAGATTGACGGATGCCTGCTGGATTTGGGCGTAAGCTCGTATCAGCTGGACACAGCGGTGAGAGGCTTCAGTTACAATCACAACGCACCGCTGGATATGCGCATGGACAGAGCACAGTATTTGAGTGCCTACAATATCGTGAATGAATACTCGGAAAAAGAACTCTACCGTATCATCCGTGACTACGGAGAGGAACAATGGGCTTCCCGTATCGCCCAATATATCGTGATGGAGAGGCAGCACGGTGTGATCAATACCACCGGTGAGCTGGTGGATATCATCAAAAAGGCTATTCCCATACGGGCAAGAAGAACGGGACCGCATCCTGCCAAACGCACCTTCCAGGCCATACGGATTGAGGTCAATGATGAATTGAACATACTGGAGAAGAGCATACGGGATGTTACGGATCGTTTAGAAAGCGGCGGCAGACTTTGCGTGATTACCTTCCACAGTTTGGAAGACCGGATCGTGAAACGGGTGATGCGCAATATGGCCAATCCGTGTACCTGCCCGCCAAAGGCGCCCATGTGTATCTGCGGATTGAAACCGCAGGTGAAGCTGGTAGGGAAGATGATGCCGCCCTCGGCTGAGGAAATGGAAGAAAACCCACGATGCAAGAGCGCAAAATTAAGGGTACTTGAAAAGCTGTAAGAATACAAACGCAAAGGCGTGAATATGATGGAAAACAGAAACAGAAGAAGCAATAGCAGCAGATACGCTCGCTATGATCAATACTACGGAACTGACAGGAATGCAGCACTTGCACCTGTTCGCGTTCCCTTGCCGGAGAGACAGCAGCATACCGCTCCGAGAGTGAAGCCCAGACCCAAGCCGAAGGCCAAAAAATGGGTTGCTTTGATTATGCTGACCGCAGTCGTTTCAACACTTGGCTGTGTGGTGGTAAACCGCAATGCGATGATCTATCAGAACAATATTGAGATCCGCCGTATGTCCAAAAGTATCAATGAAGCGGAGACTATGGTCAACACTGTTGAGTTGGATCTGGCATCCTCCACGGATGTGGATCAATATCTCGTTATTGCCGAAGATCAGCTGAACATGAACTATCCTACGGATGATCAGTTGCTTGTGATTGAGCCTGCTACAGAAACAAAACAGGATACAGATGATTTAAAAACCGAACCACAAGAGAGAAAAAATATCTATGATATGGTTTTAGACTGGATTAACTCTCTTGAGAGGAGGATTTAACATTGGCTGTTGCCTCTATTCGTTACAAAAGCAGATTACTGGTCGTAATGTGCGCCATGGCGTTAGCTCTCATCTATCTGGTTGGGAGCCTATTTTATTGGCAGATCGTGAAGGCGGATTATCTCCAGCGTAAAGCACTGGGTCAATGGACTACCAGTACCGTGGTCGCAGCCCAGAGAGGTACTATTTATGACAGAACAGGCAAAGAAATATTGGCTATCAGCGCATTGTCGAAGAGCCTTACCGCAAAACCTCTGCAGATAGAGAACAGCGGTGAGGACCCTAATACAATTGCGGATAGCCTTTGTGCTATTTTGGGCGAAAAGTATGACAAAGAAACCATTTATAAAAAGCTCACCAATACGAAAATCGGCGAATATACCCTCGCACGCCATTTGACGGACGCACAGATTACGCAAATTGAGACCTTGAATTACAAAGGTCTTGTTCTTGTTGATGATACAAAGAGATATTATCCCAAAGGCAATACACTGGCGCAGGTGCTGGGCAGCACGACGGTAGACGGAGTGGGAAAAGAAGGTCTGGAGCTCAAATATGATAAATATCTCCGCGGACTTACAGGGAAAATACTTTCTTCTACCGATGTGTCGGGCGATCAGATCCCCGGCGGGGAAGAACGCTATATTGATCCGACAAACGGTTTGAATCTGGAACTGACCATTGATTATGTGTTGCAAAAATTCGCAGAAAATGCTATGCTAAAGTGTTTGAATGAACAACATGCCAAAAGTGCGCAATGTATCGTTATGGACCCTAAAACAGGCGAGATTCTGGCTATGGTGACCATGCCTGACTATGACCTGAACAATCCTCCCACAGACAATTTGACCGAGCTTTCACGCAATTCGGTAGTATTGGATGTCTATGAGCCGGGATCGACTTTTAAAATCTTTACGCTGTCCGCCGCACTGGATACCAATACCGTCAATCTGAACAGTCATTTCTACTGTGCGGGGTACCAGATGGTAGACGGACAAAAAATCAAATGCTGGCGTACCGTACCGCACGGAGACCAAACGCTGACCGAAGCTGTTTGTCATTCCTGCAACCCGGCCTTTATGCAAATGGGGCTTGGCGTGGGCAAGGATAAGATGTACGAGTATATTCGCAATTTCGGATTCGGCAGCGCAACGGGCATCGACTTTTCCGCCGATGAAGAAGGACTGCTGCTGGCGCCGAAATATGTGCAGAATGTCGACTTGGCGCGCATCTCATTTGGTCAGACCATCGGCGTGACGCCTTTGCAGCTGCTTACAGGCGCCTGCGCGGTTATTAACGGCGGCACGCTGTATCAGCCGCATTTGGTAAAGGCATTGCTGGATGATGACGGTAATGTTGTGCAG
>Ga0209373_10005466_pt1 | contig 10345 bp, 12 predicted proteins | sample Higcelweek5metaG_FD_187173 | JGI IMG/M metagenome (GOLD analysis project Ga0209373, IMG submission 187173) | Freshwater pond sediment microbial communities from the University of Edinburgh, under environmental carbon perturbations - High... | ecosystem: Environmental > Aquatic > Freshwater >...
ACTTTAAAGTCTAATTGATCATCATTAGCACCAAGTTCAATAAACAAATCAATTACTTCATCAACAACCGCTTTTATTCTGGCTGTTGGTTTATCAACTTTGTTAATAAAAACAATGGGTTTTACCCCGGCTTCTAAAGCTTTTTTTAAAACGAATCTGGTTTGGGGCATAGTCCCTTCATAAGCATCCACGACTAAAATAACCGCTTCTACCATATTCATGATTCTTTCCACTTCACCACCAAAATCGGCATGACCTGGAGTATCTAATATGTTAATACGATATCCTTTGTAATTAATAGCTGTTGTTTTAGCTAAAATGGTTATCCCACGTTCTCTTTCCAAATCATTGGAATCCATAGCTCTTTCTTGCACTTCTTCATTATCTCTAAAAGTCCCAGACTTCTTTAATAATTGATCAACCAAGGTTGTTTTACCATGGTCTACATGGGCAATAATCGCAATATTTCTAATATTCATAACTCTTCACTTCTTCTCGCACCTGAGAATTATAGCACACTTTAAATGAAAAGCATAGGTTTTTAGGCATAAAAAAAGCAATTATTGCTAATTACTTTTCAAAAAAACTCTCTAATATAGTTATTTTCTTATTATCTAAGTCTAAAGAAGCATTTAATCCACATGGAATTATGCATCTAGGCGCTGAGTGACCAAAATTAACATTATATAAGATTGGTAAATCAGAGTCTTTAAAAACCTCTTGATAAACTTTTTTATATTCTTCGTAATACACTTCATCAATTGGTTTACCAATTATTAAGCCCCTTACAAAATTAAATAATCCTAGTTTTTTTAATGCTAATAATATATTTTTTAATTCTTCAGGCGTTGATTTCCCTTCACTGGTTTCTAAAAATAATATTTTATCTTTTAAATCATCATTAATTGGAAATATATCATATTTAGTACATATTTCCACTTGATCAGCATATATCCCTTGGCAAATAGCTTTATAAATACTTTCAATACATCCACCTAGTAGTTTCCCCTCAACTATCCCGCTACCACCAATAACTTCATAACCATGGCATTCTTTATGCTCGATTCTTTTTGTGCCAATTTGTTTAGAAGAGTAATCTTCTCTATCAGAATACCAAACTGGGCTTGATTTTATTTCTAAATTATCTTCATTACTAAATAGTTTTTCAAACCAATACTTAGTATGAGGTAACATTTCATTATCTAATTCGCATAAATCTGTTATAAAAGCTTGTCCATAAAAAGTATTTAGTCCTAATTTATGAAACATTAAATGATTAATAGTCGAATCAGAAAAGCCAATAAATATTTTGGGATTTTCTAAGACTATTTTCTTAAATTCATCATCTTCCATTAAATAAGGCAGTGTTTTATAAGTATCTAATCCACCTATAGCACAAATGATTCCTTTTATAGATTTATCTAAAAAAGCCTCTTTTAAGTCCTTGGCTCTTGCTTCTGGATGTTCTTCTATATATTTCATTCCTTTACAAGAATTAGGCATGAAAACAACTTCTAAGCCATACTCTTCTAATCTTTTTATACCAATTGGTGTTTCATGAGCGATAAAGCTTTCTCCTAATAATCCTCTTGATAAGCTAACAATTGCTACTTTATCACCTTTTTTTAACATACTTGGTTTTATCATTTTAATCACCTAGTATTATTATACTATATTTTAACTTAAATATTTTCCTAATATCTTGGAGCATTCACTAATTTTTGCTTTTTCTGCTTCACTAAATCTTAAATACGCATTAAATTGCTGTAATCTTGTTTCATTCATTAAATATTCTTCATTTGTATATGGCAATAATCTTGATGCTTCTAATCTAAATAAAGCTTGATCTAATTCCTCTGACCAAGGAGTTGGAGTGCTTACGTCAAAAATTAGCTCATTTAGTAAAGACATTGGAACTTCTTGTTTCATTTCTTGAAAAGCTTTATGAAATAAAGCCGGATCTTTTTTAATTAAGTCTTTTTGAGTCATAAATAATATCGCGATAATTAAATTATCAAGACTTTGATAATAACCTACTTCTTGTTTTAAACTTTCTAAGCTCATTTAAACCCTCCTAAAAGAAAAAAGCAATTATTGCTAATTACTTATCTTAATAAATATGGATCTTCTTCAGTACCAGTACCACCTGTAGAAAAAATGTTGTTTTTAATAACTACTGTTGGTCTTAATGAAGATCTTGTATTACAACTGGTAGCTTCAATAGCTCCAGTATTTTTTACTCGATAGGCTTCATAAGAAAAATCAGTATTACCAGTCGATAACCACCAACTACTCCCGGTTGATCCTACCGACCCTAAATAGTTATAGTTTTGGCATTGTAAGTCACTTGGCTTTGTACAAGTTGTATCTAGACTAGCTAAAGCATAATCATATAGATTTAATAAACCAATATACATATTTTCTAATACTTGACTACACTCTAATTTACCACTCGCAAAAGTTTGCGCTTCGCCTCTATTACCAGTACATAATGTTACCGCTACTAACTTAGCTTTATCTTCACTAGCAAAATTAACGTCCCCATTTTTGTCTTCGCCATCATAATAAGTTAGTAAAGAATCTTTTATACGACTAACATTAAAATCATTTATGCCCATGTTATTTTCTTTTTCGGTATTATATCTATCATCATAAACATAGGTAGTTACTTTTTCTGGATAAGCTTGAATTAAGGTTATTTGGTTACTACTATCAATTTTAACTACACGCCATAATTTATTAGCAAATGTTACATAATTATTAACATTCTGCCCACGATAAACATACTCATTATTAATTTTATATAAACCATCACCAGTTGTAACAAGATCTTTATTAATTAATTTATTATATAATTCGCTAGAATAATAAGCTTCTCCACAATTTAAATATGGTAGATAGGTATATACGCCACTAGCATTTGTTATTCTTATTTCGCCAGTACAATTCTTACCATCTTTTAATAAGGCGGTTAATGGTTTTAAATATCTATTACTTACTAAAGTCGTAACTGTTAAAATTACTTCTTCATTCTCAGTAGGTAATAAATCTTTATTCTCTTCTTCAGCATAATAAGCTTTTGCAGCAGTAATCATCTTGTCTTCTACTTTAGCATAAGAATAATATTTAGCTTTGGTTAAATTAGCAACTATCGCCAATAAAACAATTAATAGGATTACACCTAGCATTGACAATAACATTATTTTAGTTTTCTTATCTAAGTATTTAATGGTCTTTTTAATCTTATCTAACATAAAAAAATAACCTCATCTTCCGTAAATAATTATATCAAAGAAAACTATTTGTTACAATATTTTAAAATATATATTATAATTAAAATAAGAAAAGGTGGTTATAAATGGAGTTCTTAAAAGATGTGGGCAATTTTTTTACTAATATTTGGTCTAGTTATATGACTTTTATGACAAAAATATTTGGTCATAATATCGCTATTGGTATTACTATTGTAATTGGCTTTATAATCTTAAGTTTAATATTTCTAGATGTAACTAAGAAATAAAAAACAAACAGTAATGTTTGTTTTTTTAAATTTCATCTAAATTAACTTGTTCTTCATCTAATAAGTCTTTGAAGATCACTTTAAATCTTGCTATTTCTTTCTTTTTAGCATCTTCATAAATATTTCGAGAATTAACAATAGCTTTATATATATGTTTCATTTTAACTTGTTTTTCATTATCAAATAAAGCGTATGAAAAAGCATTGGCTAAAGTGGTTAAACAAACATCTGGATATCTAGCAGCCACTTCATAGATACGATTATATTCCGTAGTCATTTCAACTAAAAATTTCATAATTCTTTCTCTAACAAAATCAGTATAAAGAAGTTCTACGCCCGTTTGTTTTTCATACCTTGGATAAGAACCCATCATAATTTTAATCGTGTCTTCAATATTAGTTTCCTGTATATCGATTTTTTGAAAACGACGATTAAAAGCTCGGTCTCTTAATATATATTGCTCATATTCTTCAGTTGTAGTGGCGCCAATCATTTTAATGTCGCCACGGTCTAATGATGGTTTTAACATATTAGCAAAGTCCATACTATTACCAGCGCTTCTGTTTATCAAAAGATGGACTTCATCAATAAATAAGATTAAATTCCCTTTACCAGCTTCTTTTATTTCTCTAACTAAGATTTCTAATCTTTGCTCTAAAGCTCCACCACTTACCGCTGTTCCCATAATACTACTAACACTAACTTTAACTAAACGCATGGCTTTTAAAACATCGGGAACCATACCTTTTTGAATTCGATAAGCAAGGCCTTCAACAATAGCAGTTTTACCAATTCCTGGTTTACCAACTAAAATGGCACTCTTATCAGGGGTTAATAAAATTATAATCGCTTGCTTAATTTCTTCATCTCTAGCTATAGCAGGATCAGTTATATACTCTTTTTTAGTATAATCTTCACCATACTTCTCTAATAAACTTACTTCTTCGTTTTGCATCCTATCACCTATCTAATTATAACATAAAAACTTAAGCTATCAACACTAAAAAGGTTGACATCTCTCTTTTATGTATTATAATATTTATATATTTGATGCCTCAATAGCTCAGTTGGTAGAGCATCCGGCTGTTAACCGGCAGGTCGTAGGTTCGAGTCCTACTTGAGGCGCCATTATGAAAATAACTTAGATTTTACATCTAAGTTTTTTATTTATTAAAAATTAAACATTAACCATTCAGGTTTAATAATCATTAATAGCCCCACTAAAATCATAATAATGCCCCCAATTAAATGAGAATATTTACTATACTTATTAGATATCCCTTTTAGCTTTAAAGTCTTCATAGCTATTGTAAAAACAATTATATCATCTAATAAGAAGAAGACAATATAGATGAAAATATAAATAAAGTATTCCCAAGTATTTAAATTATTTAAAGATAATATTTGGGTAAATACAACTGGTAATCCTAAAGAACATAGTAATTCAATTAAATTAACCGAGAAAGCTAATAAAATAATACCTAAAATAGCCAAAATAAATTTCTTTTCAGTCACAATCTTTTTAACTTTATCCATAATCTTTAATCTTTTTTGATCATCAACTACTTCACAGCCATCTGGTTCTTTTAATTTTTTTAAGTAATTAGAAATATTTAATAAACCAAAAGTTAAACCAAAAATACCAATAAATATTCTTATGTAGCTTATTTTATTTAAGAAAGTAGCTAAATTTAACCAAGATACCATAAATAAAGCATAAACTATTCCCGAAGTAATAATAAATGTTAAACCTAAAGTCCACATTTTTTTACGATCTTTCATCCCCAATAACATCGCGATTAAAAAGATTAAGATCCACATCGCACAAGGATTAAAGCCATCAACTAAACCAATAATAATAGCTAATAATGGCAAGGAAACACTTCTGGCTTCTACTTTACCTAATAAAGGAAGATTAAAAGTCGTATTAGTATTTTCTTCTTCGGTATTATCATCAGAAACAGTAATACCCATATATCTACCAACCACGTCTTTATAGTTATGCGTTTGATAATAACTAATGGTATCTTTAATGGTACTATCAGTTACCCCATCGGCATAGCCAACAATTACTTCACTACCAATTACTAAGTAAGGAACACTAGTTGTTTTATTATTAACTAAATCCTCAACTTCTAACCATTTATTACGATTGTTAACGTTATATCCTACTTCATATTTATATAATTTAACATTATCTTTATCTTTTAAATAACTATTTAAAAACTCTATTTCCGCTTCACAATGAGGACAATCAGAGTTATAAAAAAGATGTAAATTAATAATCTTATCGCTAGCATTAACATTAAATGGTATTACTAGTAATAAAAATAAAATCCCTAATAAAAATTTCTTCATACTTAACCTACCTATATTTTTCAATTAAATTTATTATCGTTTCTTTTTTTTGTTCCCCAATTAATCTTTCTAATTCATTATTATTTTGATCAATAAAAATTAGTACTGGTAATATTTTACCTGGTTGATATTTTATTACTTCTTCACTATCAAAATCATAATCTAAATTAATTATCTCAATATCATTTAAAGTATTTAAAACTTCATTAACTATTAAACAAGATGGACACCATAAAGATGTAATCTTTATTATTTTCATAACTTTTTCTCCATATATTTATCTAATACTTTTAGAAATTCTTTAACTTCTTTTAAAGTCGTTAAATAAGATAAACTAACTCTTACTGATGATGATGCTCTATCTGTATCCTTTGTCATCGCATAGACCGCTAACGAAACATCTGATTCACTTGAACAAGCTGTTTTGGTGGAAAAATATATTTCATGAGCCGCAAAATATCTTTGGGTGGCATCCGCTTTTCTACCTAAAACACTAAAATTAATGATTTGCGGAATAGATATTTTCGAACTATTTATTTTTATCTCTGGATATTTTCCCAGTCCTTTGATAATTTCCTTATTTAATTTTTGAGTATATTTTTGATACTTTAATACTTTTGGTAATATTAATTCCATCGCTTTAGCAAAAGATAAAATCAATTCTGTTTGCGGTGTTCCACTACGATAAATAGTAACACTTTTCCCACCATGAATTAAGGGCACCATTTTTATTTTCTCTTTTTTAATAAGAGCTCCTATTCCTTTTACACCATATATTTTATGAGCTGACATCGAAGCCATATCAACATCTTTTAAATCAAAGATATCTTTACCAATTAATTGGGTTATATCACTATGAAAAACTAAATTATATTTTTTTAGTAGCTTACCAATTTTTTCAATTGGTTCACGAAAACCAAGTTCACTATTTACAGCTCCTATAGATACCAAAAAAGTATCTTTAGTAATTAGTTTTTCTAAATCTTCTAAATCGACTTCGCCATTTTCTTTAATTTTAACAAAATCAACTTTATAACCTAAAGATTGAAGATAACCAATAGGAGCCATAATGGAAGAATGCTCAAAAGAAGTTGTTATAATATGCTTTCTTTTATCAGCATTAGCTAGTCCTTTAATAGCCATATTATTAGCTTCGCTAGCCCCACTAGTATAAATAATCTCACTTGATTTTATTTTTAAATATTTAGCTATTTTAGCAGTCGCTAAATCTATTTTAGCTTTACTTTCCTTAGCTATATCATAATTAGAATTAGGATTAGCAAAATAATTAGTAGCTGCTTTTGTAAATGTATTTAACACCTCATAATCGGGTTTAGTTGTCGCGGAATAATCTAAATATATCATCATTATCACCTTTTTAAATTATATAATAAATAGCTAAAAACAGCAATCTTTATTGCTGTTTCAAAAAATCATCTAATAATTTATATAACTCTTCCTTAGAAGTTGTTTTACATAAGGCTTTTTTTAATTCTCCAGTATTAGGAATCCCTTTTAAGTACCATAAAGCATGACTACGAATTTGTAAATTAGCTAATTTAGGATTTTTATCTGTTAAAAGTAATTCATAATGACGCTTAATCATTTTTATTTTTTCTTCAATAGATACTTTTTTGGGTTCTATACCATTTTCTAAATAAAGAACGCATTCTTTTATAAGCCAGGGATTACCTAAAATGCCTCGCCCAATCATAATAGCATCACAATTAGTTTCTTCTAACATTCTTTTCGCATCATAACAAGTTTTAATATCACCATTACCAATAACGGGTATGGAAACTGCTTCCTTAACTTTTTTTATAATACTCCAATCAGCTTTTCCGCTATATCCATCACTTCTCGTTCTAGCATGAATAGCAATCGCTTTAGCCCCACTTTTTTCACATATTTTAGCAACTTCAACGGCATTAATGTGATCATTATCCCAACCACTTCTAATTTTAACAGTTACTGGACATTTAACTGCTTTTACCACTGCTGTCACTATTTCTTCTATTTTATTTAAATCTTTAAGTAAAGCACTACCTGCTTGATTTTTAATTGCTACTTTAGGTACTGGACAACCCATATTAATATCAATAATATCAGGGTGCATAGTTTCCTCCACATATTTAGCCGATGCAACAAAAGAAGCGACATCACTGCCAAAAATTTGTTGAGTTATAGGTCTTTCTTCTTCTTTCATTTTAAGTAAATCTAAGGTCTTCGAGCTACCATAAACAATGGCTTTGTCACTAACCATCTCCGCATAAATAAGGCCAGCCCCAAACGATTTAATAATAGAGCGATAACTAGTATTAGATATTCCTGCCATCGGAGCCATAACCACTTGATTTTTAATTAAAACATTACCAATATAAAAACTCATTAGATTATCTCTACTTCATCATTGTTTTTAAGTAAAAAAGCATTAGCATCATCAGTATCTAAATGAAGTTCTAAATAAGCTTCATCACTAGTTTTTACTTTAGCTTCTATAATACCTGGTTTTTCACCAGCTATTTTAATATTAACCTCTTCATCATCATAAAAATTATTTGCTAAAGCAAAAGCATTAGTCATATGAATATGTCTTTCCGCAATTATAACCGCATTATTTAATTCTACTTCACCTTTAGGCCCAACTAAAATAATGGCTGGTGTATTAACTAAATCCCCGCTTTTTCTTATTGGTGGATTAATACCTAATAAATAAGCATCTGTTTTAGATATTTCTACTTGATCATAATCTCTTAAAGGTCCTAATATTCTTACATTATTAATTTTATTTTTAGCTGTTTTAATCGTTAACACTTGATTACTGGCAAATTCTCCTGGTTGATTTAAATCATTCCTTTTAGTTAATTCTTCATCAAATAATAAATTATATATTTCTTCTTTCAAATGAATATGTCTGTTGCTAATACCAACTGGTATTTTCATTATTATCACTTCCTTAAGTAATTATACCAAAGCGAAAGAAAAAAGACTAATTTTTTAGTCTTTAATTAGATATATTACCAATAAGTAGAAACTTTTTCCTGAGTTTCTAATCTCAGGCCTTCTGAATTAACGGGTATGTTGTTGCAAGCTCTCACCCATTTATTAAATGCTGCTAAAAACCTTTCATTTGAATATAAACCGCTAACAGTATCTTCAGCATGAGCTCTTAAATCAGCTTTTAATACATCGGCCATTAATGGTTCTTTCCTTAATAAGGATCTAGATGCCAACATTGTTTGCGAAACGCTTTCCATAATAAAATCATATATTTCTTTTGCCTCCGTATCAAAGGCATATGAATAATCTTCCTGAGTTATTTTTTCTTGATTTGGAAAGTTCTTTGGTCTTCCATATCTTGTAGCTTGAACCCAAGTATGAGCAAATTTCACTTTATCAATAGGATCCTGATCAGTGCATATTGCCCCACTGCCTCTTTCTACAACCAAAAGATTACCATCTTTATCTTTCTTAATACTATATTCATCATAAAGTTTTTTTACTTCTGCAAAAGAATAAACTAAATCTGATTGTCCCATAATATATTCCTCTCTTATTAACTTACTTAACTTAATTATACCAAAATATTTTAGATATGATACAATAAAATTGATGGTTATGGAAAATTATAAATTAATTGAAAAAAGTATTATTAAAAAGTATCGTAAAGAAATATGGAGTAAGTTTGTTAAAGCCATAAAAGATTACGATTTAATTAAAGAAAACGACAAAATAGCCGTTTGTATTTCCGGTGGCAAAGATTCTTTTTTACTGGCTAAATGCTTAGAAGAATTACAAAGACATGGTAAATTTAAGTTTGATTTAGAATACTTAGTAATGGATCCTGGTTTTACTAAAGAAGGATTAAAAAAGATTAAAGAAAATGCGAAAATATTAAATGTTCCGATTAAAATATTTAAATCAAATATCTTTAAAGAAGCTTTAAAAGATGCCTCCCCATGTTATGTTTGTGCTCGAAAAAGAAGAGGTCATTTATACAATTATGCTAAAGATTTAGGTTGCAATAAAATTGCTTTAGGCCATCATTTTGATGATGTTATTGAAACCACTTTACTGAGTATTATTTATGGCGGTGAAGTAAAAGGCATGCTACCCAAACTAAAAAGTGACCATTATGAAGGGATGGAATTAATTAGACCCCTTTATTTAGTTCAAGAAAAAAACATTATCAGTTGGGGTAAATATAATAATTTAAACTTTATTAATTGCTGCTGTCCATTAAGCGAAACGGCCTGTGAAACTGGTGGCGCATCTAAAAGATTAGAAATGAAAAATTTAATCAAAGAATTAGAAATGAAAAATAAATATGTTAAATATAATATTTTTAAAAGTTTAGAAAATATTAACTTAAATACTGTTATCGGTTATAATAAAGATAAGATAGAACATAGTTTTTTAGATGACTATGATAAGGAGAAATAATTATGGGAACAATGCATATTGGTT
>Ga0209373_10005467_pt1 | contig 10342 bp, 6 predicted proteins | sample Higcelweek5metaG_FD_187173 | JGI IMG/M metagenome (GOLD analysis project Ga0209373, IMG submission 187173) | Freshwater pond sediment microbial communities from the University of Edinburgh, under environmental carbon perturbations - High... | ecosystem: Environmental > Aquatic > Freshwater >...
GGGTTGAACGACTCGCACGCCGTGCGTTCCGCGTTGATGGTTGGTTATCCCAAGTATCATTACTCGAAAATACCCTCCCGCAAAGAGCCACAAATAACATGGATGTAAGGAAATCCCGCCCTCATTCATTGCTGGGCACGAAATAATAAAGCAAACAACTATGAAAAGGAAAATATTTGTATTCCTCTTTAACGGATTCGCAGACTGGGAGATTTCATATCTCACTCCCGAGATCAAGAAGAGTGGCGAGTTTGAACTGGTGTACTTTTCACAAGATGGAAACGCCGTCGAATCGATGGGCGGGTTGCGTGTATCTCCTGGCATCGCGTTGAAAGACATCAAACGGGAAGAAGTAGAAATGCTCATCCTCCCGGGAGGAACGGCCTGGGAGAAAAACGAGAATAACTTCTTGGATCCCCTCGTGAATAACCTGTTCAAAGCGGGGAAATCAATCGCCGCCATCTGTGCCGCGACCACCTATCTCGGACAAAAAGGATGCCTCGATAACGTGAAACACACCAGTAATGATCTCGGGTATCTAAAGGCATTCGCACCGGGTTACCGTGGCGAACAGAATTACATAAATTCAGTTGCCATTACGGGTCAACATGTTATAACTGCTAATGGCATCGCACCTGTTGAATTCGCCAGGGAGATATTCCAAAAACTGAAACTACATGGTGACGATGACATCGAAAAATGGTTTCAACTCTTTAAAAATGGAATTTGGAGCGAGTAACTAACGCGGCTTTGTGCGAGGTTATAAATCAAATATGCTATAAAGCTAAGATACAAATATCAAACATGTAATTGTTTTTGTACAGCTTACCTTGTTGCGTCAACGTTCTCGTCAATGCAATAAGGTTTTGAAAAAAACTTATAATGCCCCACTCAGCAGAAACTCTATACGTAACTCTGTTCTTACACACTACAACACACTACAAAAACAAAAGATATCTATTAAAAAGGCAATAATGATGGAAATATTACTTGAATTTATTTTCTAATATCTTCGCAATTTCATCTGTTTCCCGCTTATTACGTCCAGTTGTTTTTACCACTAAACCCAATCCTTTGTCTGTTTTAGTAAGCACAATTTCAATTCTGCCATCCGAATATGTTTTTCTAATAAATTCAGTTTCAGCTGGATTAAATGGTAACGAGTTAACAATAGATAAAACGTAATTTGAAAAACGAAGTCGCCTAGCAAAACTATCTAAAATATCCCTCCCATGATCATCTCGTAATGATATTGGTTTATCCTTGGGGTCGATATCCGTTTCGATAAGTTTAAACGGAATGTTATTTTGAATAAATTCAATAACATTTTGATGTTCAAAATGTTCAGGTTTAGAAACACAAACAACATCTTCATCAAAATGTTCTTCGTTGCGAAAAACAACTATTCTAAAAGAGCAATTCTCCCAGAACGAATTAGAACAAAAACCAATTCCCGGAATTGAATAGAGATATGCAGCAGCTAACCCATAAGGATTTATTACATCACCTCCTTTTACCATAGAAAAACTACTTCGAATATACTGGTTTTCTTCTTCTGAGTTTTCGTCGATGAACGGGTATTTGAACAATCCCCGGAGCAATGTCGCTTTGGTTCGATTTTGTGGCTCATTACAAAAATCAATCAATGTATAGTTTTCAGCCAGAATAATTGACTCAAAACCTACATCAAAACGAATTTTGTTAAAATTCAGTTGGCTAGCTTTTTTGAATGTGGCAAGGAAAAGATCTACTCGTGAAAAAGCTTCCGTTTTCCCTTTAGCCAAAGGTTCCACAGACAACTCGTTAAACACCAAGTCCATATTAAATCAACTTTAATAGTTGGTTGTTCCACTCGTCCATAAAATCCTTCGGGTAATCGCTCAACTCACCATATTTATCAACTTTTATTTGTGTAATTCGACTATACTGCTCACTTTCGGTGGTCTCCTTGTCGAAGTACGATATATTGACATCGTGAGAAGAAATTAAACCATCCTTCACTGCAACCCGTATGCCATTCAAAATGTGATCGCTATGTGTTTCAATGAAAAGTTGAGAACCCAACGATGCCGAAAGTGCTATTAATTTGCCTAATTCAGCTTGACCTCGGGGATGAATATGCGTCTCGGGATTTTCTATGATAATGATTTTATCGCTCTTCGGTAAAAGTAATGTCGTAATGATTGGCAACACATATGATATTCCAAAACCGACATTCTTTGGCCTAAAACCATTGGTATTTCCATTTTTTAATGCGAATTCGTAACTTAACACAAGTTTATCAATGTGAGGAACTTCAATTACTTTTAATGATACACCTGGTGATATTGATTGTAACCAACCATTAACTAGATTCATCAATGTCAAACCGTTGGCATTGTCATTTCTCAATCTGTCAGTTAGCTGTAATTTATTCCCATAAAGATGAAGGAAATGAGCTGTAAACTCCCCATGTTCTCCCAACATAAAATTTGCAGCTGCCGATTTCTGCATATCGTATAAGTCCATTGGTCCAACTCTCTCTGTAGTCAGGTATTGAAAAAGATTGAAGTAATCATTAAACGCATCGATATCGCCTTTATGGTACCCCAAAACAGCTTGCAATTTATCTGCATCCGGTTCATATTTGAAATCCCAATTATATATTTTTCCAGAAATATTCAATGAAAAAGAGATAGCTTCTTCACTAGCAAACTGGTATAAAGCATCTTTGCCCTTTCCTATAGTAGAATAATCACCATTAAGAACTAATGTTCTGTCATATAGCTCATTTTGACTTTGCTTCAATAATAATAGAGATTGAATGAAGGATGATTTGCCCATACCATTCAAACCCATAAGCAAATTCAATGGCTGAGTAACCATTGTCGTATTTTTGATTGACTTGAAGTTTTTAATCGTGATATTATTAATCATAGTACCTCTCTTAATATTTTTTTGACTTTTGAGAACCGTTCCATCACTTCGAACTTGCCTCCAGTTCCAGAGGTTATTGACCGTAAGAATGCATGATCTTTCATTAATAGTATGAACCGATTCAGTACATCTTTTTTCTTGGATAAAATCATCTTCCTTTCGTCATCTGATAATTTAGCAAAATTAACAGAAATCACCTCAAATAATGCCTTATTTATGGGTTTTCTTTTATGTGGATATAAATCTGCTTTACGAAAGGCCCACTTCCCAAAAATATCGTACGAAATTTCCATAGATTTCGTAAAGTCACTCTTCATTCCCGACAATTTCTTTTGACTCAATGTGGCGATCTGGGACATTGAATTGTTCAAAAATGAATCAAGATCTGGAGAATACGTTTCTGGTTCGTTAAGATAAAATGCGATGAAACGTGTGATAAATTCCCTGTCAAGCATTCTTTTCGAACTTATTTTATTTTCAGTAACCTTTTTAAATATAGGAATTGTTGCTAATTCAGCGACGTATTTAGCAGGCAAACCCTGGTTAAGAGCATGCCGAATTTCCTGTGGCTCTAATACAAGACCACCCGTATTAATTCTTCTAAATATATTGTATTTGACTTTAGGCGGTGTACCTGGTTTTATAATGTACGCCACAATTTGAGTCTCTTCAATTTTTCTTTGTAATGCACGAGGCAAATCATCAAATGATTTACCTTCAATATCCTTCAAGAATTCAAGCCTTTGAAGCTTGAGCGTTTTGTTTATAACAAAATTTCGCAAACAGCTCAAGCGTTGTAATCCATCAACCACAAGCCACTTATTATCATCTGTACCATCAAAATAGAATGCAGGCAACGGAAAGTTTATGAGTATGGATTCTATCAGCCGACTCTGCTTCCCTTCATCCCACAAATCATCCTTTCTTTGAAATTCAGGATATAAATCTATTTCAGGAGGATTTGATTGCAGGCGAGTTATAAGCAAAGAAAGTGTTGGCGATTTTATATCTATATCAATATTTGAAGGATTAAATGGTTCATCCATTAAATTCTGACCAACATCTTCTTTTTCAACAACTATTTCTTGATATAATTCGGAATCATTATCTTGAATAACCATAACCTTCTAAAAAAATATTTTCCAAAAATAGTGCTTTTTATAATTTCAAGAGATAAAACAATTCATTTAGACTTGCAATATTTTTACATAAAAAACATAGTATGCAATTAATTTACAATAGACTATGTCTCTCTAATATTATGGCATTACATGTGTGGATACATATGGAATGAACCCACTTGTATCCATATATTTCTCCACTTAGCAACTCATTTCCCCGGCGTTCTTCTTCGCCGACAACAAACGGTACGCACCTTTAACGACGACCCTGGTCTTGGCCACATCAATATCTCCGGGTAGGACTACTTCCGTGTAGCCGCCATCGGAAACACCTTTCTGAACCTCGATCATGCGGTACTCGGTGAATGGCTTGCCGCCTTCCTCCTTGTTCTTCTCGAAAACGAAAATGTAATCCTTGTCGTCGAAGCTCACGACAGATTCTGCTGGCAGTGCCGTCACCTTGTTGCTTGATGCCTCGATGATTGCATTGACGTACATGCCGGGCAAGACGTTCTTGCACGATCCCTCGACCTTGGCGTACACGCTATACGTCTTGTCGGTATTTATAGACCGGGCCGTCTGGTATATCACCGCGTCGTGCTGCTCGGTCTCGTTATTGACGAAGAAGCGGATCTTCTGGCCTCTCGACACCTTGTTGGCATCTTTCTCGTACATGGTGATCTCGAGGAAAAGCTCGTCGCCGTTCACGATCTCGAACAACACGTCCGATGGCGCCACGAATTTGCCGATGTTCACGTGCACCGTCTTGATATGGCCCGAGATCGGGGAAACGAGGGCGACGCTGCTGCTGATATTGTCTTCCCGCAGGTTCGCTGGATTGATGCCGATGAGCAGTAACTTTTCTCCCAGTGCCTTCACCTGGGCCTTGAGGCTCTTGTAATCGGCGGTCACTTGCTGCATGTTTTTCTGGGAAGCAACCTCGTTCTTGTAAAGTTCGTCCTGGCGGTTGAACTCGGCCTCGGCATACTCGAGCTTCGTCTTTGCCTCGAGGTATGACTGTTGGAGATCAACGAACTCCTGGTTCTCGATCACGGCGAGTGTTTGTCCCTTGCCCACGGGATTGCCAGGCACGAGGCTGGTGCTTTTCACGAACCCGCCCATCGGTATGCACACCGTGGCATAATTCTGCGGTGGCACGCTCACGGTGCCATTTGCCTTGAGCGTGCCGCTCAGCGAACGCATCTCTATCGCCCCCAGCTCTATTTCAGCAAGTTTCACCTGGTCGTCGCGGAGCTCGACGATATCCTCGGGGAGAACTTCTTCCTCCGATTCAGTTCCTGTGTTGGCACCACCACTGCACGAGGTAAACGTGCTGAAGGTAGCGATGGTAATGATTGTTGCAAAAATTTTATATGTTGACATAGTTCTATTGTTTTAAAAGATTTTACCGGTAATGAAGTCAATTTGTATGATGGTCTGGTTGTAATTGTTCAACGCGTCGAGGTAGTTCTGTTTTATCTGCAGGGCGCGGTTCAGGCTCGTGATATAATCGAGGTAATCCATTGCTCCGGCCTTGTAGCTGCGTGTTGCTTGCTCTAGTATCATATCAGCCCCGGGAACTGCCTGTTTCTCGTAATAATCAACGCTGTTGCTATACTTGTTGCATTCTCCCAGGAGCGAGCGATAATTTCCCGAGAGTGTTTCCTCGTAATACTCTGCCTTTGTTTGCGCCTCTTGCTCTCTTATCCTGGCTGCTTTCGTCCTGGAGGTGTAAGGCACGAACCACAAGGGGATGGCTATACCAGCTTGAAAGCCGTTGAAACGGTCGCCCGGGCCAAAGCTGCGGGAAACGCCGTCAACATCCTGAACGCCTTGCATCGTCTGGCTGAAATAACCGAGGCTGAAATCGGGCATCATGCGGCTGCGTTCCAGATGTTTCTCCACGCGCGATTCTTCCACCTGTTGCCGTACCAGTCCCATAGCTGGATTTCTCCCGATAGCCGAAGTATCTTCGCCGGGAATATAATCTATGCGCCGAATCGAGGTGTCGGCAAGGATCACGGCTGCCTCTCTATTCAGAAGCACTTGCAATTTACGGTTATATATATCCAGGTCAACAGTTACATTATGCAACAAAGTCCGTATCTCGAGGCTCTGCGAACGAGCGGAAATCATCTCGAGATTATTCGTCTCGCCTGTTCGTGCCCTGAGTTCCGCCGCGCGCACGAAACCTGCATACAGGCTGTCCTGGTACCTGCATAGTGCTTGTTTCGAGAGTAAATACAGCAGTTGCCAGTACACTTGTTTCACCTGCGTGGCTACCTCGAGTTGCGAGATCTTCAATTGCCACTCGCTGCTTCTCACGGCAGACTTCGCCAGCTTGTTCTGGTTGAGGTAAACCGTCGGGAAGGCGAAGGATTGCGAGATGGTGATGCTGTTATCCTTCGTGTACGAATTGAACTGCCCGTACTGCCCCTCGATGTTCGTCTTGGGAATGTCCCACGCCGCGATGCCCGCCAGGGCTTTTCGCTCGTCAACCGAGTAGGCCGATGCACGGACGGACAAGTTGCTATCCAGCGCCACCTGGATAGCTTGCTTCACATCTATCGTTCCCGCTTGTTGCGCTTTTAGCTGGTGGAAATATGTGGAACCAAGGAACAAGATGAAGGTCAACAAGGTTATTTTAGATGGTTTCCGCCTGAACAAGGACCTGAATGAATGGCTTGAGAAGATGATGTAAAAGACAGGCAGGATAATCAAGGTGAGCAAGGTGGCGGTTATCAGTCCACCGATGACAACGGTAGCCAGTGGTTTCTGCACCTCGGCGCCGGCAGAGGTCGACAAGGCCATGGGCAGGAATCCCAGCGAGGCCACGGAAGCCGTCATTATCACGGGGCGCAAGCGGGTGTGCAAACCTTTGAGCACCCGCTCGGTAATGTCGGCAACACCGTCTTTCTCCAGCCTGTTGAACTCGGCTATGAGCACGATCCCGTTGAGCACCGCCACGCCAAACAAGGCAATGAAGCCAACGCCAGCAGAAATGGAGAAGTTCATGTCCCTGGCCCACAACGCGAGCACTCCCCCGATGGCAGACATAGGCACGGCAGTGAAAATCAAGAGGCTTTGTTTCACCGAGTGGAACGTGAAATACAAAAGCACGAATATCAGTAGCAACGCCACGGGTACCGCGATGGCAAGCCTGTTCTTCGCCGCCACGAGGTTCTGGAACTGGCCACCATACGTCACGTAATAGCCCGATGGCAACCTCACATCCTGGTCTATCTTTTTCTCTACCTCTTTTATGACGCTTTGCACGTCGCGGTTGCGGACATTGAACCCTATGGTTATGCGGCGTTTCGTGTCCTCGCGGGAAACCTGCGCGGGTCCAGATTTTATCTCGATGGTGGCGATCTGCTCGAAGGGTATTTGCCCACCACCAGGGAGCGCCACCGGGAGGTTCTTCACGTCGTCGAGGCCCTGGCGGTAATCTTTGTCGAGGCGCACGACGAGGCCGAAGCGTTTCTCCTCGTCGAACACCACCCCTGCCTGGCTCCCCGCGAAAGCCGCCCGCAACGTGCGGTTCACTTCCTCGATGGAAATGCCGTACTGCGCCAGCCGGTCGCGGTTATACTCCACCTGCACCTGCGCCAGTCCCGTGACCTTCTCCACGTTAATGTCTTCAACACCACTAATCCGCTGGATGATTCTCTCGACATCGGCAGCTTTTTCCGATAACATATCCAGATCATCGCCAAATATTTTTATGGCGACATCTTCTTTCGACCCCGAGGCCAACTCGTTGAAACGCATCTGGATGGGTTGCTGGAACTCGAACTTCACGCCAGCCAGCGGTATCAACGCGTCCTCCATCTTCTCCACCAGTTCCTCGCGGGTCTCGGCAGAGGTCCACTCGCTCTTGTCCTTGAGGGTGATGATGTAATCGCCCGTCTCCATCGGCGTGGGGTCAGTAGGTATCTCGCCCGCTCCAATCTTGCAGACGGTATGCTTGATCTCGGGGAACTTGTCGAGCAATATCTTGTTGGCTTTCTCCACCATTTCCACGGTATTCGAGAGCGAACCACCTTGCAAGGTCATCACTCCTGCCGCGAGATCGCCCTCTTCCAGCTGGGGGATAAACTCGCCTCCCAGGCGGGTGAACATGAAAATGCTGGCCAGGAACAGGATGATAGCCGAAAGGGAAACCAGCAATTTATACCTGAGCGCAAAACCAATAATTGGATTGAAAGCACGGTGGAAGACATCCATCATCCTGTCCGAGAAATTGCGTCTGTGTTCGGTTTTCTTGCTCAGGAACAAGGCCGAGGCCAGGGGCACGTAGGTGAGCGAGAGGATAAACGCCCCGAGTATAGAAAAGCACACCACTTGTGCCATGGGTCCGAACATCTTGCCCTCGGTGCCCACGAGAGCCAGGATTGGCAGGTACACGATGAGGATTATGATCTCGCCGAAGGTCGCGGCTTTCCTGATGCGGCTCGATGCCTGGAACACCTCGTCGTCCATCTGGTCTTGCGATAGTCTCAAGACGCCTTGGTGATGATGCTTGCTCATAGTAATCCTGTGAACCACGCTCTCGACGATGATGACTGCGCCATCGACGATCAATCCGAAGTCGATAGCCCCGAGGCTCATTAGGTTTCCCGACACGCCGAAGAGATTCATCATCGAGATGGCAAACAGCATGGCCAACGGGATCACCGAGGCAACGATGAGCCCCGCCCTGAGGTTGCCCAGCAGGAGCACGAGGATGAAGATGACGATCAACGCACCTTCAACGAGATTCCTGGAAACCGTCTTGATGGCTCGCCCCACGAGGTCGGAACGGTTCAGGAAGGGTTCTATCTTCACACCCTTGGGTAGCGATTTCTGGATAGTGAGAATCCTCGTCTCCACGTTTTCCACAACCTCGTGGGCGTTTGCGCCCTTCAGCATCATCACCACACCGCCTACTGCTTCCGACGTGTCGACGACGAAGGCACCGTAACGCGTCGCGCTGCCATACTGCACCGTTGCCACATCGCGAATCAGGACGGGCATACCCGAGGGATTTGTCTTCACGACTATCTTCCCGATATCCTCCAGCGACTTCACCAGTCCGATACCGCGGATGAAGTAAGCCGTGGGTTTCTTGTCGATATACGCGCTCCCGGTGTTCTCGTTGTTCCGCTTGAGGGCGTCGAAGATATCGCCCAGCGATAAGTTCATAGCCCTGAGCCGTTCGGGATTCACCGACACCTCGTACTGCCTCACGAACCCACCGTAGCTGTTGATGTCGGCAACGCCGGGAGTTCCCAGCATCTCGCGGCGCACGATCCAGTCCTGGATGGTGCGCAACTCCATCGGGTCGTACTTCTTCTCCAGCCCACGGGCAACTGTCAGCCTGTACTGGTATATCTCGCCCAGCCCCGAGGAAATAGGCGCAAGCTCGATCTTGGCGAGCCCCGCGGGGATGGATTCCTCGGCTTCCCTGAGCCTCTCGCTCAACTGCTGCCGTGCCCAGTAAACATCAACATCATCCTTGAAGACGACGGTGATTACCGATAACCCCAGCCGGGATATAGAGCGGAGTTCAACAATGTCGGGGATGTTGGCAACGGCAACTTCCACTGGTGCGGTGATGAAGCTCTCCACCTCCTGCACCGCCAGCGACGGTGCCAGGGCGATGACCTGCACCTGGTTATTCGTGATATCGGGGATCGCGTCGATGGGCAGCCTCACCAGGGAGTATGTTCCCCAGCCGATTAACGCCACCACGAACAAGCCCACGATGAATTTATTCTTTATCGAAAATTGGATGATACGTTCTATCATGATGAATTATTTTAAATACGTTACTGGGTATCCGATTCCATACATAAAGGCCTTTTTCAGACATTTTGGAAATGAGCAAAGAATCGCTCTATCGCCGCCAAAGCGTGAATCGAGCTGCGAGATGTCACGATGAACGTTCCAGCGTTTTGGCGGCTTGATCTTTTGCTTATTTTTCCATCCAAGGGAAAAGTTGAAAATGTCGCCGTGGCGCATAGACGAGGAAAAACTCGAAGTAAATACGTTCATTCTCTCAAAATTGAGAACCAAGTACAATACCAGATATTCAGTATAAGTTAATACAAGCATTTGCCTGGTTCCAGGAAACCAGAACCGGGGTGTAGAATAAAAGACGTAGTATTAACTCAATTTAGGCGGTTGCCATATCGAGCTGTGGCGGGAAGAAACGAAACCAGGTATGAACCCGGGATAAAAATCGTGCACGGGAGTGAGGCCGCTGATGTGGAGACTGTCCGATTGATGAATTATAGGCGAGGTACAGCAATAATTCATCAATC
>Ga0209373_10005470_pt1 | contig 10338 bp, 5 predicted proteins | sample Higcelweek5metaG_FD_187173 | JGI IMG/M metagenome (GOLD analysis project Ga0209373, IMG submission 187173) | Freshwater pond sediment microbial communities from the University of Edinburgh, under environmental carbon perturbations - High... | ecosystem: Environmental > Aquatic > Freshwater >...
TAATCAGGGAATCCCGGTACTGGTAGCCGGAACAATATTCCCAGGCTCCATTGCCAGTTTCCGGACTAGCCTGAACTAATCCAAAAGGGGCACAGGCTCCAGGGAAACAGTGGCCTACACCATCAGTACCTATGAAAGGATCAACATATTGCGTAAAGTCATGCTTTTCTGTTACTTTTTGACAAGAACAAAGCAATATAAACGCTGTAAAAACAACTAAAATTGAACACTTCTCTTTCATACTAAATTTGTTTGATGCCATGAGTATAATTACCTAAGCAGTTAATAATATGCATACTCCGTGTAAGAAGAATATTATCAGCAATACTGTTATTCGATCAAGGAAAAGATCTTCTTCCCAATATCTGTGTTCTCCATAATTCCAGTAAACTGTTCAGCTCCCGGGCCATAAGTAAAAATAGGAACCATAACACCGGAGTGACCTCCAGTAGAATATCCCCCTTTTACAATACCTGTTATTATATCTCCGTCAAGCAGCGCTAGTCCGCCGGTTTCATGGTCTGCTGTTACTATGATTAAAGTTTCACCGTCTTTTGAAGCGAATTCTAGCGCTTTCCCTATAGCCTGGTCAAAATCAAGCATCTCCTGCACAATATAAATTGTATTATTCTGATGAGACCCCCAATCAATTTGAGAACCTTCTACCATTAGGAATAGCCCCTTATTATTGTTATCAAGAATATTTAATGCAGTTTCGGTCGACAATGGGAGATCCATTTTTCTAACAGGAAATGGCAGATTTGATTCAGGAACGGTTAATCCTGCCAGTTTACCTGATTTTACTTTTGCAATCTCATCCATTTCCTGTAAAACCTGATACCCCTTTTGTTTCAGTTGAATGATAAGGTCGCGGCCATCTTTTCTTTCGGAGAAGAACCGATAGCCACCTCCGATAAAAACATCAACGCCAGATCTCAAAATGTCGTCAGCAATTTCTTCATCTAAATCACGCGAATATTGGTGTGAAACAAAAGCGGCAGGTGTTGCGTGGGTAATAGAAGATGTCGCCACTAGCCCAGTAGAAAGCCCCTTTTCTTCGGCAATTTCCAATACTGTTTGAACTGCAACAGTATCACCTTTAGCATTTACGACCACGCCAATGGCACCATTAAATGTTTTTTTTCCCGTTGAAAGTGCGGTTGCTCCTGCAGCAGAATCGGTAATGTAATTATCAGCAGATTGAGTCTTTGAAAAGCCAATATGCTTAAAATTATCAAGGAATAAATGCCCACCATTTGCTGTTAGACCGGCAAAAACATGCGAAACGCCCATACCATCACCAATCATCAGGATAATATTTTTAGGTCTCTTCGCTTTAAAATCCTGTTTAAAAGTTTTTACCTCATATTTTTCACCTCCACGGTAAATTTTTACGGAATCCTCGTTGTTAATCCACTGGTAGTTTCCCTGTCCTAATAGATGGTTGGTTACGATTAACAATGCAGTAATTAAAAGCAATTTTATAGTCATGATATGTTTTTTATTAGTACTCGTGTATTTTTTTAATCAATGTAATCGTTAGGTCTTTGAAAGAATTAATTTCAATGTCAGCACTCTCCAAATTCTGATTTCCTGAGTTGGGATTCCTATAAGCAACGCACCGCATATTCGCGTTTTTTGCGGCCAAAACTCCGTTCGTTGAATCTTCAATCACTAAACATTGTTTCGGAGGAACTCCTATCAATTCTGAAGCTTTAAAAAATATTTCAGGATTTGGTTTTCCATGTTTTACATCATCTCCACTCACAATCACATTAAAATACTTACTAAGAGCAAATGCATTTAATATATAATCAATCTGAGCATGTGGCGAAGAAGATGCAAGAGCAAGCAAGAATCCCTTTTTGTGCAATATGGCTATCAATTCAGGAATATATAATACAGGTATTAAGTTAGTTATATTCTTTAAGTATTCTATGTAAGAAGTTTGTTTCAGTTTAACCAGTTCATTGATCGATTGAGAAAGGTTAAATTTTTCTTTAAGGCGTTTCCACATGGTTAAATCGGTTGTTCCTATCATGGAATGATGCTCTTCATCGGTAATTGAGATTCTCAACATCCGAAAAATCTCCTTTTCACATGCAATATGGATAGGCTCACTGTCAATAATCACTCCATCCATATCAAATATTATACACCTTATCATCTCTTAGAAATTATATTTAATGCCGTATTCAGTTATAAAAAATCACAACATTTATTTTTGTACGATTTACTCACCTGAAAAATCAAGCGTGCTCATTTGTTTCCTAAATCCCTTGGTTTTTATAACCATATATACCAATCCAATGATCAACCATCCCCCTCCGATAATGAAGGTTTTTAACGGGAGGTTCAACCAGATAAGCAGACAGATTACAAATCCGATAGCAGGAGGAATAAAATCAAGAAAAAAACCTTTGATGCTTTTCATTTCAGTCTTAAAAAAATATTCACGCATTGAAGCTATGTTAACGCCCATGAAAGCGAAAAATGCGCCAAAATTGATCAGCCGTGCACATTCCTCATAACTTAACAGAAAAGCTCCAATCAATGCTAAAAGACCTATAAACAATACATTGTAAGTAGGAACTGCACTTGTATTTCCCAAGTGTCCGAAAATTTTTTTCGGAATAACGTTGTCTCTCCCCATGCTAAATAAAAGCCTGCCCGCACCCATTTGTCCGGTAATTCCAGATCCTATACTACCAATCAAAAGAACCATGGATAGCGATGCATCCAACACATTTCCACCAACCCGATTTGCCACCGACATGATTGCAGTGTCCAATGCGTTGTTGCGCGCAGCTTCATCGGTTAATCCATTGGTGAATGAAAGCCAGTCGGGCCATGCAACCTGTGCAAGATAGATTTGTGCCCCACTCCAAACGCCGGTAATTATACAAGTCAATACAACGGCAATCATCACATTTCTTCTTGGATTTCTAACTTCTTCCGACAGGGTGGTTAAACCGTCAAAACCAATATAGGTTAAAGCAGCCAACGCAGTGGCCTGACCTATTGCATTTATAGAGAAAGTTTCCGGATCATAAAATGGATGTATCGTAACCAAGCCTTCTAATCCATTCTGAGTAAGAATATAGCGAATAGCTGCGGCCATGAAATAAAATACAACCACACTCATAATTATCATCATGACCCAGTTTGCCCGCGCGGCCACTTTAATGCCTTTCAGATTAAGAAATGTAAAACCACAGGCAAAGAAAATAACCCAAAAAATGTATGGTAAATATGGCATCAAATGATTAGCTGCAATACTTGTGAAAATGACGCACAATATTGGAATGAACATATAATCCATGAACATGGACCAACCAGCAATAAATCCAATGTAAGGGTGTATTCCTTTGCCAACATAAGTATAGGCTGACCCTGCCGATGGATACTTGCTAGACAAACGTCCATAACTGATGGCAGTAAAAATCATAGCAACCATGGCAGCAAGGATCGTTGTTACTGCATGTCCTTTTGATATATTATTCGCATGCCCAAACAGTGGTAACGCTGCAACAGGTTGGATCAAAATAATTCCATATATGATTAGATCGGTTAAGGATAAAACCCGTTTCAATTCACCAGCAGAAGCATTTTTATTTTTAACCATCCCTAAATTATTATTCTTCATTTATTTTAATTGAGATTCAGAAAGCAAAGACTATTTCATCATTTAATCTTGTACTATCAATTTTGTATTCAGTATTATAGCACCATTGCTCAAAGAAATGAAGTATATACCGGGAGTCAATTTTCTTTCAAAGTTGATAAGAACATCTCCAGTTTTAGTATTCGGTTTATTATATATGAGCTGCCCGCTTTGATTAGAAACTTTCAAATAAGATCCTTCATAAAATGAATTAGGAATAATAATTTTTAACTCGCAACCATCAAAAGGATTGGGATAAGCCAATAATTGTGGGATAAAACTTTGATTATTACGTATAAGATCAGAAATAGTTGTTTCTATTGAGCTATAATATATTTCAAATTCGCTTATTGATGTAAAAGTTGAACTACCACCTGCAGTACCATGGACTCTGATTGCGTTACCCCATGTATTATCGAATGTGAAAGTAAAACTCACATGAGAACCAGTAGAATCATAAGGATAATCAGGTGCTATTTTTAAACCTGTAACGTCAATCCATTCAGTATCTTGTCTTATCTGAATATTAAGATTGTGTGAAAACCATCCACCATCATCAAACATCCAACCAGTGGTAAATACTACTTTATTGAATCCATAATATTGGTCAAAAGCGATCCCCCAATAATCTTCTGTTTTAGTCGCCGAATTACCACTCCAACTGTCATTACTTTCATTCGCAATTATTCCGTTCGTCATTATTGAGAGGATATCACCTTGATGATCTGTAACATAAATTGCAGAACGACCAGTACCCTTTTGTGCAAGGTTGTTTGTGTCATCAATTTCATTTCCTAATTGAGTTGAAATCTCACTAAAATTGGCAGTAATGGATTTGTTATTATCCATGATAACAATTTCAGGATTTGAGAATCCACTTAAATCACCACTCCAATTACTGAATGTATACCCTGTTTCAGGTATTGCACTTACATTTACCGGAGTTCCTGACAAATAACAATTACCTGAGGGATTCAAAACAATGGAACCATTTGCAGTGTTAGATGTCAATGTATAGTAATTCACTTCGTTTGGCCACGAAATATTGGAAAAAGTAGCAGTTGCTAATGAATCGACCTCTCCTGCTGAAACAGCAAGTCCGGCAGTAAAAGGTTCGTTTATGTTGGATTGAAACCAGTCCTGAAATCTTTGTGTCCAGTTAATCCCATCGGTTGAGGAATATGTAGTTATTATATTATTTGTTGTTGTTTTGGTTATCTTCAACCAAATTGGCAAAGAAGCAGCACCTGCATCACCTGTAAATGACCAATCGGGGTTATTCCTGTATTTCCCCACAATATTTAAATTTTGATTTACTAAGATTCCATAGTATTTTGCATTAGAAGTTGTGTCCTGTCGAATCATTAATCCGGCCAAAGCATTACCATTAAAAGCTGAGAAGGAATCAATTCTTGCAATAATTGCAATATCACCCTTCAAATTATCCTGATATGTAAATCTGAATTTGTCTGAAGTCCCATCTATTTGGTTCCCTGAACCATATATTTTTATTGTGCCGCAAGTATCGTTGGTTTTTCCTCTCTTTTTTGTTTCAATGTCAACACTTTTATAAGGCGATAAAAAGGTTGATACTTCATTAGAATAATTGGATTCCCCTAATGCATTGTATGCGCTTACTCTGTAGAAATATGCTGTAGTATCTGATATACTGCCATCGTTATAACTGGTTACTCCTCCTACTACATTAGCAATCTGATCAAAATTGCCATTTGAGCCAGTTTTACGTTGAATTTTGAATCCTTCTTCGTTACTCGAATTATCGATCCATGATAATTTAATTTTTCCACCTGATATTGGTGTAACCTTTAAGTTACTTGGAGGATTAGGAATATCATTACCAACACTCTCACCAACTGAACTTAAGAAACCATACATTGCCACATTTTGTGCCATGGTTTCCCATGTTGTAAATTCATCAGCTCCAATAAAGGACCAACCATCGGTATAGCGGCGTTGCTCGGGCAAAGATTTAAAAGATGGATAGACTTTACCCCAAACCGCTTGTTCCCATGTTGCACTACTTGGATCACTAACTGGTCCATACACAACAATTCCAGGAACAGGACCCAATCCTGCCTTTTCAGAATAATATGAATCGAGATGAGTAGGATTGTTAGGAGGATTTGCTCCCAATCCCGTAACATAACTCTTGCCGAGGGGATTCAAACCCAACGAATAATCAGCCAATTGGCTAATCGCATTCAAATAATTTTTATCTTGGTTCAGACGATACATAAAGATCATTGGATCAGCATATCTTCCCTGGTTTGTAGCTGTTCCCCACGAATACCCCGAACTATAATATCCTACTGGATAGGGTTTGTTTGTGGACTCTTTTAACATTGTATTTGCAGCATTTTGCAACATTGTAACATAGCGGTCCTTAATTCCCTGATCAACTGACAAGTTGGTAATTAAATATCCAAAGAAATATGGGGTAAATATCATGCCGCTCGTTATTGTATTCCCATTCCACCAATGTGGGTTGTATTGTTCTGGCCAGCCAGAAGTTAAACAATAACTGGCATAGGTTTTAAATGCTTCATGATAGCTTGTTTCACCGGTTGCTAAATACAACTGTAGCGCAGCATACATTTTTTGTGCAGAATGGGCTGTAACCATATCAGGATCATTATCATGTGCCAAAAGATAGTTCCAAGCACTTTCTGCTTTAGTCAATAATTGGGCTGAACGGATTGAATCGAAGGGCTTAACCAAGCGTGAAGCATGTGCAAAGAGGCCAGCTCCGGATGCCGTTGTATGTCCCCATCTTTTATATGTCCGGTATGGATTTTTATCTGTTGCTGCAGAAACTTCACCATAAACAGGATGCCTGTCTGATTCCACTCCGGCACGAATAGCACCATCTGATTCCTGTAAATTCTCCCATATTTTTATTCCCCAGAGGGCTTCATCAAGGAAATCGGGGATACCATTTCCCGATTCAGGAATGTTAAACTGATTATCAGTAAAGCCTCCAGGAAAAGCTTCATATATATTAAATAGCCATGCTGGTATTAATGTATGAAAGGCTCGTATATCAAAATCACCAGCATCATGGTATCCCCCTGAAATATTTCTTTTGGTTGAACTGGTTTGATTAATGAAATCATAAGGTTCACCATCGGTAATTTGTACTGACGTATGGCAGATATCCCTTGTGTAAGATGTATAAGGTTCTTCAAGAGCGATCCCACAACGTTGATGATAGAGCCCTCGCAAATGAACATAACTTGATTGATTGATATAGTCAGCTCCAACACCAAATGGATAGGAACAACCATAACCTGACACTGCTATTCTGTATGGACCGCCATCAGGTAGACCGGCTAAGTTGATTCGATAAACTTCCCCGCCAACACCAGCGTCAAATCCATATTCAGATACAGTACCATTAATTACAACATTCCCTTCATAATCTAATACGCTATAATCAGGAAGTGGTGAAATTATATTAGCCCCAAGATCGCCCAGAAAGATTGATATATTGGCATATCGAACTGATGATCCTCCAAAATATCCTACCTGATTAACATTGATGGATTCGCACCGTGTTTGATGATCGTTAAAAGTAAGTGATTGCTTTCCAAATGGAGTATTAATCTTGTAAGTGACACCATTTGCAAGGTTTTCGGTCAATTTCAAATACATGTGATGTCGAAGAGTTGTTCGATATATATTTCCATTCACCTTTTCTTCAGACCACACATAAGTATACCTTCCAACTTCAGACAGGTTTAATCCTTCGATTTGCCATAATGAATTAGTTTGTTCAGGCGCATTTTCCCCACTTGGGGTTTCTACAACTACAACAATGACATTTTTATCTGCTACTTCAACACGCACCACTGATCCACCTAGCGCAATGCCTCTAAGTATGAAAATGCAACAGAATACTAACAGATAAGAGTTAAACTTTTTCATTTTAAATTCCTTTTTAATGAATATTTCAATTATTTAAAATATTTTATAATGTCGCTCTCTGGTTTAATTATTCATTCTGGTTTTATATCTATTATTTTAAAACCACCATTCCACATAATTTTCAATTTAAATGGAACATTGGAATTTACTGTAACTATTGGTACATCTGTTGTTTGGTTTCTTTTTTGACAATGCATGTTCACGATTCCTAATTTTCCATAAGGATATTTATTAACACCGAATTCGTCTATCAGTCTTATATCCCATGTAATCGTTTGGTGCGGGACATTGGCCCTAATTCCAAAAATGTATTCAAGTAAAATTGCAGTACCTGTAAGTCCTCCCTCGCCCACAAAATTTTCTTTGCCACTTCCTTTCTGAAATTCAGGAGCATAGTTCTCCCATACAATTCCTGAAGTTTTGAAAATTTCAATAACATTCTTCACATGATTACTTGCTATTTCATAGGCAAGAGAGTCAGCACCAATTGTAGTTAGTCCACGCAAAACCGAATAATTGGTCATTGCCCAAACAGCTCCTCTCCAATATCCTCCCTTGGGATCGTAAACTGGATTATCGGCAGAAAGAGTTGGAATACGATGTGGCCTGTTAAATTCGGTGGTATCCGATAAGTGCGTTAAAAAGTCTTTTACATCTTTTGGGGGAACTAGATCGGCAAGTAATGCCCAAAATGCACCAATTGTCTTAACATTTGAGATACTTCCATTCTTATATCTGTCGAAATAAAAGCATTCATTTGAGTCCCACATTTTTGTATTAACATAGGTTGTAAGAAAAGCCAAATCTTCTTTAATGTCTGCAACATCTTCGTTACGGTTCAATACTTGAGCCATCTCGATTAGAAGCTTGCCGGAATAAATTCCCTGTAAAGTGGCATCTACCCAGGACATGTGTCCGTGGCTAAAGAATTCATGATATTCTTTTGGCAACCTGGGTTGGTTATCCATACCGCAACCCCAGCCACTCGAAAAATAACTGCCATCGGGCCAGGTTCTATAATTGCGATACCAATGATAATTGGCCAACAAAACAGGGAAAACCTTCTCGAGACGTTCAACATCATCAATATTGTTGAAATATTCCCATTCAGCCCAAGGAAATATGTTTATTCCAGCACTTGCAGGGTCATATCTATGAAATGCATCCAAGCCATCAACACCACGTATTTCGCGGCAAATAAAACCATCGGGGTGCTGTTTGGCATAAAAATTATCCAGGGTTTGTTGGAAATTAAAGGCCCTGGAACCATAACGTCCAAACAGTACCATGAAACCACAGTCTTCAGTAAAAATGTTGTTGTTGAAAGCGGGGTCAATATAGGGTGTAATAAACCCCTTTTCAGTTGAAGCCTTGCGCAAGTTGGCAAAAGCAATTTCCCAGGTTCTCCAATATAGGTTTATACCATCAGGACAGTTTGGCCAAATGGGTTCAGGCAATTTATCTTTGACAATTGAAAATGCAGGAGGTGTTATAGAGTCAATCGAACTATTCAGAAACTGATTCTCTGTCACATACTTATTTGGAACATAAGTGTCGAAGTAAAATGGAACAAATTTGTCTGTTTGATAATTTGTTTGCCCCAAAAGTTCAAGATTTGAAGTTGTGACTACTATCATTAATAAGACAATCCATGCATTTTTCATAATGAAAATATTTAATGTATTATTGATTTTTTCAGATATTTACCCATGCTTTTTCTATTGCAGATTGTTCGATGGCAGCCAATACCTTTTGACATTGAACTCCATCTTCAAAGTCGGGACTGAAAGGAAAATTATCAACGATAGAACGAATGAATTCTGAAACTTCAATGACAAAAGAATCAGCATAACCAATTCCATGCCCTTGTGGCCACCATCCCCCGTTGTAAGGATGAACATCATGTGTTACATTTATTTTTTTGAATCCTGCTTCTTGAGGAGATTGTGTATTATCATAAAATAAGAGTGAGTTTTGCTCCTCGAAATTCCAAAAAATTGAACCTTTTTCTCCGTTTACTTCAATCGTATTGTGGTTTTTACGGCCAGTGGCTAAACGGGTAGATTCGAAGCACCCGGTAGCACCACCCTCAAAATTCACTAAAAACTGTGCAACATCATCAACAGTTACTTCTCCTTTTGGTCCATCAGGATTACTACTGTCCAATGGACGTTCTTTGATTAAAGTTTGCAGGTTGCCTATTACATCTTTAAATTTTAAACCTGTTATAAATCGCGTTGCATCTATGGAGTGTGCGCTCAGATCGCCCAGGGGACCTGATCCTGCTACTTCTTTATCAAAACGCCATACCATTCCGAAATTTGGATTCGTGATCCAGTCTTGCGCATATCTAACAAAAACATGATAAATCCGTCCAATTCTCCCTTCCAAAACAAACTGACGGGCTAATGCAAGAGAAGGAGTAAAACGGTAAGAATACCCACAACAATGTTTAACACCTGCATTTTTTGCCGCATCAAACATCTCTTCAGCATCCGCTAAATTATTGGCCAATGGTTTCTCACAAAGGATATGTTTTCCGTATTTAGCTGCTTCAATTGCAATCTCTTTGTGCAAATAATTAGGAGCAGCAATACTAATCAAATCTATATCATCACGGCTAACAACCTTATGCCAGTCGGTTTCAATTTCTTCCCAACCAAACCGATCGGCAAAAGCCCTTAGTTTTTCAGGTGAGTCTTTTGCACAAAGGCATTTCATGTTGATCT
>Ga0209373_10005471_pt1 | contig 10337 bp, 13 predicted proteins | sample Higcelweek5metaG_FD_187173 | JGI IMG/M metagenome (GOLD analysis project Ga0209373, IMG submission 187173) | Freshwater pond sediment microbial communities from the University of Edinburgh, under environmental carbon perturbations - High... | ecosystem: Environmental > Aquatic > Freshwater >...
AAAAATTCAAACAGATTTGCACGCAGAACAATGTGACGGAATTCAATGAAAACGGACTTACATTCAGCATCTGGTACGAAAACACCATCCGTTTTATTCATGTAAGTACCGAAGGTAATCTTGCTTTCCAGAAAACAGTTGTATGTACTCCGGCTCCAGATGAGCGTTACAAAGCTGCAGGCCCCGGCACGCTGACCAATGGTGTTCATGGCACCGAAGATTACAAAATCAACTGGCTGGGCTGGGAAGCCTGTGATGTTGAAATTGTGCTGGATCTTGGTTCTGTAAAGAAAATCCAATCTATTGAACTCAGCACGTTGCAATATCCGAAATCATGGATCATGCATCCGGTGAGCGTTTCGTGCCGGTTGTCGAAAGACGGACAGAAATACGATGGGCCTATAACGGTGTATTCATCGGACAATCTGCAAACCGAGCCGATGATGAAAATATTTGTATTTAATGAGACAGGAATGAAAACAAGATATGTAAAATTCACCATCACTGCCACAAAAGCGCTCCCCGCCTGGCATGCGTATGCAGGTTTGAAGTCGTGGTTGTTTGTGGATGAAATCGTTGTGAAGTAGCCAGTTGTGAGTTTTGAGTTGTAAGTGAGATGAGGCTTCATGCCGATCTCTCAGCGTCGACGGAGGAGACCTGAGTGCATCGGGCATGGTCGGTGGGTGCACAACGCTGAGAGGTCGCTGTGCGACGCAATCAGCTTGTGGAGTCGGTCCTTCGCGATGCACGTAGGTTGCAGAAAAATTCAGATTATTAGTTGTTTTTGTAAAACTTTTATATTTGTGTGATATTCTTTCCGGAGTAAAAAAACAATGGAATGTTTTGAACATTTTAAAAATCATAAAAATGAAACTGTTGGTTTTTTCTGTGTGTTTGTTTGCATGCCATCTGTCATTTTGTCAATTAACAGACGATAAATTGGTTGGTGATTCCATCGAAGTTATTATCCCTCAAAAGCTGCAAACAGTCGATTCAAGCGTGTACAATCTGGGAAGGTTCTATAAAAGCAACCCGATTTCAATCATGTGGAACAATCAGACTCGTGCAAATGTGAGAAATGATAGAATTGGGGCTTTTATCAATCAGAAAGGTGACTCATTGTTTGTTTTAAATGCATCTACACGGGAAGAAAAAAGAATAAAATTACCTTTCACTATGAGGATTCCAATCTCCGGCTTGTATTTTCACAATGAGGATTCGATTTTTATTTTTATTGAACGTGAATTTGTCAGCAAAATGGAAGCAGCGGGTAATGGTGAATTGGACGATTTTATTCTGATGAATTCGAATGGAAAAATACTCGACAAATACCAACTGGATGATGTTCCGTTTATCTATAAAGGACAATTACATCCGATGATTTTTTATAATCGAATGTCCGACTGCGGTAAGATGATTTCGGGCCAGACATTGTATCTTCCCTTTTCTATTTATGGGCCCAGGAAAACAGCAACACGGTTACGAAAAAACAAAATGAATCTGTTGTGTGCGTATGATCTGAAAAACAAAACTTATAAAATGCTCCCGGTAAGGTTTCCAGCCGAAGACCTCCGGAAAAAATTCAACAGTGATGTTTCGATGGCACATATTGATTTCACAATTTTTGACACGCGCACCATTTATTATTCATTCGATCATTCATCGGCTATTTACAAAATAGACCCAACCACCAATAAAACAATCAAAGTGGCTGAATTCGAAGATTTTCCATTTGCCAATAAGGAGATAACTTCTGACAGTGTGACCTTTCATACGAATTTCCCTGCACCTCAATATGCCTGGGCCGATAAAATGTTTGTACGAAGGATAACCATTCGCGACTATAAAGATTTCAAAACATTTTATGTCACTCAGTTGCTTGATTCAAACCTGAATGATTGCGGATATTTTTTTGAAAACCAGAACTGGTCTGGTTTATATGTGAACAGTTGCGGCCACATTGTTATACATGATAGAAAAAACGGATATATTTCCTATACAGTCGATCCATCTGAAACAAAGTTTTTATCGGTTAAACAGATTGAAACAGAATATTTAATGAAGAATACTCCTGGTTCAGGCAGCATAAAAATCAGTATTGATAAAAATGCAGTTTCATTGAATGACCGGATGAAATTATTTGGCTATTCAATCAATGTAAAAGTTCCTGTCAAGCTCATTTTTGTGCCTACCGACGCTATCTGTGGTAACTGCATTGAATTTCTGTTTAACTACGTGAATAATCATGAAGACCAGGCCAGAGCTGAAAACATTAAAATTGTTTTTCATGGTTCATCGGTGGGGAATATAATAACCATGCTACACTCAGCTTCAATTAAACAGGAGTTTCTTTATTTTGATATTGACAATCAGTTTGACCAGTTTTTCAGTGCCGATGAATTAAAAGGTTACCCCATGAGTTTTATCAACGAAGACTCTGTAACTGTTCTGAAAGGCGATTTCTCGACAGTTGAATCAAATATTGAATTGCTTTTTGGCTTATAGAATAAAAAAATCGGGTTGCTGACAATTATCTCATATTCGGACATTACGTATTTGTAATAGTTTTTTTCGTCTGGGGTATTGCCTGTACTCTATTGCCAGCGCCGATCGAAGCATCTGTAATTCCTGTAACAATTAGATATTTTACTTATAGCTCATAACTTTTAACTCCTAACTGACTACTCACCACTGACCACTGAAATTTATTTAGTTCTGAACCGATACACCGTTTGGTTTTTATCGCCGGTTTTGTGAATGATGCCCTGGTCGGTGGCAGTAAGCAGATCGCGGCTGGCGGTGGCGGTGGAAATGTTTTTAAAAAATTGCAGGTATTCCTTGCGGGTAAACATATCCTGCACAAAGCTCTGACGAAAAGCTTCCATGCGGTCTTCGGCCGAAATGACCGGGGGCTTCGACAGCAGCATTTGTTGCAGGCCTTCATCGATGATGCTGAGCATAAATTCAATAAAGAGCGATGACTTACCGCTTTTGCGGCAGCGCGAAAGAATATCGATCAGCTGATGTTCGCGCGCCAGCATCAGCGATTCAATCGGCAGAAATTTATACAGCGGATTGTATTCATTCAGCAGCACTTTCAGCCACAGGCGCGCCATACGGCCGTTACCAGCTTTGAAAGGATGAATAAAAGTCATTTCGTAATAAAACACGCAACTGCGTATCAGCAGCAAGTCGCGGCTTGTTTTTACATACGAAAACAAATTATTCATAAGCGGCAGCACCATTTTGGCATCGGGCGCCACACTGATTTTTTTGCGGTAGAGTTTCAGTTCAACCTGTTCAGTGCGAAATTCGCCCGGTGCATCGGCCAGACCCTGCATCAGCATCTGGTGTGCCGACGCAAACGACGCCTTGCTGAACGGATGCCATTGTGCGAGCATCTGATAGGCAGTCAGGGTGTTGCCGATTTCGTCGGGATTGTGTTCGGGCGTTGCGTTCTCATTGTTTTCGAAACAGGCAGCAACATCCTGATCTGTCAGGTTCAGACCTTCGAGTTTCAGGGTTGTATACACGGCGGTCAGCATCTGTTTTTGCTGCAGATGCTCGGGCAATTTGTTCAAAAACAGCGTATTCACAGCACCTGTCTTTTCCGACAACGATGCTACCAATTCGAGTGTACGAGAGGTAATGGCAAAGGCTGGTATCTGAAATGACTTCATATAATACTATCATTTGATAGTATCAAAGATACGTTTTCTTTTGAAAACGAGGAAAATAATTCATCAAGGCATCATGGATTTTTATGTATTAAATATTTTGGATAGTAAAAAAATGGGTGTAAAAGCTGAGTCTGGCTTTGTCACACTTGAATTCAGAATACATGGTCCACGGATTACACGGATTACACGGATTTTTTTTCTCAGCAGCACCATCAGGAACACACGGATGTCAATAATTATTGCTGCGCAATATTTATTGACGTGGTAAATTCACTAAAATATCCGTGGAAATGGCTTCAGTTGCTGACTGTAAGACATTTCATCCGATTAAATCCAAAGACCTGCTGAGGGTTTTTGAACCTGCCCACTGCAGCCTGCCTGTTGCAGACAGGGCGGGTCAGTGAAATCAGTGGACAAAAGAAATTAGAACAGAAATTCATCAACCGTGGCTACACTCGCCGTGGTGTTGGCTGTGTTCGTGGCAATTGTCGCCACAATCGATCAGGGTACCATCCAGAAATTTTTTCACTACATCTTCGGCATTGCCTGAGCAGCCGCGGATGACCTGTATGCCTACATTTCCGAGTGCATACACGGCACCATCGCCGATGCCGCCTACCAGCATGGTTTTCACACCGTGAACACCCAGCACGCCGGCAATGCTTGACTTGCAGGCGCAGCCAGTCGACTGTACATCCATTGTCTCTATTATTTTCTGATCTTCTCCAATGGTATAAATTCTGAAATTTTCGGCATGACCAAAATGGCCATCAATCTGATTATTGCTTGTAACGGGAGCTGCGATTTTCATTTTTCTTTGTTTTTGTTGTTTGTTAATTCGTTTTCGGCCAGGCCGTCGGGACCTATGGTCCAGCCTTTGGCATTTTTGCCGGTGTTGATAATTTCTTTGCCCTGACAGGCCGACAAACCCTGCCAGCGACAGTTGATGGCTGCACAATGCGAAAGTCCGTAAATCTGAATGCCGGTGCATTCATCGGACGACAGCTTCGAAGTATCAACGTGTCTCAATGCATTAGATTTTTGAAGTGATTACATGCATTTCGGGCTGAGCCGTTATGGTTTTTTTCACTTTGCACAAATCGGCCACATGTATAAGCGCCGGAATATACTGTTCGGGAAAATCGGCCGGGACTTTAACATCAATGGTGATGTTTGTCGGGAGGCCTGTCTGCATGTCATAATCGGCATCCTGAATAATTTTAATGCCTTCGGCATTCAGTCCGCGCTGATCGCAGAACGACTTTACATAAATGCCGGCGCAGGTTCCCAGCGAAGCCAGAAAAAGCTCGAAAGGAGTCGGGGCGCTGTTTTGTCCGCCTGCCGCAACCGGTTGGTCGGTGCGGATTTCATGTCCGTTGATGTGTGCGGTAATGACTTTTCCGCCGTCGAATGTTACTTCCATGATATTATTGTTTTTTAAGTTTGTTTTGCTCAAATAAGCGGTGATGATAACTGCCTTCGCGCATCATAGGCTTGCCACAGGTGCTGCAATTGATCAGGCGACAAGGCTCGCCGGGGTTGTGTGGTGTTTTAGTGCCGCAATGCACGCAAATGCAACAATCGGTTTTATCTGAATCCTGTGCTGCGGCATGAAGTTGCTTCAATTCTGCCTGTGGACAGCAGTCGCATGAATGCTGTTGGGTGTGGCTTACAATGAGCTTTCCACATTTTTTGCACCGATACCAGTTTTCTTCGCTGGTGATGGTACCCCCTTCAATAAATATTGCTTTCCCTTCTACAAAAGCTTTGGCAATGGTGCGTCGGGCCGATTTGTAAATCCTTGTAAAAGTTGGACGCGACACTTTCATTTTTTCAGCTGCCTGTTGCTGATCGAGACCTTCGTAATCTGTCAAACGCATCGACTCGTATTCGTCGAATGAGAGTACAACAGGTTCAAGCTCTGATGTTGGAATTCCAAAAGGTCGGAATCCTTCCATTACTGGCGCTGTGTGAACGTTTCTGCTGTTTTTAGGTCGTGACATGATGCAAATTTCTCTGCAAAAATACGAATAATTATGAACATATGTTCAGAAAAATAGTTTTGAGATTTTATTTTTTTGAGGTGCCAATCATGTTGGGTAGACTACCCGACATTTTAGCCCAGCCAAATGCGGGGTAAACTCCAGCTAGTTTTGGATTCCAATAAAGCAATGCTGACCTGGTCCGCCGCGGCGGACGTCAGGGGAAAAGAGCGATAGCCCCCTACGGCCTGTCCGTCCACTGGCGGAATTCCGTGTCCGCACCACTATAGTCCCGTGTTCGGCGTAGTCTGAAAAAACACTTTTCTGGGCTGAGTCTCCAGACTCAGCCCTACAACACGATTTATAAAGACTACGCCGATCACAAAATGTTGGGTGCGCTCCGAATTTTATTATTCAGGCACCTCAAAAAAAGAATAGGCCCTCAGGAAGCAGGAATATTTACAAGAATTTTGGTACATTAACCCAGGCGGGTTATCTTTTCCTGCGTGAAGTATTTTTTCCGCCTCTCGAATTTTTTCCGTTCGATCCTTCAGATGCAGCGTCGGAATATACTTTTTTCCACAGGTTATAATCTATATCAGAAATCTGATGCGATGCATAGGCTTTCTCCAGTTCAAACAGCTTTTCCGCTGCGCTTTTATTGTCCATTATACTTTCTTTCATATGGGTGCATTTTTCTTTAGACAATAAGTTTTATGAAAAGTATAGCGAATTTGGAATTTTTTTTAATGCAATAAGTGAAATTTTGTCTTGTCGTTAAAAATCACCTTTTTGCAGGGAATAACATTTGTTTAATTCCATTATTAGCTCAGGGCTTTGCGGATTGAATGTAAGCGATTTTTCCAGTAAATCAACGGCCTCCTTTAAATAAGTATGGTCAATGATTGAATGATTAATACACTGGGTCGACTGAATTGCAGCTCCCATGAATCTGGCAAATTCAACAAGTTGTTCGGTGCGCAGCAGAACCGGTCGGATATCGTGTGGGTTGCATTGAATGGCCGACATCAGATCGGCTGAATACTGATTTTCGATGTTCAGCCATGCAATAGTCACACTGTTAATTCCTTCAGCCCGCAGTATGTATAAAATGCATGAGTCGGGATTTGTCTGCAGCAGATTGGTCAGATACTGAATTCTGGCCGTGTAGTAATAATACCGGGCTCGATTATCAGAAATTTCCGGCTGCGGTTTAGTAAGATCTTCCGGCGTAAAAAGTACCGGTTGTGCTGTTGTGGAATATTGAAAAACGCTGGCGTTGTTGTATTTTCCATCCCGAAAGGAAGCCAGTACTTTGTTAATACTGTCAGCCGTCAGATTGAAGTTGAAATGATCCGGAAGGCCCCATGCAGCAGAGTCGCGTTTACACGATACATGTATTCCGCGCTGGTCAGTAAAACATTTCAATGTATCCGGATACCAGGCCACATGCTGGGTATCGGTTACAAACACAAATTCGTCAATCAGTACCGGTGTGTCGCGAAAGAATAACGTATCTACCGTTTTCTGAGCCTGCATGCGGCTTACGGTCAATAATACCGCCGAAAATAAAACTACTTTTTTCAGAAATGATTTCATTTTTTTGCAAAAAAGTCGTCGAGCAGCAAGATCAATGCCGGATCGTTTGGCGAAGCATACCAGGCTGCCTCGAGGTAGCGTATTGCCTCAGCCGGATTGTTATTGATCAGATGTAAAATACCATACACCGCATAGTTGGAAGCCTCTTTTTCATTGGTTTTGAGCGATGCATCCATTTCGGCAAAAGCTTCATCTTTTTTATCCTGAAAGAAATAATTCATTGCCTTCAGTCGGTTCACAGTAGTTTTGTCGGCGCGATATTTTTCGGCTTTGGCACAGCTCAGCAGCGACTGATCGTATTGATTCAGCTTCAGCTGAAACACCGCCTGCATGCAATAATTGCCTGCATTGTAGCCCAGCGAATCGCTTGCGGCAATCAACTTTTCGGTAGTTTTAAGTGCCTCCCGGGTATCGCCGCCAATGTATTGAATGGCAAGCAAAGTGTTGTACAGATTTTCGCGCGCGTCGAGGTAATGACCGCCCATGTTTTTTGCTTCGTGCATGGCAGTTTCTAAATACTGCAGCGCTTTATCGGTCTTATGTTCAACAGCGTAGCTCCAGGCCAGCGCTTTTGAAGTTGTATAAGCCGGAATGTCCTTATTTTTATTGTGTATGCGGTTAAATACGGTGCGCATTTCTATTAATGCTTTGGCGTCGTCGCGGTGCAGCTCTGTAACAGCATCGCCACTGATGTTGCTGTTGTATTTGGTAATAAGTAAAAATTCTTCGAGCAGATAGCTGAGCAGCACATGTTTTTCGGAGGTTGTGTTGGCGCGCAGCGAATCGATGAAATTAAAATTCACCACTTCGCGCAGACTCTTGTTTTTCAGAATGGTTGAGTCGGCCGAAGCTTTCATCAGCAGGCGCATACTTTCGATCTGCATTTTCAGCAGGTAAGGAGCAACCGCATCGGGGAAGCGTTTAACCGCAATGTTAATCATTGAATCGGACTGATCGAAAAGGCCATACTGATAAAAGATGGTAATCATCATTTGCAGCGAAGCTGAATCGGAAGGATTGGCTTTCAATGCTTTGTCGAAATACGGAAAAGCCTGACTGAGACTGCCATTGACCTGGGCTGCGAAAAATCCGGCCTGTCGTAAAGCTTCGGGCTGCACATGATCGGCATTCAGCAAAGGCTGCAACACATCGTAGCTTTTGCGGGCCATTTCGATTCCGGTTTCGCCATCGCCCAACATATTATAGTAGTCATACAAATTCAGGTAAATTTCAACCGAATCGGTTTCGGAAGCTGTTTTCAGCTTGTTTAATTCAAATTGCACCGCTTCTCCGATGGTGAACCAGGTTGAATCGGGGTTGTACTCTTTTATATCCAGATCGGCCTCTGCAATATTAAAGGTGAGATTTCCGGAATACAACCAGTTTTTTTCGGCGATTTTCCGCAATTCAGATTGTTCGGTTTCGGTAATGTTTTTGCGCAGATTGGCGCTGTATGGAAACGATTGAGAATAAGATCTGAAGCCAGTTAGAAATAAAATTACGCAAACAGCGAAGACAAATTTACAGTTCATTTTTTTACGGTTTAAATACGTGAAAAATCAGCGAAACCAATACAGCAGCCGAAAATCAAAAACAGACGATGTCAATCGTGTTTCAGCGCCAGTAGATTCAAAGATAAGCAAAATCCACACGACTATTGATTTTTGATAAACACCGGATGTCGTTCGTTGTATTGAAGCAAGAAAAAATAAATCATTTTGCGTTTTTTCTTTGAAGCCTCCAGTTGCTGATATAAATCGGGATCATTGTTATTTAAAAACGCTTTAAAATTCCGGTAATTAAAATCGAAGCGTTTTCCGCTTGTCCATTCGAGAATCACTTCGCGGTCCGACATGCGGGCACTGGGCATGGCACCATACGGGTTGAACGGATCGGAAAGGCCTGAGTTTGTATACCGGACTTCCATTATATAATAATGTATCAGTGCTCCGACAACCTGCAACCGGAAATATTGATTATCGTAACCCTGAAAAATAAATACATTTCCATTGAGGCAGTATCCCCACGGATTATCAACGGCACAATCGTTTTTAGTGGTTGAAGAGTCGGCACAGGGGCGGGCGAGATAAGTGGCGCCATTGCGGTGGGTTACTTCGAAAGTGCGCCATACCGGCAGATTGTTTTTAAAATCGTCGAAGGAAAGATAAATGCCGTCGGTGAAGCGAAAATCGGGATACACTGAAGCTGAGTCCTGTTGCGCGTTTAGGCGAGCAGAAGCGGCACATAAAATCAGAACTAGAAAAAAATCACGCAACAATTTCATTTGAATTTAGCCATAAATTTTTCGACGTCGATGATGGCACGTGTATGATAACCTTCGCCGGCCTTTCCTTGTTCATCTGTAACCACCACGTTGAAACGTAACATTTTGCCGTTTATTTCAAGCAGTGTGGCCGTGCATTGAATGTTCATTCCAATCGGAGTAGCTTTTGAATGCTGAATATCGACTGCAGTCCCCACCGTATTGAAGCCCGGATCGAGATGAGCCAAGGCCAGTTCCATGCAGGTTTTTTCCATAAACCCAATCATGGCAGGCGTTGCCAGCACATCGACCATTCCTGATCCGTAGGCCCTGGCCGAATCGGAAGAAGCGACAACTTTTTCAAGCGTATTAGTAAGTCCGGTTTGCAATGACATATTTACTTTTTATCAAAGTTAAAAATTATTTCCTGTTCCAGATCGGGATGCAGACTTTGACCGACGGGGCACATTTTTGCGGCATAGCGGATAATTTGTTTTTGTTTTTCAGAGTAAGGGAAATCGGGAAACTGAATTTCGATTTTAATTTTCGTTATTCTGCGGGGGTCGGTACCCATTATTTTTTCGACAGTTGCCTCGGCTCCATCTATTATAAAGCCATGGGTTTCGGCAGCCAATCCCATAACGGTCAGCATACATGAAGCAAAAGCGGTGCTAACCAGATCGGTAGGTGAAAAACGAGCTCCTTTTCCATGGTTATCGACGGGAGCATCGGTTTCAATCATCGACGAAGATTGAATATGTTCACAAATCGTTCTAAATTCACCTACGTATTGCACTTTTGAGGTCATAAAAA
>Ga0209373_10005472_pt1 | contig 10337 bp, 7 predicted proteins | sample Higcelweek5metaG_FD_187173 | JGI IMG/M metagenome (GOLD analysis project Ga0209373, IMG submission 187173) | Freshwater pond sediment microbial communities from the University of Edinburgh, under environmental carbon perturbations - High... | ecosystem: Environmental > Aquatic > Freshwater >...
TAAATTGCTTTTAAACAATTAGTTAATCTCAACCTCTCTACTCGATAGCTTCTCTCTCAAAGCGGCTGCAAAGGTAATGCTTATTTTTAAACTGACAAGTCTTTTCGGAAAATAATTCCTTTTATTTCTTCACCCCTTTTCAACTCTTCTAAACCGTGCTCCTCTCTAAAAGCGGCTGCAAAAGTAGTGACTTTTTTATTTATTACAAAGGGTTTTTCAACCTTTTTTCTGCTGTAAAACATATTTTATCGCTAAACAACTGACAAAAAGTGCGTTCTATGACAAACTTTTTTTTGAAAAATTTAGCCTCTTCTCCTTTTTTGTGAAAAAACATGCCGCAATTCAACTGAAAAACATATTCCGAGAACTAAAATAAATACCAAAAACAACAAAAAATTTATTGGAAAAACGAATCTGTTGACGCTATACTTTTGAAAAAAGAGAATACAATGGGAAATAAAAAAACGAAGTATCAATGATTTTTTCGTTGATACTTCGACTTTAGGTGAATACTAAAATGTATGAGTCTGTCAAGGAATAATTACCTTATGCGATGTAGTAGTTGTACGATTTGATTTAGTCACAACAAAATAAACTCCGGAGTTCCAACCTGAAACCGAGAAAGCAAATTCGTTGCTGAGGGTTGTATTAGAAAACAGCTTGCGTCCATGCAAATCGTACACATCGAAACCTACTGTTTCTCCTTTGATAATAAGTTCTTTTTGAGAGCCGGAAAAATAAACTGCAATTTTACTTGACTGAGATTCGGGAGTAGATGCAAATAGTTTATATTCAAATGCACCAAGATCGGGAGCTGCTCCCCAAAAAGGGAGTCCGACATCCGTTCCTTTATCGATCATGCCACTGGTAGACAATTGGTGAAGAAAGGATATCTCGGGCAAAGATCCATCACTTGATCTGGCATTAAGTATTTGTAAATAGTCTAAACTAACGAAATCGGAGGTTACACAGGCAAAACCAGAATTCCACGAGTTGTGAGACTGAGTAACAGTTTTTGCATTCAATGCATTAGATTTAAGACTCCCGAGGGAAGCACAGTTTTTTATTATCAAACTCCCATAGCTACTATTTGAGAAACCATAATCAGGACTATTTTTGTAGCCCGTACAATTATATAATGTCATTGACCCACCATTATTGTTCTGATCGAATCCTTTTACTTTATTACCAACAGCCACACAATTACGCAATGTTGCATTGTTTGCCGTATAATTTCCACCTACTTTAAAACCGTTTCCATTGCCATAATTAGTTATAATGTATCTGCCTGAAGCGTTTTTAAATTGATAAAACCATGTTGCACTGTCTGTTTTGAATCGAATATGATCAGTCATGTCATAGTTGGATGGACCATTAGCATAACTCCAGCAACTATCATAAACAGTATTACCTATTTTTTCAAAACTATCCCATGCATCATCTGAATTAGCCCACGAACGACAACCTTTATATGTATTAGTACCAGTGTTGGTATATTGTTTATCGGCAAAGCCATCAGCATTACCGCCAAAATCAGGCGTGGCTATCCCTCCAGACTTATAATCGAAGTTTGAATATGAATCACAATTGATGATAAGATTGTTACTGCCAGTTTTAAGTTGCAAACCTGAATCACAATTCCATCTGAAGGTACAATTATCAATGGTATTATAACTACCCGTCACCTGCATTCCATTATCGCCCGCACCCTGAACGACAAGACCTTTTACATAAACATAGCTACCAGATAGTTTCACACCCTGATTACTACTATTATATGCCTGAGTTCTGAAATCGAAAACAGGTACTTCTCCCGGAAACGCAATAATTGTCAGAAATTTTGTGGCATTTCCCAACTTAGAGATGGTTTGCGAGCTACTGAAACTATACATTCCTCCCCGAAGAATGACCGAATCGCCTGCAGCAAGAGATTTAGACATGGCGGCGCTAAAAGTAAGCGGCGCCTGAATTGTACCCGCAGCTCCGGCAACTCCGTTTGGAGCAACATAATACGTGGCAGCATTAAGCAAATGACAGAATACGGACAATAATAAAAACAGTATAACGAAATTTAATTTTTTCAGCATATCATTTTAAATGAAAAATAACTGCCACAAAAGTAAAAATAGTATTTATTGCAGATGTGTCTAAATTGTTTTTAAATGGTAGTTGAATTGATTTACTGTATTAAACTCCCAAAACGATTCCAAAACCATACACAACAAAGACAAGGAGGCGCAATTGAAATAAAACATATCAACAATCCAGACTCCTTTAGCAGCTTAATATCCCAATGTTTTTCCTTTTTCGATAGCAGGAATACCTTTTATCATCCATTCGGGAGCTGGGGTGCCTTTAAGATAGTGATTAAAAAAACCAAACATTCTGGTACTCAGATCCACTCTGTTTGCCCAATACTTATTCTCGATATTATGATCCATTCCGTTATAATTGATGAGCCAAACCGGTTTTTGAAGCCGATAAAGCGCCATAAAAAACTCAATCCCCTGATACCAGGGCACTGCACCATCGTTATCGTTGGACATAATCAGCAAAGGAGTTTTTACATTAGGTGCCATAAAAAGCGGAGAGTTCTCGATGTAGTGCAAGGGTTTATCCCAAAGCGTACCTCCGATTCTGCTTTGCGTTTCCTCATATTGAAACATTCGGCTCATTCCGGTTCCCCAACGAATTCCGCCATAAGCACTTGTCATATTACTTACCGGCGCCCCAGCCATGGCAGCAGCAAACATATTGGTACGTGTTACAAGGTAAGCAATTTGATAGCCTCCCCAACTTTGCCCTTGTAAACCAATGTGTTTTTCATCGATGAACGAAAGATTATCCGTCAGTTTACGCACTCCACTTACAATAGCATCGTAAGCATTTTGTCCGGGGAAACCAGTACTATATGCAATATCCGGCACAAAAACCAGGTATTCGTTACTAACATAAAAAGGGATACTTATAATTGACCTGCTGGGTTGTGGATAATTGTAACGGTTGGCGGTTTCCGAACTTTTTTCGTAAAAATACACCACCATCGGGTACTTCCGCTTAGGATCAAAGTTATCAGGTTTGTACAACAGTCCTCTGAGCGAGTCACCCGCAAATGAATTCCAGTAAACCATTTCTACGGTTGGCCATATATATTGTTGCTGTTGAGGATTGGCTTTTGAAATAGTTGTAGTTGTAGAGAATTTCACATCGCTGAGTTTCACATCCGGAAATTCAGTCACTGTTTGTGTAGACCAGATCAACAAATCGGCATACTTTGCTTTTTGTACCTGCGCCAACATAAAATCACCCTCCACAAGCATTTGTTTATTGTCAGGTTTCAATATCTGCATCGAATAATATCCTTCTGCATTTGTTTTCTCGTTAAATGCGCTCAGCAGTATTTCTTTCGAAATTGGAATATGATTTATATCTTTATCAAGCGATTCGTATCGGTAACGCGTACGTTTAGCTCTGCCATTGGTAAGATTCAGCTCCATCTCTTTCCCTGTCGGGTCGAATTTCCAGATATCAAAACGATCATAGATCAGAATGTATTTATCATTTTCTGTCCAGCCTGCAATCCCATAAGGTGCAGGATCGTTAGGTGTATCGTGATTTTCATCGTAAAAACGTACAGAAACACCAGCTGTGAGTTGTGTGAGCTTATTATTTTTCAGTTCTATCGAATAATAGTTATTATCTTTATAGTCGAAATAAAAAGCATATTTACCAGTCGGCGATATATCAAGGTTGTTTTTAGCTGTAATCAATGGCGATCGATGACCTGTCTTTAAATCAACCAAATAATAATCATTCAAACTGCGTGAACTCCAAACACTTGACTTCAGGTATGCACGATTATCAACGCCAAGCGCTATTTCTGCATTTTTGTAATTATAAAGGCGGACAGACTCAATAGCAGTGTCGGCTAATTGCACACATTTTTTTTCATTAATGCGATAAACTGCCAGAAACGTTTGTTTTTTCTTCTGATTAAGTTGTTTAAGCTGTTGTGGTTGAATTATTTCATCGGTATGGCTCCACAAATCGAGCTTAGGCATTTCTTCCGCAAGGAGGCTGTCGTTAAGTTCTGGTTTGACTTTTGGCGCTGTGCAAAAAAACAACTTACTTCCATCTTTTGAGAAAACGACTTCTCCATTTTCGGATGGTGCCCATGAAGCTGGAAGCGCATTGGTAAGCGTATCTGCCACTTTCAACAATTGTCTCTTCGTAATATTATAGTAATACAAAGCGTAGTTTTTTGCCGATGCAGTGTCGGCGCTTGCCAAATAAGCAACCTGTTTGCCCGGTTCATCGAAAGTAAGACGTTTAAATGTGAGCGAATCCTTCAAAACTGTATCGGACAGATGCTTCAACGGATGAAAAAGAATTAACGACTTAAGCCTTGTGCTGTCATTTTCCCTGGCAATGTACGCAATTTCAGTTCCTTTTTTAGCGATTGTAAAAGTATCAACACTGTTAAATGTGTATCGAATATCCTTTACAGGCTCCCAAACAATTAATTGATACTTTTCATTTTTCCTTGTTGATTTGGCAGTATTCGGCTGTTTTTTGTTCGTCTTATCATTAATTTCAGATGTCGAACTATCCTTTATTGCATCAGGCACTCGTTTTAAAAACGTTAACCAATTGCTTTGCTCTTCAGGTATTTGAAATTTATTGACACTTTCGAATTGCGTAAGTTTTCTGTTCAGCAAATTAAAAACACCCAATCCGTCTTTGGGCATTAACTCTTTCTTCGTCTTTGCCAGTTTAAGTTTTCTCAGTGTGTCTTCCGGAGTTTTAAGCGAAAAGGCGATGTAATCTGAGTTTGGCGAGAAGCTGGCGTTATAACCATATTTCACCGTCTCACTTTTTTGTTGCTCTACATTATATATAATAAGCATCCCATCACCTTTTTGCTTATTGATTTCGAACGCCACAAATTTACCGTTTGGACTTATTAACCGATTTTCAATTCTATTCCAGCCAGCAAAATCAGCTATCTTCAACGATTTTTTTTGTGCAATAAGCGAAAAGGCAAAGAAAAACATGATAGCAAGTATTAATCTACATCTCATAATTATATGTTGAAATTTATTGTGTTATTATTCTCAGGAGTACATCGATTAAAATTCAACCCAACTTACAAAAATACAAATACTTTTCACTCTTCCCACAAAAATTACGGATTTATAGGATTGCTTACAGTCCAAAAATCAAAAAAAAAGCAAGTATTGAAGCATCAATTATTCGCTACTTACATTTTTTTGTATCGGCAGATACCCCAGAAGCAAACACATATATCCCTAATAAGCAAAATATTAAATAATAGTTAAATTTTATTTCTATTGGATTAACTTTATTTAACTTCAATTTCTTGCACATCATCTAAAATGAAAATACCTTTGCAGTGCACTATTATACTATTACACTAATAATGAAATGCAATAAATTAGAATAGAAACACAAATATCAAATTGATTAAAAAGCTGAATGAATACAGAAAATTATTGCTATAAAAAAAATAAATATCGTTTATCGATGTAATATTTCGAATATACAATCGTCATACATTAAACAGGAAACAAAATTCAAAAAAAAATAATACTCAAATGAAATCAAAATTAATCAAGACACTTTTGTTTATCACCCTCACTTTCAACTCAGTTTTTATATCGGCCGAAGTAATGACTGCCACCATCAAAGGTAAAGTTACCGACGAAAAAAATCAACCCATAGAATTTGCCACAGCTACCCTAATTAGCCCAAGTACTAAAGAAATTGTGAAGGGCGAAGTTTGCAACAATAAAGGAGAGTTTTCGATCAGCAAAGTTAATCGGGGCGAATACATTTTATCGGTAAGCATGTTGGGATACGACCGCATAGAAATAGAAAAGGTAATAGTCGATGGAAAGAAAACAGTGATCGAACAAAAGATCACACTTCATGAAAGCTCTGAACTACTGAACGATGTAGTTATTACTGCAAAAAAACAGTTCATCGAACAGTCGGTGGATAAAATGGTAATTAACCCGGAAGCATCTATCACATCAGCCTCAGAAAATGTGTATGAAATTCTACGAAAACTTCCCGGCGTTACTATCGACAACAGCGACAACATCAGCCTGAAAGGGATGCAGGGCGTAAAGGTGCTTATCGACGATAAACCGACCTATGTATCGGCAACACAATTAGCATCTTTGCTCAAAAGTATGCAGGGAAAAAATGTTGATAAAATTGAAATTATCGAAAACCCATCGGCCCGCTACGATGCCGAAGGAAGTTCGGGTATCATTAATATAAAAACCAAACACGTAAAAACCCCGGGATTCAATGGAAATATTAATGGAGGTATTAACGTAGCTGACAAATTCGGTTGGAATGGAGGTATAGATTTGAACATGAAATACAATAAGTTCAATATTTATGGTAACTATTCGAACTATAACTGGGCAGGATGGAATAGTATGGATGCTTCGCGCCGGTTCACAAGTACAGCACTTAAAGGAGCGTATCAATTAATATACAACGAAGGAGACTACGAAGGGAGTGGCCATAATTACAAAATCGGAGCTGATTATTATATAGCCAAAAACCACGTAATCAGCACTATGTTTAGAGGAAACAAAGGCTCGAACTCGAACATCGAAAACAGTACCACAACATTTACAGATAAAAACAAAAATATTGATTCTACATTGGTAACTAAAGCCAACTCAAGCAATAAATGGCTCAATAAAACTTATAATGTAAATTACAAATGGGATATTGACACTACCGGTCAGGCACTTTCATTCGACATGGACTATGCGCAATTTGACTTTAGCGGTCCGAGTACACAAAACGGTGATTATTATGACAAACAAGGTACAATATTGAATCATCCAATCAATGTAAACACAGTTCAGGGAAGCAATATAAAAATATTTACTTCGAAACTTGATTATGTGTTACCCGTAAACAAAAGAGTTAACATGGAAGCAGGGCTTAAAACCAGTACGGTAAACACCGACAGCCGTATCGACATGAACGGGTATATGACACAAAGCGATTATTTTAAGTACGAAGAGAACATCCAGGCAGCATATGTCAACGGACGCTTTCAGATGAACAAAACAACCTTGCAATTGGGACTTCGTCTCGAAAACACAATATCGAAAGGTACTTCGGTGACTACCAATCAGGTAAACGACACCAGCTATCTGAAATTGTTTCCCTCGTTCTTTGCACAACAAGAGCTGAACGACAAACATAACATCAATTTCAAATATAGTTATCGGATTGGACGCCCAAGTTATCATACACTTAATCCTTTTGTATGGATGGTTGACCCCTACACTTACAATGTAGGAAACCCTAACCTGAAACCACAGTTCACACACTCTGCCGGACTTAGCCACAGTTACAAAGGAGCATTAATTACAAGTATTGGAGCCAATTACACAAAGGGATTATTCACCGAAGTCATCCGTCAGAACGACGTATCGAAAACAGTATATCAAACCAACGAAAATATGAACAATTCATTGGATCTGAATATTTCCGAAACATTTCAATTTCAACCTTTCAAATGGTGGAGATTAAACGGAACAATAACAGGCATGTACAAAACCATTCAAATGGACGACAATGATAAAGATGCGATGAATCAAAAAAGCATCATTGCAAATATGAGTAACAACTTTACACTGCCCTACAGCATCGACTTTGAAGTGAGCGGACGCTACTCTTCCAAACAGTTGGTAAGTAACATTATTGTACTCCCCAGATACAGCATTGATTTAGGATTGCAAAGAAAAATTCTGAAAGATCAGGGAACAATAAAAGTAGCTGTAAGCGACATTTTCAAAACATCAAATGGTGGAGCTTATGCCAAAAACGAGAGTGTTGACATTGATGTAATGAACAGATGGGATTCGCGCCGACTAAACATCAGCTTCAACTATCGTTTCGGAAAAGATGATTTTAAAACCCGTGCCAACCGCTCCACTTCGTCGAGCGAGGAACAAAACAGAAGTTCAAAATAAAAACTACAAACTTTCAAATAAAAAAATGAAAACAAATAATAAACAAAAAATCAGCAGAATACTCATTCTTTCGGGATTTATGTTACTGTATATCGTATCGTTTGCAAAAGCAAACACAACAATCAAAGGCCGAATCCTTACCGACAGTAACCAACCAGTAGAATATGCTACAGCCACCATCCTTTCAACAAATTCGATGAATATCGTTGAAGGAGATATGTGTAATGAGAACGGTGATTTTATTATCGAAAACGTAGAGCCCGGAGAATACATTCTCTCGGTACGTCAGGTAGGTTTCGAAAAAAATGAAACAAAAAAGATCGTTATTGACGAAAAAAACCAAATGGTTGAGTTAAACACCGTAATACTGAAAGAATCTAACATTCAACTCGAAGAATTAGAGGTAGTTGCCGCCAAAAAGAATAAAACAATCGCAAAAAACTAAGCTAGTTAATTAGGTGTAAAAAAGAGAATTAGAAAAAGAAAGAGGGAACATCGACGTGATGTCGGCTAAAAATACTGAAAAAAGGAGCTTCGTTTTCGTATATTTTGATTTAATTTGCGCAATCAACAAAACAAACTATCCCATGAAAAAAATTTCATTCAGTATTTCCCTCTTTTTTATTTTCACATTTCCCACTGTAGCGCAGTCATATCGTACTTATTTCACAGACACAGCCTGTCGTATCGACTTTCTGCTTTGTGGAAATGCAACAACCACAGCTGCATTCGTTGATAAAATAAAAGAAGAACCATTTTGGGGCGGTAGGCGATCGAATTTGGCTACCGACCTAAACCTCGGCGAATACCGTTTTCAGGTAACCGACAGCGCCACCAATCAGTTGATATATACCGATGGTTTCAGCACTTTATATTTCGAATGGCAAACAAGCGACGAAGCTAAACGAGTGAACAAAAGCTATGAACAGACCATTCAGTTTCCTTTTCCGAAAAATCCGGTAAAAGTGACGATAGAAAAACGACTTGATTTTGACAAATGGGAAACACTGATTCAGTTCGGATTTTCGCCCGATGATAAACTCATCCGCAGAAACAAGCCAGAAGAAGTTGCAGTAAAAGAAATTTTCAAAACCACTTCTTCCGAAAAAGGCATTGACATTGCAGTGGTTGCGGAAGGTTACACCGAAGCAGAACAAGAAAAGTTTTTTGCCGATGCACAAAAATTAGCAGAGAGTCTTTTTTCCCACGAACCATTTGCAAAATACAGGAATCGGATCAATGTGTATGCTGTGGGTGCCATTTCGGAAAATTCAGGTATTTCCATGCCTCATTTAGACAAATGGATCAATACAGCCGTTGGGTCACATTTCTACACTTTCTATGAACCCCGATACCTAACGTCGCCTCATGTATTTGCACTCCGCGACCTTGTTGCGGCCGTGCCTTATGATGCTATTTATGTGCTTGCCAATACTTCGGAATATGGAGGCGGAGGTATTTACAATTTCTATGCATTTGCATCGGCCGATAGCAAACGTGCACAGAAAGAAGTCGTTGTGCACGAATTTGGACACTCATTTGCCGGACTTGGCGATGAATACTTCAAGGAAAATCCCGATGTACTTGACGATATGTACGACATAAAGCAGGAACCCTGGGAACCAAATCTGACTTCGCTCGTACGATTTGATACCAAATGGAAAAATGACCTCGCACCCGAGACCACCATCCCAACGAAAGTGAACAATGCCACTAAAAAACTGAAGGTAGGCGTTTTCGAAGGTGGTGGTTACCTCACAAAAGGTATGTACCGCCCAGCTTACGATTGCCGGATGCGCACCAACGAAGCATCTGCTTTTTGCCATGTATGCGAAAAAGCGGTTGAAAAAATGATCTTGTTTTTGACCGAATAGTTCGAAAGGAAAATGTAACTGAAACACTTTCAGTGCTCCTCTTCATTCAATAAAAAACACAGAAACCAAATGTTGGTTTCTGTGTTTTTTTGTTGAGTTTTAGAGAGAACAGTTGGCAATCAGTATCCTGATCACCAACTGCGTTTTAAAACCTCTTTGTTAACAAACTTCTAATTTATCAATAAAAAAACATCCCTATGAATTTGTATTATTTGTATGCATCGTTTTGGTCGCACAACTTATTTTTCAACAATTCCTCCGTTGGAATAGGCATATCCATTTTTAGCATATTAAAATCGAAGCCTCGATAAGTGTTCCACTCATCTTTTACTATAGGATTTGTATTTGGATGTCCAACACCTTTTGGATAATTATGAGTAATGTGATCTTCAATAAATTCGGAACGAATTAAATCCTGAGCAAGACACCATTC
>Ga0209373_10005474_pt1 | contig 10336 bp, 6 predicted proteins | sample Higcelweek5metaG_FD_187173 | JGI IMG/M metagenome (GOLD analysis project Ga0209373, IMG submission 187173) | Freshwater pond sediment microbial communities from the University of Edinburgh, under environmental carbon perturbations - High... | ecosystem: Environmental > Aquatic > Freshwater >...
AAAAATTCTTTCTTGTCAGGAGCCATACCTGTTTGCTCTTCCAAAAAGGCTCGAATATTCTTCACAACACTTGGAACCGAAGCTGTTCCTTTCAAATTATTGTCTTTTTCTTTTACAGTCAGTGAATGTTGAAGTTGTTCAAGATTAGCATCGTACAGTAAAGTTCCATGATGCAACTGACGATTTTTACTTATGTGCGAAGCGGTTCCACTCACTTTATAACCACCCGGAAGCCACAAATCCTTACGTTTACCTATTTCTACCGGTATGTTCATCGACTTTAAAACATCAACAACCGGCACTAAAAAATCGGAACTAAGTACTGGTTTTCCTGCTTTAACATTAGAAATAAAGCTATAGTTCAGATTGCCTTCATCATGATAAACAGCTCCCCCACCCGACATTCGCCTACGAACAGAAATTCTATTGTCAGTGCAAAATGCAATATCCACTTCGTTCACTGTCACCTGATTTGACCCTAAAACAACACTTGAGCCGTTGACAAACAAAAATAGCACATCCTCTGATCGCCGGGAGAAAATATATTCCTCTGCCGCCAAATTAAACGATGATCTATTTAAATGAGAATAAATTACAATCATATGCTGTGTAAGTTTTTATTACATAAAAAAGTGAGTCAGAATTATTTACTTAAATTACTACAAAATCGGGATAAAAACAACCGAATATATTATTGTAACAAATATATCTATAAGATGTTGCGTTCACCATTTCGCAGTCTAAAAATTTTATCTCCGAGAAAATTATTGTTTTAATGAAAAAAAATGTATTTTTGATAATAAACTTTTTAAATTTTAAGCAAATAACAAAGACTTTGAAAATCAACATTTTGGTCGACCAATAATTTAAATATTTGAAATCAGAATTACTCAATTCTTGAATTTCGAGATAAAAGTCAACCATAATTCATTACAATCATTTCATATCTAAGCTAAAAACATAGTTGAAAAATAATTTTTTCGATCTATCTTTGCATAAAGTTTACTCGAAACACACAATAAATAATTAGCTAAAAACAGTTATCTTTATCGAATCATAAGAAAAAAAAGATACAATGCCAGAAACAGTATTAAAAATAAAAGATCAAACCTTAGAAAGACCAACTGATGTAGTCATTTCTAAAATTAAAGAAATGATTAACGCCGGGGTGCTTAAACCAGGCGACAAGTTGCCTGCCGAACGAAAAATGGCCCAAGACTTTGAAGTCGGAAGAACTCAAATAAGAGAAGCGCTGCACAAACTTGAATTCTATGGAATTATAAAAACTTTACCACAAAGCGGTTCGATCATAAATGGATTGGACATCAACACATTAGATGGATTAATATCGGATGTACTGAATCTTCAGAATTACGACTTTTATTCATTGGTCGAAACAAGATTTGTTTTAGAGGTAAACGGAATACGGCTATGTGCTCAACGATGGAACGCCAAAGATATGGAAGCGCTGGAAAAAGCACACGACAATTATGTAAATTCCTTTGATTCTGCTGATAGAGTCAGTAATGACTTTGCTTTTCATAGGGCGATCGCCGAAGGATGTCACAACCCGGTTTTCAAAGCTATGTTACTGATTGTAATCCCCGACATTATGACAATTTATCAGCGCGACAGGATATGCGCACCCAACAAAGCTGTAGTTGATGAACATACCAATATGCTGAAAGCCATTAAAATGCGTGATGGAGATTTAGCCGCTCAACTTATGGGAGAGCATTTACAAGGAGTTGTTGATTTTGCTAAATCGAAACTGCAGCAATCTGAGAATGAATTAAACTGATTTTTTGAAAACTACTTTGAAAAACCGTCCAAACCTGGACGGTTTTTTTTTGTTTGATTCAGGCCAAAAAACATGTTTAATAACATAAATTGAAAAAAAAGTGATTATTCCTATTGCACATATAAAGTTATATAGTAATTTTGGTCGACCAAATTATTGGTTGACCAATTTACGAAAATACAACTAAAGCACTGAAACGATATTAACAGGTTTATTCAAAATCAATAAAAATATCTACCGATCATATTTAATAATATCTAATTTATAGTTATACATACATGAAAAAAACAACAAAACAAAATTACGTAAGAAATGCACTTATGTTTTTTGTGCTTGTCTTAACGAGCACAAGTATGGCATTCTCGCAAACCAAAGTGAGTGGAACTGTCATCGACAGTAACAAAGAACCGCTAATTGGCGTCAATATTATGGTAAGTGGATCAAAATCAGGAACAATAACAGATTTCGATGGAAAATACACCATCCAGGTTCCAAACAACAAGTCTACACTCGTATATTCGTATATCGGCTATAAAACGATCACAAGAGAAGTAGGTAACAACACAGTAATTAATGTTACCCTGACTGAGGATGCATTACAAATGGAAGATGTAGTGGTAGTGGCCTATGGTACTCAAAAAAAATCGCACTTGACAGGAGCGGTATCTTCCTTGAAAAATGACAAAATGGATGAATTACCAGTATCACGAGTGGATCAGGCACTTCAGGGTAAGTTAGCCGGCGTTCAAATCAACAATAACAATCCAGAAGCTGGTGAGAAACCACAAATCAGAGTACGTGGAATGGGATCAATCAGCGCCAGTGCTGATCCACTAGTGGTAGTTGATGGTTTTCCTGTACCCGATGGACTATCTATGGTCAGCATGGGCGATGTGGAATCTATAGAAGTACTTAAAGATGCAGCATCCGCGGCTCTTTATGGTTCACGTGCAGCTGGTGGTGTTATCCTGATAACAACAAAAAGCGGGAATATAAAAAAACCAAAATACAGTTTTAAAATGTATAAAGGCATTAAGACAGCTTTAAAACTTCCGGATATGCTTTCAACAGAAGATTATACTGCTCTATTACAAAACGAAGCAGCTCAACGCAAACTAGACCCCACCATCAATGGAATATCTTCTGAAACAATGGCATATAACAGAACAACTGACAACGAACGTGCGGCCTATCTGGTTTTGAAAAACCTGATTGATTCACCTACCGATTGGCTGAATGAAGGATTACGTCCATTTGGTGCAATGGAGAATTATCAGTTAAGTGCTTCGGGAGGAGACAAAAACATGAAATACTTCATTTCAGGAAATTACACAGGGGAAGATGGAATCATGAAAAACAGTACCTACGATAAATACACCTTCCGTGCAAAAATGGACATAAAGCTATCTAAATCAATAGCAATTGGAGTTAATTTAAGCCCTACATTCTCACATCAGGAACGTCCTGCTGTAGATCTTACCGACTATATGCGGTTTCCTTCATGGCTTCCCATTCATCACAACGCTGCTACAGCTGCTTTGACCGGGAAGATAGCCGGAAGCTATGCACAGCCATCAGACTTTAACGGGATTAACATAAGTGGAACAGGATATGACAATGAGGTATGGCATTTAACAGGTGTATCTCCATTTAACTCAAGCAATCAAAACCCCGTGTCAATTCGTGAAAGGACAAGCATTTTCAACGACGAATACAAGCTACAGGGAAACACATATATTACAGTAGATATATTGAAAGGTTTGCAATTTAAAACCTCTAATGGTATCTATTATTCAAACAAGGAATACAATAAAAAAGAGCAAACATCGGCCAATAAAGCCGGAAATCCAAATTCACTTACACGCCAGTTGACATTGCGTAGCGAATTGTTATCAGAAAACACTTTGACTTACGATAAAAAATGGGGCGAACATGAATTTGGAGGGTTAGCAGGTGTAACATTCCAAAAAAGTACTAATAAATACAACGTTATAGTTGGTACCAATTTCCCGGATGAAGAAATGTTATCCTTTAATCTCGCTTCACAGATTATTTTGGACAGCCCAAACCTACCAGGTACAAGCTCATTTTATTACTCCGAAACACTTATGTCGCTCTTAGGTAGGATTACTTATGCTTACAAGGGAAAATATATGAGTTCATTGAGTATTCGTTCAGATGGAAGTTCAAAATTCGCTGCCGGAAATAAATGGGGAACTTTCCCAGCTGCTTCGATAGGCTGGAGAGCTTCCGAAGAAAAATTTCTTAAACAATTTGACTGGATATCAAACCTTAAAATCCGAGCAAGTTATGGTTTGACAGGAAATAACAATATCCCACAATATTCCTATATGAATTCAATCAATACAAGTAATTATGTGTTAGGTTCAAGTAATGGCGTATTGGTTTCGGGTATGGCTTCGAACAGTTCGGCTTTAGGTAACCCCGACATTACATGGGAACAAACAGCCGAAGCAAATTTCGGTATTGATTTAGGATTTTTCAACAGCCGTTTGAATGTTTCAGTTGAACACTATAATTCAAATACTATTCAATTATTGCTTCAGCAGCCAGCTATGTTCATCACCGGTCACCAAACCTATTGGAATAATATAGGGAAAGTAAACAACAAAGGATGGGAAATTGAATTATCCACAACTAACATTACGAACCGAAATTTCACATGGAAAACCACAGCCAATTTGTCGACCAATAAAAACACTTTGCTGAATTACGGTGATAAAGAAAAAGAAGACAACTTTGGAGAAAGAAATGAAGTTTACCGTGCCATTGTAGGTCAGCCTGCCATTCAGTTTTTTGGCTATAAATCCGATGGTGTTTGGACTTCGTTCGAAGAAGTGGCAGCCGCAAAAGCATTAACCGATGGAAACGGCACTTTATTTACTTACTCAAAATTTGCTCCGATTGTTGGAGGACTGAAAGTACAAAACACAAATAATGACAATAAAATTGATGCCGAAGACCGCGTCGTTTTAGGTGATCCGTTTCCTGATTTCACATGGGGAATAACAAACATATTCACATACAAAAACTTTGATTTAAGTTTCCTTTTACAAGGAGTGCAAGGTGTTGATGTAATCAATGGGAATATAAATTACAACGAACAATTACGTCTTAACAAAGCTTACACAACCAACCGCTACGTAAGTCCTATGTTTCCGGGCGATGGAAAAACTGTATATTCTACTACAACATCTGGTAGCGATTTAATGCTTACCGACTACTGTATTGAGGATGGTTCTTATGCTTCGTTGCGCGATCTCACTTTCGGCTATAAAATTCCGGACAATTTGATGAGAAAAATTAAAATTGGAGAATTAAGATTATATTTCTCTGCTCAAAATCTTATTTACATAATGGCCTCCGATTACAGAGGTATTAATCCGGAAGCCAGAAAAACTTCCAGCCAGTACGAAAGTCCTTTGGTAGATGGTTACCAACGTGGTGCATTTCCTCTGAACAGGACTTACACTTTCGGTATTGATCTTACATTTTAATTAGTTTCTCTTTTATTATTTAAAATTACAATGAAAATGAAAAATATAAAATTAATAATCATAGTTTTGATGTCAGCATTTGCTCTCACATCTTGCGAGGACTTCCTGACCGATAAGCCGGAATCTGTACTAACTCAGGTTGGCTTTTATACTACTCCTACGCGTATTAATCAGGGCATCCTTGGTTGCTACGCGGGGATGGCTACTATTCAGACCGAAGAATGGCTATATACCGAACTTCGTAGTGACAATACATGTCAGGATCAGACAGGTTCAAGTGCCACGATACGTATTGACCAAACGGATGTAGCATCTTTTCGAACTTCGCCAAGTTTACCCTCATTGCAAGCCTACTGGTATAAAATCTTCCAGAATATTTCGAACATTAATGCGATAATCCCTTCGCTGGCCGACAATAAATACGTTACGATTGAATCGCAACGCGCACAATACGAAGCTGAATTACTATTTATGCGTGCATACCATTATTATACACTGGTCAATTTATTTGGTGATATGTTCAAAATAACCACTGTAATAGGACCTAACGAAGCTAAAAACATACCACGTTCTCCAGTGTCAGAAATATACAACGAAATAATAATTCCGGATTTAATAAAAGCTGCTGCTCAGGCTCCTGCATCTTATGGGTCATCCGACAAAGGACGTATCACAAAATGGGCAGCCAAAGGTATGTTGGCTAAGGTGTATATGATGTTGGGCGGAACAGAAAACTTAGCATTGGCAAAAACACTGCTCGAAGAAGTAATGGCAGCCCCACAACATAATCTGTTGACCGGTGCTAATGCCTACGCTAATGTATTCAGTACAACCAATGAAATGAACAATGAAATTATTTTTGCCATTCGATATAAAGGTGGAAGTCTTGGTTTGGGTTCAAATTTCTGGCCTACATTTGCACCGATTGGTTCTGCCAATCAATTTCTTAAAGTAGGATCACCGCTTGGATATAATGCTCCTACACAGGAAATTATGAATTTATTCATTGTGAATCCATCCGACACACGTGCAAAAACATGTTTTAGCGTATGGAATAGATCTGAGACATCGTCATATCCATACATTACAAAATATGCAGATCCATCGATGAGTCAGGCGTTGCAGGCTGAAAATGACTGGATTGTGTTACGCTATGCTGACATTGTATTGCTTTATGCCGAAGTATTGGCTCAAAATGGGAGTTTCAATAGTGCTCACACTTATGTAAATCAGATACGTACCCGTGCAGGATTAACTAATATCGGCCCTTTTAGTTCCAAAGAAGAAGCTTTAGATGCAGTATATGCTGAGCGTCGTCTGGAGTTGGCATTCGAAAATCAACGTTGGTTTGATCTCCTGCGTATGGCGAAGTCATATAACAACCCGAATAAACCGGTTGAAATATTAATTCAACATACATTTGTAACCGACTGGGAATTGATGTATTCAAAATATAATCCTATTCAACCACCAGAACAGAGATTTTTTATAAAGGAACGTTTATTACTGCCTATTCCGCAGACAGAAATAGACACTAATAACGAGGTTGCTATTTCACAAAACGAAACTTATTAATCATATCAAATACTATAATCATGAAAATTCTCAAAAAAAAGACACTATTCAGTGTTTTGATTGTAAGCATAGTTATCTTATTTACAGCTTGCTCTACCGATGATGAAAGTACAATTACACCAAAGACTCTTGAACAATATAAGCTGGAATTGACGACATTTATTTCCTCCGAAAAAAATATTGTGGAAAACTGCGTTGTTGGTTATAACAAAGGCGATTTTAAAAGCACAACAAATTTCGATGCTTATAAATCCGCATATTTAACTGCTTTATCTGCTGCCGAAGCTTCACTCGCAAAGTCAGATTTAACAATTTCAAATATAATAGACGCCAACAAAAGTCTGGCTGTTCCAGGAAAAGCATTTACAAGCAGCCTTTGGATCTCTGACAGGCGTCCACTGAACGATGCAATTGTTGATGCGGAAACTCTGAATATAGCCACACTTGTTGGTACAGCTAAAGGTGAAGTTACTCAGGAGGCGAAAACAGCTTTTACAACCGCAATTACTGCTGCTAAAACTGTGCGTGGAGCAAGTACAACAATTGAGCGTCAGGTTAGCGCAGCTGTAAATACTCTGTCAGAAGCAAAACAGGCTTTTACAAATGCTATTATAAAATAAACATCTCTCAAACTGCATATCTATATTTAAGCTGTTGGAAATTAAATTCCAACAGCTTAATCAATACTAAAATCCATGAAAAACACATTTTATTTTATTATAATTCTATGTTTCACAACGGTATTGGCTATAAACGCCAAAAGTGTAAAAGTAGAAAACATCAATCAATTTAACAATCAATTAAAAACTTTATCAGCCGGAGACTCTATTATTTTATCAAATGGCACATGGAAAGATGCATCCCTTGTATTTAAGGGAAAAGGTGAAAAAGATAAATATATTTACCTTACTGCCGAAACTTCCGGAAATGTTAGTCTCGAAGGAACTTCAAGTCTACGCATTTCAGGCGAGTGGTTGCACGTCTCGGGACTTGTATTTAAAAACGGAAGAACACCTCGTAGTACGGTCATTGAATTCAGAACAGGATCAAATGATTATGCCTACAATTCGGTAATATCCGAATGTGTTATCGACAAATATAATCAACCAATAAAAGATTCGGCCGACCACTGGGTAGGGCTTTATGGAAAGAAAAACACTGTGGAATTCTGTTATTTCGGAGGAAAAAGCAACGAAGGAACTACCCTGGTAGTTTGGCCCAACGATTCGAACAGCACAAATAACGGACATAAAATTTATCGCAACTATTTCGGTCCACGTCCTCGATTAGGTTCAAACGGAGGAGAGACAATTCGTATCGGAACAAGTCATGTATGCATGAACAGCTCAGGTACAATTGTAGATGGCAATTATTTTGAGCGGTGCAACGGTGAAACCGAAATTATTTCGAATAAATCATGTGACAATATTTTTGTAAACAATACTTTTTTTGAATCGGAAGGAAGTTTGGTTTTACGTCATGGCGACAGGGGAATTGTAGCCGGAAATTGGTTTATCGGAAACGAAAAAATAAATACCGGGGGAGTTCGCGTTATCAACGAAGGCCATCTGATTTATAATAATTTTTTCTACAAACTCCGTGGCGACGATTTTCGTTCGGCTTTGGCGGTAATGAATGCCATTCCTGATTCGCCTTTGAATGGCTATATGCCAGTTAAAAATGTAATAATCGCCAACAACACCTATTACGATTGTTCTACCCCATGGGCTTTAGGGGTTGGTTTAGGCGAACGTAACAGGATAGTAAAACCTGAGAGCACCCTCCTACTCAACAATTTGGTATATTCTCCAAACGAAGCTGAATTAATAAAATTTTACGATCAAACCGATGGTGTAAATTTCGACAACAACCTAATGATTGACAAAAAAGGTGTTTCTACACAAAAAGGTACCGTTCAGGGCGAAGCACTTAAATCGAAAGTAGGGGATTTTGAAATAGTTTATTCCAATATTAAAGCAAAAAAACTCCCATTTGTAAAATACGATATTTTAGGACAAAAACGTGATGATGCTGTAATAGGTGCTTTTCAAAACAAAGGGGAGAAAACCGAAGTTGAGTTAGCTACATCCAAAAATTGTGGTCCGGCCTGGTATAAACCTTTAACAATATCGGAACAAATAAAATCAAAACCACAAGGGAAAAGTATTCATATTGAAGCTGGCACTGACAATTTATCGAAGGCAATTAAAAAAGCCGGAAATGGTGATGTGCTTATTCTGGGCGAAGGGGAACATATTATCACCAATAAAATTTCAGTAACAAAAGACATTACTATAAAAAGCGATAATAAAAAAACAAGACCTGTTTTAAAGCTTCAGTCGTCAAGAGAAAACAACAGTCTATTTGAAATTGGCGAAAGTTCCAAACTTCGTATCGAAGGTATCAGTATAAATGGCGATAGCAAAGCAAAATTTCCTGCAAAATATGTTTTCGTTTCGGCAAAAGAAGGCGCTTTTAATTATTCGTTATTGATCGACAATTGTGAAATTTACGATGTAAATGTAGAGTCGGGAGCAATTTTCAAAGCCTATAAAGGCTCATTAGCTGATTCCATTGTTGTTAGTAATTCAATTTTGAGAGATTCCTATCGCGGTTTTTCATTGTCTGATGAAAAAGATAACACGGGAAAATACAATGCAGAAAATGTAGTTTTTAACAACTCTGTTTTCACTAAATTCACACAATTTGTACTGGATTACTACCGTGGAGGAAACGATGAATCGACTTTAGGAGGTTCGTTGAAAATAGATCATTGTGTTTTCGATGCTATTGGCGCCGACGAAAAACAATCAATACTTAAATTGACAGGAATTGTAAATGTTGGAATTACTAATACAATTTTCAACAACTCGGTAGCAAAAACAAGTGTAAAACTATCAGGAACAAAAAATATTATTTCAAATTGCAATTTTAATGCAAGTACAATGCCAAAAACTGAAAAAGGAGCAAAATCGACTCAGATCATGTTCGAAAACCCTCGATTTGAGAAAAAAAGTTTTAACCTTTCTAGCAAGTCAAAATTGGTTGGTAAAGCCACAGATGGAGCTAATATTGGATTACGTTAAAGACATTTGAAACCCTAAAAAAAATGAAATTATGCGTAGGCTGACCTTCATTATAGTTTATCTGACAATCTGCAGTCTGAACACATTATTTTGTCAGGTTAAACCAAATGATTTAAAAATTACTTATATCGCCAACGAAGGTTTCCTGCTTGAAACAATAAACCACAAAATACTGATAGATGCATTATTCAGTGAAGGATACGGAGCATTTCATGTACCTGATAAAGATCTGAATGACAAAATTCTGAAAGCAGAATCTCCTTTTGATAATGTAAGTCTTTACATGCTTACCCATTATCATAAAGACCATTGCGACCCAGAACTCATCAATAAATATCTTTCAAAACACAAAACAA
>Ga0209373_10005475_pt1 | contig 10335 bp, 4 predicted proteins | sample Higcelweek5metaG_FD_187173 | JGI IMG/M metagenome (GOLD analysis project Ga0209373, IMG submission 187173) | Freshwater pond sediment microbial communities from the University of Edinburgh, under environmental carbon perturbations - High... | ecosystem: Environmental > Aquatic > Freshwater >...
ATAGCTACTTTATTACCAAATATATCTTTAAATCTATTTATTAACTGTGTTGTTAATGATATTTCAGGGACTAGAACTATTGCTGTTTTATTATTTGATATTACATCTTTTATGAGATGCATATATATTTCTGTCTTACCACTACCTGTAACACCTCTTAGTAATATTATATCTTTACTTGAATTATTAATATAATTATATGTTTCTAATTGATTAGGTGTTAATACATTTAATTTATTTAGTTCATCATTGTCATTTATTCTATATTTTTCTTCTTTTATTTCTTTTAATACTTCTAATTCTAATAATTTTTTTAATGATATTTTATTAGTTATATCTGCTTTTTTTATTTTTTCGTTATTAATAAATAAATTTAGTATATTATTTTCGCTCTTTTTATCTGTTTGATATTCTTTATTTTTAATAATATATGTATCGTATTTAATATTGGTTGTTGTGTTATTAAATTTTAATGCACTTGGTATCATAGATTGATAACAAGTAATAAGAGGACATAAATATGTTTCTTTCATATATATGCCCAATTCTAATAATTCTTTATTTAATATTGGTTCATCATCTATTATTTCAATAATGTCTTTTATTTCATAATCTGAATCATTGTTATGTTTTATACTTAATATTATTCCTTTTAATTCTTTCTTACCAAAAGGTATTAATACTCTTTTGCCTAATTCTATATATTTTTGCATGTTTAAAGGAACATTATATGTAAATGTCATGTCATCAAATGCATTTATTTGTAATAATACTTCTATATACATAATAATCCCTCCATTAAAATTATAACAAAAAAGAGTACTTTATAAAAGCACTCTAATTATTAACTTGATACTGCTACTGTTCTTGTTCTTCCTGTTGGTGTCCATCCTTCTAAAGTTTTACTTCTACTCCATTTATAATACTTTTGAGAACCTGTCTTATAAATTATTGTAGCATCTTTAGAATCAGTTATTGTTGTTGTTTTATAACATTTTGTACCAACTAATGAATATCCTGATTCACATGAATAACAAGGATCTTTCTTATCTGATACTGTTACTATACACTTGCTTCCATCTCTTGTTCCATATGGACAACTATAACTGTAATTGTCAGTTAATGTAACTGAAATTATACATTTATCACCACTTATTGTACCTGTTTTACAACTGTATATTTTATTTGCTGGTTGTTCTGTTATTGTTGTTACTATACAATGTGTTCCACTTGGTACGCCTGTTGGACAAGTATATTCTAATTTTGATGGTGTTTCTACTATACATTTTGTTTTATCAGCAGTTATATTACCTGCATCACATACAAGTTCTGATTCTGCTGGTACTGTAGTTGTTTTTGTATATGTGTCTCCGCCTGTACATACTTTTTTTCTTGTACATTCTTCATGTTTGAATCCACCTGTTGCTAATTCGTATAAGAATTTTAAAGTATACGTTGGTGTTGATGAAGTATCTTTAGCGTAAGAATATATAGGATATGAACATACCCAATTTGTATATGAACAAGTTACTGGTGTAGTATAAGTGGTTGTTATTATACAACTTGTTCCACTTAATGTTCCTTGTGAACAACTATATTCTAATCTTGATGGTACTTCTAATACACATTTTGATTTATCTGCTGATAATTCTCCTGTTCCTGTTGGACAACTAAATGTTGGAGTCTTTTCAACTAGATTTGGTGTACTTATTATACATTTTGTTCCACTTAATGTTCCAATAGCACATTTATATTCATAATCTGCATTTTCTGTTCTTGTAGTAGTCATCTTACAAATATTTGCATTTGCATCATAAGTATATCCTGTAGCACATTTCTTTTCTGCATCAAATGATTCAGATGCTTGTTTTTCACATTTTACTGAAGTACTATTAAAAGTATATCCAGTAGGACAATTTACTGTCGCATTTTTATTTTCATCTGTATTTTTAGATATTATACATTTTGTTCCACTTAAAGTATATCCTGCTTCACAAACGTATTTATCTATAAATTTTTCAGTAGTAATTTTATAGAACTCATATTCTATTACTTCTTCTACTTTACATTTATCTCCTTCACATACGTCATAACATCCAAAGTAAGTTATTACGTAATCTTCTTGGCCTGAACAAGATAAGTTTGTTTTGAAAGTATATTCTCCATCTTTTTTAGTTACTGATACATAAGACTTATCTACATCACATTTTTTTCCATCACTATCTGTGAATTCAATTAACATCTTATTATCTAACATTTCTTTTAAAGTTAGAGTTTTAACTTCCCCTTCTTCTTTAGGTAATCTAGTTACAGTAAAGTAACTCTTAGCTGCATCAGTCATTTCATTTATGTTTTGTGTGAATATTTTATCATAGAATGGATTTAAATTTGGCATTGGAAATAACCACATCAATAAGAACACAAACAATAAAACTAATAATATTTTTACTATTAGATTTCTAAAGAAATAATTTTTCTCATTATTTTCCTCATTATACATAAATTTTCCCCCTCTTTTCATTGGATGGGCATTATTATATACATTTTTAATAATTTGTCAAGTTTTGGTACTTTTTAAAGTATTTCAATATCAATTTTTACATATATATTATATAATAAATTAAGGTGATAATATGAAAAATGATGATAAAAAAATTAAAAAAAATAATGTAGGAACAATTATTAGTGCTATAACTTTAATATTAAGTCTAGCCTATTTAACATATTCAATGATTGTAGTTGATAATATTGTTACAAGTATAGATGTATTAATAATGCCTTTATTTGTATTTATATTAAGTATACTCCTATTTTTTGCATCAACAAAGAATAGTTTAGAGAAAACTACTGCTATTATAATATCAGCAGTATTAATATTGTTTATGGGATTTGAATTACTAAATAGTCTTAACATAATAAGACTACCTCAAGAAGATAAAATAGTATCTTATACTAATGAATCATATCAAACATTAAATGAATGGGCAGAAAAGAACGATATTACACTAGTTGCAACATATGAATACAATGATGAAATTGAAAAAGGAAATGTAATAAGTATAGATGCTAAAGAAGGAACATTAGTAAAAGATGTTAAAGTTATAAATGTAATAATATCTGATGGCCCTGATTATGATAAAGTTGTAGTAGTACCTAGTATGGTTGGTTGGAACGTTGATGAAGTATCTAAATTCGTCAAAGACAATCATATGATTGGTGTTGTTATTCAATATCAAATATCTAGCGATTTAAAAGATACAGTAATAACCCAAAGTAGTAATGGAGATATAAGAAGAAGCCAAGAATTTATATTAACTTTATCTTTAGGAACAGAAGCTGAAATACCAACAGATGTAAAAATGATTGATTTAACCAATATGACTATGTTTGATGCAACTTTGTGGTTAAAGAAAAATAATATTAAATATACAGTTGAATATGAATTCAGTAATAAAATAGAAAGAAATATTGTTATTAAACAAAATAAAGCAAAAGATGAAAATGTTAATATAGTTAATGATTCAATAATATTAACTATATCTAAAGGAAAAGCAATAGTAGTTCCAGATTTAATTACTATGACAGTAAAAGATATAACTGATTGGATTGTAAATAATAAATTAAAAGTATCATTTGCTGAAGTATACGATACTACTGTTGAAGTAGGAAAAGTTATAAGTGCAAATGTTACTAAAGGTCAGGAAATTGAAGTAAATACTTTGATTAACGTAACAGTATCAAAAGGTCAAATAAAAATGGAAACCTTTGCTACATTAACAGACTTTAAAACTTGGGCTAATAAATATAATATTGCATATAATGAAGCATACGAATATAGTAATTCAATTGCAAAAGGTAGTGTTATAAGTTATTCATATAATGTAAATGATATTATAGATCCAGATGCAATTATATATATTAAAGTATCTTTAGGAAAAGCAATTACCCTTCCTTCATTTATAGGAAAATCTAAAACAGATGCAACAAATACTTGTAATAGTATAGGAATAAGATGTTCATTTGTAACAGGAAGTTATACTTCATATGCAGTTAATATTGTATATAGTCAATCAAAAGGACAAGGTGTAAAAGTTGCATCAGGTGCCTCTATTACATTAACAATAAGTAAAGGTGTACCAACTACTAAAACATTATATATACAACAAAACTGGTTATCTATAGGTAATGCTGATTCTACAATAACATCACTAAGAACTCAATTTGCAAATAACTATCCCGGTGTTAACTTTACCTTTAAAACGGTAAAAGATAATACACTATCAAGCGGAATGATATCAAAGAGTTCACTAACAAACCATGGTAGTTCAGTAACACAAGGACAAACGTATGAAATAATTATAGTATCAAATTAAAAAGACCAAAAGGTCTTTTTTTTATCCTGTATATACACAAGTTGTATATGTATTCTCATAGGTTGATCCATCACATGTAAATGATGATGTCGCTGTACACTGATTTATTTGTGTTGCTGATGTAGTGAATGCATAGTTATATGTACTTTCAGTACAAGCTGATATATAACTATTATTCAAAGTAGTAGAATTACAAGTGAATGATGATCCGACCGTACACGTGCTATTTGTTGATGTTGCTGTATTAAAGTAATAATTATAATTTGATGCACATGTAACTGTGTAAGATGATCCTAAAGTAGCACTGTAACATGTAAATGAGGCGGATGTCGAACAAGTTGTCGGATATGTCTCACTTCTGCTTAAATAATATGAAGTTCCGTTATTTAAACACGTGTAAGTAATCTTAGTGTAATTTACAAATGTCCTTGCACAAGTTTTAGTTGTAACTGTATATGTGGCTGGTGTTCTATTACAAGTATGTATGGTTTTTTGCCATGCGTTTGGTTCAAATATTGCTTTTATTGTTGTATTAGTATGTCCCATAGTAAGTGTATTTGTACTTGAAGCAATACTGCTTTCTGAAGTACCACCAACTGTTACATCCCATCTTATAAATGTATATCCTGTCTTAGTTGGTGTAGCTAGTGAAAATAATTCTTTATATGCCATTGTAGTTGGCGGTGTTACACTTATTGTTCCACCATCTAAATCTGTAGTTAGATTATATATTTTAGGTGTCCATTTTGCTGTTAAAACAACATTTGATGTTCCCATTTTAAATGATGTTGGAGATACTGTACATCCTGCACAACTATAATTCCAACCATCATAATCATAATAATCTCTAGTTGGTTCAAATAATTCTTGTGTTCCATCTTTAATCATTTGATAAGAGGTATTATTAGTTGTTCCCAAATAAATCCCATCCATAGGTTTAATAACTAATGTAAAATATAATTGTTCGGCAGAACAGTTTGTTTCATCATTCATATATATATAATTATTATATCCATCGATATCTAAATATACATATACACACCCAACCATGACTTGATCATCTCTAGGATCCATTAATCCCGATGTTAAATAATCATTATCTATTAAATCAGATAGTAGCACTTTTGTAATATTCTTATTGTCTGCATAATATACTTTTGCTGCACTTTCAATTGTTTTAACAATATTGTTATATTGTTTTTCTTTTCTTGCCTCTATACTATCCCCTATTTTTGGTAAGACTAATATAGATATTATTCCAAGTAAAGCTATTATTGCTATAATTTCAATTAAAGTAAAAGCTTTCTTATTCATATTATCACCTATTATGAGTATATAATAAAAACATAAAAAAATAAAGAATAAATTCTTTATTTTATAGTTAGTTCTAATCTAAATCTTTGATTTTCATTTACTTTTATTTCATATATCTTATCATTATAAGTCATAGTAGTACTTATATTTCTACTAAATATATCATTTAATTCATCATAGTCTTCTATATTAGTAACTGTTTTTATATATATTGAATAAGTCCCTACTCCAAGACTTGATATATCAATTGAATTATTAAACCAGGCTCTAGTTTTATCTAAACCATCAGGTACAATTAATGTTATAGCATATGCTCCATTATCGATGTATCCCAAATCATATGAATATCTATCAAATGTTTCAGTATTCTCAAATATTATATTTCTAGATATTGATGTACTAGTTGAATAATTCCCACCTATGTTAAATGATGATCCAGATATATTTAATTTGCCATTACTTAATTCTATTTCATGATATTGATTTATCATGTTATCTGCTGTTGTTGGTACTGAAGATGATATTAGTCCATCATCTCTTATAGATAATTCTAATGGTATTGTATTAAAATAATAATTTGTTCTAAAACGATATCCTCTACCATTTAAATCGCTAAACTTATTTATAGTATTTCTTGATAATATATTACTTAATAACTCTTTAGCCTCATAACCTTCACTTCTAGCTCTTATATATATTGTATAATCACCTTCTGGTACTGAAGATAAGTTTAAGTTACTATCAAACCATGAATATGAATAATTATAACTATCATATGTAACATTAAATGGAATATTATTTATATCCATTATTCTATTTAATGGTAGTTCATATACTGCATTAGTATTTTGATTTTGGAATAGTATATCATAAGTTATAGTCTTAGATGCATCATTATTCATTCCAGTAATACCTAAATATCCTTTTATATTTATAGTTTTATCTGAATTTAATGATAAATTTTCTAATCCAAATATACCAGCTTTATGTGTATAAATATTATTAACAGAATCACCCATTAAGGTAATATAAGATGAATGTACATAAGCATAATCATTATTCCAATCATATCTATCGCTAACAACTAAATCTTGTAATACTGTTTCTCTTGCATCATCTAATAAAGAATCACTTCTTATTTTATACCATATATTATTTCCATCTACTGACTCACCAACTACTCTGTCTAGTATGACAACCGGAATATTAGTTACACTATATGTAGTTGCTTTTAGCGTATATAAAGTAGTTGAACTATTTGTTGCTTCTTTTTTAATTGGTACATTAGTACTAGATATTTTAATACCAATAGAGTTCTTATTAAAATCTAGTCTACCACTGTAATCATCCATATAATAATATTTTGATGCAGCCTTTTCTCCCCAATATGGATCAGCAGCATATTTAACATTTATACCGCTACTCTTATTACCAACATGACTACCATTATAATAATTACCTACTGTTTTAGGTTCAGCATACATAGAACCTATATTCCAATAAGAAAACGATGTTATACAATCTGCAACAGTATTAAATGTATATGCGTTTCCAAGATTGGAATCAGCTGCACCCAATCCATATATATTGTTTTGTGCAATAAGATTAGTTCCCCATATACTTTCGTTTCCAGAAATAGAAACAGACAATGCAGCGTTAACCCCATAATTATTTTGTGCATCAATAAAATTAGATTCCGTTCCATAAAATACCGAGTTTGTCTTTGATATTACTTCTAAATAATTTCTTATATTAGTAGAAGTCATATTTGTTTTACTTCTAATTGGTAAATACATATAGTAGTTATAATAAGGTATAGAATTTACTACATTTGTATTTATTCCATTTTTATAATCATCTAATAATTTATACATACTATTATAAAAATATATGCCATCAAAACTATAATATTTAATCATATTTCCACTATTATCTTTTGCAGTCAAAGATGTTGGTGCAGGACCTAAACTATATGACGTAACATAACAGTTATTAGCTGTTATTTTTTTTGATAATCTGTGTATTAATTCTCCACTATCATTTACATAATAATAATTTTGACTTTTTACAACTGATAAAGGAATAATATCATAACCTGTATAAGTGGTTCCATTTAGATATAGCAACGAATTTACCCATCCGGTTGCTCCAGCTATTTTTATATTTGCTCTAGTAGTACCGTTATTATAATTTAAAAATGCTGCATCTACTCCGCCATAATTACCATGACCATTTAAATATGTATATACAGTTGAATTTGTTGCTGCTGTATATACTAATGTATTTAACATTGTTGTTCCTGTTGTATTTAAGTCTACTAATGCATATTGACTATATAATATTGTATTTACATTTACATCATTTTTATTTTTTCTTAATCCTATTATTGATGCAGTTTTAGTATCACTTGATGTAAGTGTATTAACATAGTTTAGCGCTTCTTCATAAGTACTATAACTACTTATATATTCTATATTTGAACTATTATAATTCATAACAGCCCCGCTAGTGCATGATGTAGACGTTCCCGAATCTTTTATCCATACTACATGAAAGTTTCCACTGGGAAATGTATAATCTATATCTGCACTGACTGATATAGGAAGAATAATAGCAAAAATAAAACATATTAATAATCTATATAATATCTTTTTCATATATCCTCCTATCTAGTATTAATAATTATATCATTTTATGCCTTTTAAGTCATTACTTATATGGTCTTGAATATATATTTTACAAATGTAATGTAAATGTATAAATATATTATTGTATTGAGTAATTAATTCTTTTAATATATAATTATTAGAGTACATGGAGGACATATGAAAAAGATAAAACAAAGAATAAAAAAGAATCCATTATTAATAGTAGTAACTGTATTTTTTACTTTATTTTTTATTAGTAATACTTGTTTAATATATTCTATTTTAAAAGTCGAAAACATAGAAAATTTTATTAGATATTTAATTTGTGGATTACTATTTTTATTATTTGTTATATTAATATTAGAAGTATATAAAGTAATATTTAAAGGTAAGAATTTATTTATAATTATATTTGGAATAATATTATTAGCTTTATTTATAGGACAGTCCTATGCAGTTGGAGTAATAAGCGGATTTTATAATTCAATGAACAATATATATAAAGAAACATATACTTATTCGACTAGTATGGTAGTTATAAAAGATGATAAATATAATAATATTGGTGATATAAAAAACATTAAAATTGGCATGATAAGTGATGTATCAAGTGTAGACGGATATGAAATACCAAAAGAAATAATTAAAAAAGAAAATTTAGAAAATAAAAACGAAATAGTTGAATATGATAGTATTGGCGATGTAATAAAAGCTTTATATGAAAAAGATATAGACGCTGCGTTAGTTACATCAACTTATATATCAGTTATGGTAAATACTGAGGGATATCAAAATATAAAAGAACATACTAAAGTAATATATTCTAAATCAAAGACAGTAAAAAAAGATAATACTATTAGTACAAAAAATGTTAATGATCCTATATCTATATTATTAATGGGAATTGATTCTACTGAAAGTGATATTAGTAAAATTAATTCATTTAATGCAGATTCTTTAATGTTATTAACGTTTAATCCTAATACTTATAATGCAACTATATTGAGTATACCAAGAGATACATATACAAATATTCCTTGTTTAGCAAGTAATCCTAAAACAAAAATAACTCATTCTGGTTGGTATGGTGAAACTTGTGTTGTTAAAACTGTTAGTGATTTAATGGATATTGAAATAGATTATTATGCTAAGATTAATTTTAAAGGTGTCGTTAGTTTAGTTAATTCTATTGATGGTATAGAAGTTGATGTTCCTTATAGTTTGTGTGAACAAAATTCTAATAGAGAATGGGGTTCTAAAACTGTATATATCAAAAAGGGATTACAAACATTAAACGGTGAACAAGCTCTTGCTTTATCAAGAAATAGACATGCTGCTAACGATGGTACCGATGTTGGATATACAATGTCACTATATTGTCCAGCATATACCGAAGGAAATAGAAATGACTTTACTAGAGGGCAAAATCAACAGTTAGTAATTAATGCTCTTATTAATAAAATTATACAAACTGGTGATATAAATAAATTATATTCAATAATAGATATTATAGGTAATAATGCCGATACTAATGTTCAAATAAATACAATGTTGTCATACTACAATGTAATTAAAAAGATTGCGTTAAATTCCGATAGTAAAATATCTTTTGAAAGATTATATTTATCTACTTATGGTAAGTATATATACGATGATTTAATGAAATTACCTTTATCTGATCAAATATATTATAGTGATAGTTTGAATGCAATAGTAAATGAAATGCAAGTTAATTTGGAATTAAAGGATCCTACTTTAATAAAAACATTTAGTTTCTCTATTAATAACCCATATGTACTATCTATTATTGGAAAAGGTACATATCATCAAACAGATATAGAAACTGTACCTAGTTTTAAAAACCAAGATAAAAGTATAGCAGAAGCCTGGGCATCTGCTAGAAATATTAAATTAAATATTGTCTATGAAGATATTACCGAAGGAACAGATAACACTATTTTAAAACAAAGTATACCTTCTTCTTACTTAGTAAGTAATAT
>Ga0209373_10005477_pt1 | contig 10333 bp, 3 predicted proteins | sample Higcelweek5metaG_FD_187173 | JGI IMG/M metagenome (GOLD analysis project Ga0209373, IMG submission 187173) | Freshwater pond sediment microbial communities from the University of Edinburgh, under environmental carbon perturbations - High... | ecosystem: Environmental > Aquatic > Freshwater >...
ACCGATAAGTGTTGCAAGGTTTGCAAGCATGTTCAAATAATGAACATTGCGCTTTACTTTTGGACCTTCAGTCAGAAAAACTTCATCAACAGCTTTTTTAATTGCCTTTGTACCTTTACTGCGATTTGAAAGAATAGCAACAATACCTTTACCAAGTGGTGTACCTACGCTTGAAGCATGCTTGACAGCTTTTTCGTATTCACCGGTTTTAAGATATTTAGATACGATATTCAGTAATGAACGGTTGCCGCTATCGCATTTTACCCAAAGATAGTATGCTCTCTCAGCACACAATGCAAGCATTGCAAAAAGTGCAACGAGAATAAGCCACATAATAAGACCTGCAGATGACTGGAAACCAAGAAGCAAAAAGTGTAACAGTTTCATTTTAAAACCTCCTAAAGATTTTATAATAGTTATGAGTAGTTAATAAGTACAAATCTATACAAAAAATTCGATAAATGCACCTCCTTTTTCATTGCATTTATTGTTTTTGTGCATTTAATTCCGTAATTTTTTCCTCTTCGAGAACAATATTTCTCTTTGCGTCCATTTCAATTCTGTTAAGTTGCTTTATTTTATCTTCTACTGGAATCTCCATATTCAGAATATTCTGAATACGACGCATATTTCTATCGAAGTCTTCGTCACGACCACCAGTTGTCTGGGCACCTGGAGCTGCTTCTACAACCTCTGTAGTACCATCAGCTTTTGTAACAACAGCTTTTTGTGGTGCAACAGGTGTGGCATTTTCAGATGGAACCCATTCTGTAATTTGAATTTCAAGAGCCTTATCAGTAGGATTGATCTCCTGAATACGATCCTTGATTTTAGGTATCCATTCAGAGCTTGCGATTCCAAGTTCTTTAGCGGCATTCAGAGCATCAATATATTTTGGCAGTGCAGCATCCTGAGCTGCAAGTTTCTTTTCTGTCAGAAGGTCTTTGTAGGCCTGAACCTCTTCTTCAGAAAGACCGCGTGGAATTGGAGCTTTTGAAAATTCTTCACCAACAGATTCAAGAATATTTCCTTTCAGATACATCATTTCCATAAATTTGTTGATTGATTTGTCAACAAAGTCACCTTTAATATTCTGTTCATGAGCCCATTCAATATTTTTGTAAAAGTACTCCTGTCCCTTTTCATAATATTTTTCCAGACTTGAAAGGATTCTGATTTTTGATGCAATTTTTTGATCACCACTTCCAAAAAGAGTCTGGTTTTCAATTGCATATCCCATGTCAACAAATCCCATACCAATCTGGTAAGTAGCTTTTAGTGTCCATTCCGCAATACCAAGTTCTATAACTTTAGCAAAATACTTAGCCGGATCTTCAAGTGCTTTGGTCTTATTTTTGATAAGTTCCTTAATATCTTTTTCAGAACGCGCACTTAATGTGATTTTTGAGAATCTATTATAGTAAACCTCTCCTGCTTTGTAATAAGCCTGAGCTACGCTCGATATATCAATATCACTTTCCTTACTGAACTTTTCATAAATTGAAATTGCTGTAAGATAATTTTTTAACGCATCTTCATCTCTCTTCATATTCAGGTATGCATCACCAGCCTTTACAAGTGCCTGAACCTGCTTTACACGGTCACTTGCATATTTTGCAGCATATTCTGTGAAAACATTTGCCATATCAAGATTCTGACCCAGCTTCTCATAACAGAGACCTATTGAGAAATATGCTTCAGCAGCATACTCAGACTGAGGAAAACGCTTAGCAAGAATATCATAAACACCTATTGCGTTCTGAAACAGCTTGCCTTTTTCGAAAATCAACCCGGCATTGTACAGAGACATCGGTGTTTTAGGATCGTTTGAATATCTTTCATAGATAAGTTCAAACATCTTTCCTGCCATGTCAAACTGATTAAGTTTCTGATAACACTCTGAAGCAGATGACAGTGACGGAATAGCAAACTCAGCTTTTGTTATATTATTTGCACCCATCTGATAGATCTGTGCAGCTTTGTCAATCTGATTGTTTTTCTTGTAATCTTCAGCGGCACGGATAAATGCATTCTCACGTAAAGGTGATTTCGGGAACCTTGTAGTCAAAGTCTCAAATGTCTGAGCTGCCATTTCAAGATTCTTATTCTCTTCATAACATACACCGGCATCAAACCATCCGCGGTCGGCAACTTTACTATTTGGGAATTCATCAGAAATTGCCTTAAAGGCATCAACTGCGCCAGCCAGATTGCCGCTCTTTTTAATTGATTCAGCGCGTTTGTACATGGATCCTGCAGCAAGATCGAGTATTTCTGCATACTCAGGTGTATCCTGTTTCTGCTTCTGGATCAATTTACGATAAATACCCATTGCCTGATCATACTGCCCTGAAGATGAGTAGCTGTTCGCTAACATTCTAACTGCTTTATCACCGATTTTTGCAGCAGGATATGATTCACTGATCTGCTTAAAAACTCTGATTGCCGGTTCATAATTCTTAGCAGCGAAATGGATATTTCCTGCAAGAAAAAGCACTTCAGCGGCATTTTGACTTTTTGGATATTTTGTCTGAAATTTTTCAGCAAATTCAAGCAGTTTTTTTGTATCAGGCAATTCATAAGCCTTATCATCAGACAAGCTTTCAGAAGCCATTTTCTTTTTACGACAATTGTCAAGTGCAACAACTACGTTATATCCCGCATCTTCCTGAGATATGTTGGACGTTGCCTTATCCGCACCTTGTTTCATCTTTTCTGCTTCATCGTGATCCATTCCAAGTGTATCAACATCTGCCTGATATGGAGGGTATAAAGCAAGGTTTTCCATTGCTACAAAATTATAGTTCTCTGCAGCTCTCTGACAATCACCAAGCGAACTGTAAATTTCTGCTACGTTATATTTGAACTCAAAAGTTCTCCATTTATCCTCTGGAAACTTCTGGAAAAACTCTTCATATCTTTTAAGAGCTTTCTGATATACATTCTTGTCTTTAGTCTTCTGAGCAGAAGCATGATAGTAAATAGCAATATGACCCAAAGCTCTTCTGACTTCATTTCTTGCACCGTCAATCGCAGCTTTTTCATTCTTGTTTTTATTATGCCATGGACTACCAGGCACATAATCATCAACAAGTCTTTCCCGCTCTGCATTTGCCTTCTCATGTTCTTTTTTGACAACATAGCATTCAATTAAAGCCATACGAGCAGCTGGTGCACTTTTATAGAATTCATAATTCTTTAATGCAGTTGTCAATGCTATAATAGCATCATCAAACTGTCCATGTGATCTGTTTTTAAGACCTATTGTATATAGGACATAATCTTCATAAGATTTATGCCCATTCTTTTTAAAGAAGTCCATTGCTTCCTTGGCACCATTTCCCATATCTGAAAATGATATAGCCATAAATTCAAGCGCCATCTGACGGAATTCTCTCTTCTGATATAATCCGCCATCGCATTTTTCTACATATGTATAAAAAAGATTGATTGCCTTATCAAAATCGCCCATATTGTAATAAACTTCACCCTTACGATAATGGACCATTTCCCAGGATGTAAGATCGATCTCATTTTCTTTGATCTTTTCAAGATGTTTAATTGAGTTTACGTTGTCATGATCAAGAAAGAAAAGGTCTGACAAACGGAAATGTGCTCCTGATGCACGCGGACTGTTTGGAAATTTTTCAGTAATAGCAGTAAAAACAACTTTCGCCTTGTCAAGATCACCCATAAGTAAATAAATATTACCCATCTGATAATATGCTTCACTTAATTTCGGAAAATCAGGATAATCTTTAGCCAGGCGCTCATACATGCCTAAAGCCCGGTCATAGTTTGGAATCGGGTTTACAGGCTCAGGTCCGCGTGGATTCTTATCATAAGCATCCATAAGATCTTCATAATTTTCTTTTGCATTGATGTATGCCTCTCTATCAAGTTCATAGTACATTCCACCAAGTGTATATTCGACATCAGCACATCGTTCAGACTTTTTAGCATTGCAGTTTTCGAGTAATTTCAGATAGCGATCAACTATTTCCTGAAGGTTTTTTCCTTCAGGTTTGCTTTTATTGACAGCGTTGACTTTCTTGGCGGCCAATGCAGCTTTCGCTTTCTCAAGTTCCTCAATTTTTTTCAGTAATGCTTCCTTACTTTCAGCATTTGCACTCATTGTAATGCTGAATAGAAACGACGTCAGTGCAGCAAGCACCAACAAAACCCTACTTCTTTGCTTAGACATGCTAGAAACACTCCTTTTATGACAACTACCTGATTTATTGCGCATTATTTTCAAGTTCTTTCTTGAGCTTATCCAACTCATTATCAATCTTATCTTCCTGCTTCTGCTGTTTCTGTATCTGCTCATTCTGCGACCTTGAATTTGCAATCTTGGTTGCCTTGGCTAATGCATATTCAGCATCAACAACAATCTGCTCTTTCATCATGAAAAAACGCTTATGTGATTTTGCAAGCAGTGTATAATTAAAATAATCTTTTGATTCTTTCGCGTACTTCTCAAATTCCTTCTGCAACACAGGCCGCTCTTCAAGAGTCTTGTTTGTAGGCTTTCTGAGTGCATTTTTCTTAATCTTTTCCTCGGAAGGAAGAAATGTTGAAACATATTTATCAAAGCCATCTGTTCTTACCTTCAAATCTTCATCAGTAACAAACGAACGTTTAGCAGTTGCAAGGCATTGTTCCAAAGCCGCAACAGCCTCAGGTGCCCGTTTCAGAAGCATCAGAGCATATCCTTTTACTAAGAACGCTTCAGGTATCAAAGATGTTTCAGGGTAGGAACCAATTAATTTTTCGATTGTCTGCAGAGCAACATTCGGCTGGTTTACCTTTATCCACGCCCATGATGTACCCAGGAGAGCCTCATCTCCATATACTGAACCGCCGCTGACTCTCTGATACGCCTCTACAGCAAGTTTCAGTTTATCACCCATTTCAAAGTAGAGATGCCCTAATTTAAGGTTTGCTGCATCCTGCAGTGACTGGTCTGATTCTTCCTGTGTCGTATCCCCTATAATATTAGTTAAATTTTGCTGCGCCGCTTGTTCTTTATTGTTTTCGATGTTAATAATTGCAAGAGTATACTGAGCATAAAGATAATTAGGGTCTCCAGCTCTTATTCCACCGAGCAATTGTTCCGCTACATTGTAATTTTTTCTCTGAAAATGAATCTGACCTGCCAGGTAATCTGCATCTGGTTTTATATCACTATCTGCATAGAGATTAGTTATGAATGCATGATTTTTGAGTGCATCATCATTTTTACCTTCTCTGTAATCAAGAGCCTGAAAACCATATATATATTTTGAACGCATTTCAGATGTAGTGTATTCTTCAAGCGCTTCTTTATATACCTGACGGGCAATATCGTTCATGTAAAGAAATCTGTAACAGTTTCCAAGATACCATGATGCTTTATCATTAAGATGGAAGTTAGGGAAAAGAGAGATGACTTTTCCAAACGCATAGGATGCTTCCCAATACTTCCCTGCAAGATATAGCCGCATTGCTTCACTGTAGGCATCATTGGGTGCAAGTACCAATTGATCATACAGTCTTTTTGATTCACGCTGCTCTCGCGTTGGACCAAAATCTGTTGAAATCTTTAAAACAGCAGATATACCGCGTTCGTCTCTGATGTCGATATTTTCGTAGAAATTTTCAATAAAACTATAACCGAAATGTGCATCTATGTTTACATAGTTAATCATTTCCGGAAGAGTATAAATAACGTTATAATTGAAACCTATATACGGAATATTATTATTAGCCCAGCCGAGTTTGAACCACAAACTTGGAATAAACATGTATTTGGCATGAATACCCAAATGATTGGCAATAGGATTTTTTCCGACTTTCTTATTTAATGAATCTACCCCTTTAAACATATCTGTATAAGAATCCCAGCCTATAGATTCATAAAGAGAACCCAGTAGGTTATCCGAGATATACTCAACATCACCAACTAAATTGTCATTGAACAGTGCATACCGTATTCCTGCACGAAAACGACCACTCGTAATCTCTTTTTTATCTTCCTGCTCATATTTCCATTTAATTTGTGAAGGAATGAGATCTTGAAAGCATATGCTAAAACCCAGATCGCCAAAACGATAGTGATCAAGCGGATTTAAATAAACACCAAGATCAATACCTGGCACAGTTCCGTAATTCATCTCACCGTATTGGTTCTGAAAACGATACTTGATATTTGTTCCAAGCATAAGCCAGGGCATAAGCCTAATTCCATAATGTGCCATCAACCAGAAATCCTGATATCTGGAACTTCCCTTCTGCTCGATTTGATATCCGGTAGCACTGGAACCAGTTATTTCGGTCCTTTCTACCGTTCCACCACCAAACAGGAGTGTTGCTCCGATAGTTTGATTGCGACGAATTGGTACCTGAATGCCAAGATGCTGATAGCCAAGAGGATCCTTATCAAAGAAATCCCAGCGGTACACGCCCAACTCAAGATGTATCTGATTTACCCTGTATAGCAACGCCGGGTTAACCAGCGCCGATGACCAATCTGTCAGATCCTGTGTGAAATCAGCCTGAAAGTATGGTGCATCATAACCACCACTACCAGGGCCACCTGATGATTCTGTCCCTGCCATCAGCAACACCAACAGAACCAATTGAACAAACATTGGTGCATTTTTGTAATGAGACATCGCAGTTACCAGCCTTCCAAAGGGTTTATTATTTCAGAGGGACGACTTCGACCCGTCTGTTTTTCGCTCTACCTTCAGCTGTTGAATTAGTTGCTAAAGGACGATCTTTACCATATCCCCGGGCAACAATTCTATCAGCACTAATACCTCTCATAACAAAGTATTCCATAACCGATTTCGCTCTGTCATAAGAAAGAGCAAGGTTATAATCATTTGCACCCTGATTATCGGTATGACCACCGATTTCAATACGAACCTCCGGGTATGCTTCAAGACTGTTGAAGACTGTTTCCAACACGTAGTATGATTCCTCAAGCAGTTCTGCGCTTGCAGTCTTAAAATTCACACCTTTAAGAATAAGTGTCTGTTTAATTTCCTGCGGTTTTTCATCCGGACAACCATCTTCATCTTTAAATCCATTAACGGTTTCAGGGTTCGTCGGACATACATCAACACTATCAGCGATACCGTCTTTATCATTATCATAATCAGGACACCCATCTGTATCCATGAAATCATCACGATCCTCAGCAATGAGAGGACACTGATCCTGGGCATCGTATATACCGTCTTTATCATTGTCAAAATCCGGACAGCCGTCAATATCTTCAAATTCATCAAGATCTTCTGCAACATCCGGACATAGATCAACCTCATCTGGTATTCCATCACCATCCTGATCAGTATTCTGAACCTGTATCATCTGTGCTGTAATAAGTCCAATGTCTGTTCCGTTCTCACCTGTAGATTTACATGCTGAGGTCGGTTTTACAAAGTAGTTATAGTCAGGATGAGCAGGAGAAATAAAATTCGGTTCCTTCTGAATATTCGACTGATTAACCACTGAAAGGCTGTTGAATGCAAGCCTGTTATTATAAAGATTGTTATTTATAATTCTTGTTTTACGGGCTTCGGGTGCAATAAAGACACCATACTGCTTATTATTTGTAAGAATATTGTTTCTAATGAGTACCTCAGTGCGATGAGCACAGAAAATTCCGCAATATCCGTTCTCCAGAATCACATTATGATCAATACATGTGCGGGTGCCGCGGGCAGTCTCAAGAAATATTCCTGTCCATTCATTTCTGTATATGATATTGTTATTAATATCCGGCAGTGAAATCAATGCATGAATACCGGCTCCCTTGTTATCAACAATAAGGTTTCTCTCAATAATCGGGCGTGTGTTTTTACAGAGAATACCTGTTGTTCCATTTCTGATCGTGAAGTTTGTTATTACTGCACCATCAGCTCCAATTACAACAGGTCCCTGTCTATGGCCGTCAATTATTGTTGAAACCATATCCTGACCCATCAATACGACATTGTCTGACAGCGCGATATTTTCATGATAAATACCTTTGCTAACATAAACAGTGTCGCCTTCATTAGCTTCGCCGAGCGCTGCATGAATGGTCGGAAAATCCATAGGAACAACGATTTTCTTACCAGCAAACGAAAGGCTTACCAGCAAAGCTATTACTACCGGGACAATCTGATTTTTTTTGTACATTTTTTATAGATGCCTGGATTAAATTAAGGGCTTAAGTGTTTTTAAAATAACTTTATTATCCGTATTGCAACATAATACGTTACCAACAAGCGTATACAAAATAGTTTGATTCAGAAAAATTGTCAAATCCCACCCCTCTTTGTTGACTTGATAAATTATACGGAATCTATTGAAAAAAAATTTATCCACAAGATAAATGCAAGTCTTTTCTAATTATACTGCTATTATTTCTATTGAAATGTTAGTTGTTATTATGCACCATATTGAAGTATCTTTCAATTTGTCATTGATATGGAGAACAAAATAGTAATTTACTTCTTTACGCAATAGTTATTATTGTTTTTTCAGAAAGATAGACACTATGGCTCAGAGATTTATCTTTTTTTTTACTAAAGCTGCACTGCTCCTACCCTTATTAATCAATATTACTCTCGGTTTTGGACAGAATAAAGTACAATATACTGATTTTTCATGGAAATTACTTGTTTCACCGCACTTTAATGTTTACTATCACCTTGATCAGGACAAGCTTCCTGAGATTTCACTCTTCTGGGTAGAGAACGCATTCAAAGAACTCTCATCTGAATTCAACTATTCACCTGAGAAACGATTTCCGCTTATAATATATGGTGATCCCAATCTTTTCGCACAAACAAATATAATTACTGAGGTTATACCTGAAGGGGTCGGCGGTTTTACAGAAATGTTCAAAAACAGAATAGTTATCCCTTTCAACGGAAATTATTCAGAATTACGCCACGTATTACATCATGAACTTGTACATGGATTCTGTTTTTCGATTCTTTACAGCCAATTCGGCGGTACACTTCTGAGAAACACCGAACAGCAGGCGCCGCTCTGGTTTATGGAAGGACTGGCTGAATACCTTTCGAGCGGCTGGGACATTGAAGCAGATATGTTTGTTATGGATCAGATTATTAACAGCACGATTCCTGTTCCGGGTCCTGAACTGGGCGGTTATCTTGCTTACAAAGGCGGACAATCATTTTTAAATTATCTTTCTGATAGTCGTGGTAAAAAACCTTTTTTCGAATTTATTGATAATTTTAAGACTTCCCGTTCCGTTGACCGCAGTATTAAAGATATTTACGGAAAAACAACTGAAGAAATCGGCAGGGAGTGGATTCAGGAACTTAAAAAAAATTACTGGCCTGAAATCGGACACCGCGAACTTCCATCCTCTATAGGTCAGGTTGTAACAGATCATAAAGAAACTCACAGCAATTACAATCTGCGCCCAAGATTATCACCCGATGGTTCAAAAGTCGCATATTTCAGCGACCTCAAAGACTTTTCAAAAATTCTCATCACTGATCGCAAAGGTAAAGTTCTTCATACTATAAGTCAGACCGGATACGGCGGATATTTCGAGACATTTCATCCGTTTCGCAGCGGATTAAGCTGGTCTCCCGACGGCAGGGAGCTTGTTTTTGTCACAAAGGGAAACGGAAACGATGAAATACGTATTGTCAACGTGTCAGACAGATCGGCAGTTCGTAAAATTACCACTTCCCTTACCAGTATCAGCAGTCCTGACTGGTCACCCGATGGCAGCATGTTTGTCTACAGCGGGGTTGAAAAAGGGAAAAGTGACCTTTACATTTACAACTTGACTTCAGCTGCAATTACACGTTTGACAAATGATTTTACGTGTGAATCAGACCCCAAATTTACAACTGACAGCAAGTCGGTGATTTTTTCATCACAGGACACATCCGGCCGTGCCGACAGCATTTCTTCACCATATGGCAACACACCATCCGACATTGTCAAGATTGATATAGCGACATTAAAAACACAATATCTTACACGTACTCCATGGAATGAAAAACACCCTTGTGTCTCTCCTGACGGTTCTTCATGCGCATTTGTATCAGATCGCAATGGAATAGAAAATATCTATATCGGCCCTATTGATTCTATTACAGATGCAAAACCACTGACTGACTATACTGGCGGATGCTCAAATCCCGACTGGCGCGGCGGTACACTTGTGTACACTTTATTCAACCGATCCGGATGGGATATATGGCTTATTGAAAAACCGGAATCAAAGTTGAAAAAAGATTCTCTTAAGCTCACCCGCTTTGTTGAGTCCTCTCTTGACACATCAAAACCATTCTTTTTAAAAGTTCCTATT
>Ga0209373_10005478_pt1 | contig 10331 bp, 5 predicted proteins | sample Higcelweek5metaG_FD_187173 | JGI IMG/M metagenome (GOLD analysis project Ga0209373, IMG submission 187173) | Freshwater pond sediment microbial communities from the University of Edinburgh, under environmental carbon perturbations - High... | ecosystem: Environmental > Aquatic > Freshwater >...
CTTTCAAACCCAAATCAATGGATGAACTCAACAGCCTCCAGATCGACGGACGTACCATTGCAGACCTTGTTACTGATCTCGTTGGTAAAATTGGTGAAAAAATCACCCTTACCCACTACGATTTTATTGAAGCTCCCTGCGTTGTGGTGTACAACCATTACAACCACCGCATCAGCACCATCGCTGGTATGACCGAAGCTGGTGAAAAAATTGCCGAAGCCGGTAAAGATGTTACCATGCAGATTGCCTCCATGAAACCAATTGCTGTTGATAAAGACGGTGTTTCAGCTGAAATTATTGCCAAGGAAATCGAAATCGGCAAAGAACAGGCTCGTCAGGAAGGTAAGCCCGAAGAAATGCTGGAGAAAATCGCCCAGGGCAAACTCAACAAATTCTACAAAGAAAGTACACTGATTAATCAGGATTATATTAAAGACGGTAGCATGACCGTTGGACAGTACCTGAAATCGGTCAGCCCGAACCTGAATGTGACCAAATTCTACCGCTTCGCGCTGGGAGAATAATCATACAGGTAAAATATCTGAAAAAGCCATCCACACCGGATGGCTTTTTTTATGCATCTTTTCAGAACTTTCATGGCTGCAGGACCGACGCATTAAAACATGCAAAAAACACGCTGATTCGCAGTTGCACAGAGTAACTCAGAGTTTTACACAGCGTGGAGTTTAATCCGCCGCGGCGAATCAGAGTAAAAAAAAGCAAAAGCCGATTGAAAATGACACAACGTAGTTGTGTTAATCAATTACAGCATATCGAATTCTGAAAGCTCGCTTTCAAATTCACTTTGCTGTAATTGATATCGGCTTTTGCCATATTAAATCAACTCTGTGCGACTTTGTGTGTACTCTGTTAAACTCTGTGTTAAAAAGGTGGATATTCCACGCTTGAAATCAGCATCGGATGCATTATTCAAAAGTATTTGCCTGCATTTTAATGCGACGACCCTGTTCATGGCTGGCCTGCACATCCAAATACTATTTGTATTTTTGCCGCTTCATAGATCCGAAATTTCCCGCATGAAACTCCCTTTTACGTTTGCCGTTTTGTTTATTTCGCTGTTTTGTATAAGTCAGCCCGAATACACCCGCAAACAAAAAGTAAGTCTGCAATCCAGTGATCAAAACCTTTCGCTTCATTGCCGCAAAGGGTATTACATCATTTCCTTCGATCCGTCTGATCTGACAAACGGTTATTCGAATGAGAAAAAAACAGCACTCGAATCTTTTCTCCATCGCTCCGACACCATGCAACTCGATTCACTGGTTGAACAAGCGGCGCTCATTGTGCGCGACAGCACATTCTATACACGATTCAGCGGCATGGTCTGCAAAACATTTCTCAATGGTCATGTCGCCATTCATAATCTGACAGAGGGATGTTTTATTCCTAAAATGTATGCACTCGTTGATGACCGCATGAGCTGGTTGTTTATTACATATTACTATTTTACCGATTTGCATAAAAGCACCCTGTTTTTCCAGTTTAACGATGTTTCGTTTGGCTGTCCGGCCTTTTAGTATTGTTTTTACAGCTTTGTTCAAAAAATCAAATCAAAAGCTGTTATGCTGACAGATTTGTGTATTTTTGCCATCAATTAATTTATAAAATACATGAAGCAAATTTTTCTTGTGTTACTGCTGACATCATTCGGGTACCTGCTGAATGCTCAGGAAAATGAAAAAAAAGCCCTTGAGGAGCTTGACGCATGGAGTAATGATTACTACGACGCGCTGGATATTTATAACGAAATAAAAGACAGCAAAGAAGAATCATCGCAGCTTTGTGATAAAGCGCACGAAGCATACCGCCTTTTACAGTCGTCCATTCAACATTGCGATGCTGCCAGAAAACTTTATCCGGCCTTTGCAAAAGACTATGACATGTATCTCGCCGATACTTACCTGGCCATCGCCTGGTTCAATTTAAGTAAGTATTCCTGTGTTCAGGATGTTTTTACCGATGAGGTGCTGAACACCTACGTGACCAAAACTTTTGAAATCAGACCAACACAAAACACTATTTCGATGAGCGATATGAAGCTGGATTTTTACAAACCGGAAGATTTTAAAACCAGCTATTTCAATCAGGTGTATATGGGATTTTACAATGGAGGTAAACAAAAAAACAATGACGTTCGGCGCAAATACGGGCTTGAATATATCAGCTTAATGAAAGATGAATTCGGAAATGATTTCATCAACATCATTTGCAATGACTCAACCAAAAAATTTCATTTTATCCGGATAAACAACATTCTTATGTATTCCGAAGAATTTCTGAAAGATCAGGAATTATTGGAATCCAAAGTTCTGATGATGGAATTATATGCAGCCTGGCTGGCCAACAAAAAGCTGAGTAAGCCCGATGCTGAATTATCAAACATCGATGTCAAGCGCCTTGAAACAGCCGACGGTATTCTGAAAGACCTGAAGGATGACGGCACGTCGTCGTTCATTGATCAGCAGCTGATGCGGCTTTACAATGCCAACATGCTCATGGATGAAAAGAAAATTGCACACAACTATTTCACCGAAGCGAAGCTGCACGATCATTCAAGCATAGACGAACTCTACGACTATATCGAAAAAACAAAAACGTGGCGCGAAGAAATATCCAACACCGACGACCGCGCCACCGCAAAGGATCACATCAGAAAAGCCTGCAATCTGATCTTCGACAAAATGAGCGAATACAGCACCTCCGCTGATTACGAGAAACTCCTTGCATACTATCAATACGTTGACGACAGCAATGGAATCAGCACTACGGAACAAAAAATTGCTGAGAAAAAAGAAGAGGAAAGTAAAAAAGAACGTCGCGAAAAACTCGCAAGCGACTGGGGTTTATGTGTGGGCGTTGCTCCCGGGAAACTCATCTGGCAGGCCAAATACAATCAGCTGTCGGTACACGCCGATCTGATCACCGCCGGATTCAGTCACGGTTTTCGCTATTGTAAATATGATCTGTATACCGACAAAAGCCGCTTTGGAGCCTATGGTGTCGATGACGGTGAACCCGGTGACAACAACACTTATTCGGGCTGGGAAGGATCGTGGTGGATCAATTTTAATACCATCGACGGCAACGAAATTTTTTCTTTTGCGCCCAATCTTGAATTCCGTTACGGAAATTACGAATTCCTGCCGGTGACCACTTCCATTATTGATCGCGGCAGCAACACATACGAATTTACCGATGTTACCATAAACCCGATCGGAAAACGTTTCGATGTAACGTATAACATGAAAGTTACTTCGTGGGTATTTAACCGCATTTATTTTCAAACTGTGTTTGGTGTAGGGCTTGGCTATCGCTGGCTGGAGACTGAATACGACAGTGACAAATATGCGATTGAAAATGTCAACTTCGGCGATGAGCGCTGGCCAAAAATAACCATGCCTGTACGCGTTGGATTCAGAGCCGGAATACGACTGTTTTAATTCCTCAATTTTAATTAATCTTTCTTTGCATCCTTGTCATCAATGCTGCATGAACCGCCCATGCACAGCGGTTCTTCACCAACTGCCGGCTTTTTCAACAACTTCATTGACAGGGCAACTTTGTACAACTCGCATCCGGTGCAGATGGCAAAGGCCGTCTCGAGAAAAAGCATGGTGAGACATAACACACACAACATGCAAACAATATTAAACAACGACGGATCGGATTGCAAAAAAAGCGATAAGGTAAATATGGTTGAAGACAGTGTGAAACCAAGTGCCCACGCGAATTTCTTCTGAATGGCTCCAATGTAAAACGGCGTCTGATGTTGAACCAGCATCCGGCCAATAACAACCGTAGGCGCATACGCAGGATTGATGAATAAACCAATAATAAAATTCAGCACAAATCCACCCATGATATACGTAATCATTTCGAACCGATGCAAAATAAATCCATTGAACGAAGCCATCAAACCAAATACAAACATCAACCCCGCGCTGGCCCGCATTATGCGCTCGTCAAGCACTTTATAGGCAATTCCTTCAACCTGTTCTCCAAAACTGAATTTCATAAGATCAAAACTTTCTGCAAAATTACAAAGCATTAACCCTTGTTTCAGTCCAAAACAAATGATACTTGTCATAAACCAATGCATATTCTGTTTTAGCAGACTATCTTTGAATAAAAAATATCATGGAAAACGACGAAATCATTTGCAACTGCAACGAAATTTATAAAAGCGAAATCGTGAAAGCCATTAAAGAAAAAGGGCTTACAACTGTTGACGAAGTGGGCGATGCCACCACTGCCGGCACGGTGTGCGGTTCGTGCAAAGAAGACATTCAGGCTATCCTGGATGAAATCAATCAATAACTACTGATTTAATCCGGATATTCGAAATCAAAAATAGCATCGAGTTCCAGCCACATATCGTCAAATTCACATTCGACTTTCAAGGCGTAACGAAAAATCGGGTACTCCTTGCTATAACGCTTGTAGAGAGATTCTGCGCGTTCGCTTCCCCCTTTTTTCGAGTTGGTACCATTGGCTATCCGGTCACTCATTTTTAAAAAAGTGGCCAGCTTATTCTGCCAGATTTTCGGCAGCGTTTTAAACAGAATTTCCTTTTTATCCCATCCGCGCTCGTTCGATACACGCAGCACCAGCTCAGCGATACGGAGATTAAACATGGTCTTCAGCATCTCAGGGGTCGTATCCGTATCTTCGACAGCATCGTGCAAATAACCAGCTGCAATCACGTCTTCGTGACATTCCTCATCGAGATGATACATGTATCTTTTGATCACATCCACCACATTTTCAAGATGCGATGAATACGGAGCCGAGCCATAGCGCTGACTTTCGGAAGGCCTGTTGTGTTTCCAGTACGCATATTCGCGCGCCTTCTCCGACATGGAAATAATGTTTTTCTCTTTCATAACAGCATCTTTTTCTTCACAAGCATAAGACAAAATCAAATTTACAAAGTAAAATTTCTTTCGCTGGGGGTAGTCTTAAATATATAAATATTCTGAGGCTGTCTCAATTAGTCTTCAGCGACAAAAACAACATTCCATCGTCCGGAAGCGACGCAGGAGCTAAAGGACATGGAACCGTTGTTTTTGCAGTTGTTACGACGGTTCCATGTTCCGGCCGGTGCAAGAACCCTCGAAGAGTTTGAAACTCTTCGAGGGTTTGTTTTGGCCGGAACGGTGGAATGTCGTAACAATCCGCTATTTTGAGACATCCTTAACAGAAATACATTAAAAGACTACACCCAACGATTTTTCTACTCAACCACCTTCACTCTGATACCTTCGCTGTGGCTGGTGAATTCAGGCGCATACATACATTGAATGGTGGTAATTCCATTGCTGAAATCACCGGCATGTGTTGCAAACATGGTATATTCAAACACGTATGTGCCTTTGTTCAGATGATTGAAAAAGAAATTCGTTGCGGCATCGCGGGTGTTTTCGAAATACCAGAGTCCACCCTGATATTTCGAAGCACTGATCACATTCACAGGCTCCATACACGATGCACGCATGTCTTTCATATGTACGTACTCCATATCGCGGTCAACACGAATCTCGATGCGTACTTTTACTTTATCGCCCACCTTCAGTGTGGCATTCTCTCCGATAGGCTCCATGCGCGGTCCGGTAGGGCTCTGCCGTTCAACAAACAACGCTTTCTTAATGCTGATAGGCGTTTCGTGCGGAGTGATTTTATCCAGATCTTCGAAATACTGCCAGTAGACTGCGCCCCACGCAATACCACTGTCTTTCTTCGTTACCTGAATTTTTCCCATCTCAGGTTTTACCTGATCGCCGGTCCAGGCCGTTTTGAAATAACCAGTGCCTGCTTCCACTTTGCAGTTTTCAATTTTATACGGATCAATGGTCTCGTTGCCGATTTTCACTTCCACAATTTTATCAGAAGCGAGCAAGTTGAATCCGCGTATCAGTAATGCATAAGTCGCATCCACTGTGGCTTTCGTCGATTTCCAATCCTGCACCTGTTTTTGTTTGAGTAACCAGATTTTCAGTTCTTCAACGGCGGTAGGATCATTGGCTACTTCGCTGAAAACTTCTACCATCAGCGCCTGGCTTTCGATGGGAGCTTCCCACCAACTGTAACCGCCCACAAATTCGCGCCAGTACATGCCCATTTCTTCATTCTGAATCGAAGTCTCCTTCAGCGATTTGACAATGTCGGAAGGAATATTTTTTTCATTGTAACGACTCAGACCAAGCGCAATCATGCCGCGACCATAGGTCGAAAACGAAGTCCAGTATGTCTTTGCCTGACCAAAGAAATAATCAAATGCTTCCTGGTTGCGCTCCTGAATGGCATAATCCGGGAAGAAACTTCTCGCATAGAGATAATGCACCTGAATATATCCGATGTGCTGTTCCGTTTTATATTTCGGATAGTACTTTTTAATGTCGTTATAATCTTCGCGGATGCGGTCGTCGAGATATTCAACCGCTTTATACAGCATACTGCTGATTCGGCTGTTCTCCTTGATTTCGCGAATGCCCAGATGATCCAGTTTTCCAAATCCGGATACAATGTGTTGCGTAATATAACGATCGTCGGGCATGCCCTTGTACCACGGAAAACCTCCGTTGGGCGCCTGCAGCTTGGTGAGCATGTTTTCGCCCTTGCGTTGTTCTTTTGCCATGCGGTTCATGTCGAACAACAAACCAACGCGTTTTTTGCGTTCGCTCTCATCCTTTGCATCGAGCACCCAGGGCGTTTCTTCGAGTACCAGCGATTTCAGTTCCTCGTTGGTTTCAAGCTTCGAAAGGAATGATTCCGGTGTCATGTTTTTCCAGGTGTCAAACACTTCTCTGATTTTCGGATAACTGTTGGCAATGAAAGTTGCAATGGTGTTTGCGTAATAACGACTGAAAGTTTGTTCGCTGCATTCGTACGGATATTCAATGATGTACGGCAACGCCTGCACGGCGTACCATGCCGGATTGCTTGTGAATTCAAGGGTATAGCGATGGCTCACCAGCGTTTTTGAATCGCCGCTGTTCACCAGTTTATCAAACGTAAAGTTTTTGGTTTCATTTCCACGAATCGGCAAGGGCAGACTTTCAGTTACCAACATACGGTTCGACAACACCGGAATTGTCATTTCTTCACCATCGGTGTAAGCGCCCGAGCGTGCTTTGATGCGGTAGGTAACAGCACCCAAACCAAACGGAACATTGAGGTTCCATGCGATCTTTGTGCTTTGTCCCTTTTTCACACTAAACGACATGGAGGTAGTTGCAAGCCCGAATTTATCAGTCACAGACAGGCCTGTAAGCGGATCAATCAGTTCGAGCATAACGGTTCCGTCCATATCTGCTTCGCTCAGGTTGGTAATTTTCGATGAAAACACAATCTTGTCTCCCTCGCGCAGGAAGCGGGGTGCAAAGGAATTGATCATGAGTGTTTTTTGCGTCACCAGATTTTTTGTAATCGTTCCAATCTTCAGATCCTTCGTATGTGCAAGGCCCATAAACTTCCATTTGGTGAGCGATTCAGGCATGGTGAATTCAATCACCAGCTCACCGTTTTCGTTGGTACGCAGCTGCGGAAAGAAAAAAGCCGTTTCGTTGAAATTGGTACGCGCGGTAATATCGCTCATGTTATCGGCATTTCCCTGCTCATTTCGGTAGTCGCCTTCTCCGGAACGTGAAGCTATGCCTCCTACTGGTAATGCTGTATTTGAATCTTCTATGTTTTTTGATCCTTCCAAAACATCCATTTCCTCTGTTGCGGCATAGTCCATAGCAGCAGGCGCATCTTTTTTATAACCGCCCGATTTTTCACGTGTAGATCCTGTTGCTACAGTCTGGCAGGCGAAAATTTCATTGTCTCCACCGTAATCGCCATCAGCCATATAATCATAACCATAATAATTATAGCTGTACAACGGATAATTAAACCAGCGAAGCTTGGGCAAGGAAATTCCCTGATTGTAGTATTGATGACTATAGGCAAGCGAATACTCGTACGAGTTGACGGTGTAAAAATTCGAGGCTGCATCCCAGTTACGACCGCCATAAAAATAGCTCAGCAAATTCATATACCAGCTGTTGCCACGATACGCATCGAGCGATGCATCGTACATCCCGGCCATAAATTCGGCCAGTTGTCTTTCATTCTTTTTATCGCTGATAATAATTTTCCATTTCTCTCCTTCGCCCGGTTGCAGCTTGTCGCGGAATGATTCAATTACCACATCGAGTTGCTGATTGGTATATGGGACCATTATGGTGATATCCGACGAATAAAAACGATTCTGATATACGCAGGCCATGTGAATACTGAAATTGCCGCGATGCGCTTCGGTAACCGGAAACGAAATGATTTGCTGTTCGTTGTTCAATGTGTACCATTGCGTACTTACAATTTTATTCTGCTGTTCAATTTCCACCAATACGCGCACATCTTTTCCCATGCTGCCGATCAGCAACGATGCGGTTTCGCCGGGCTCACATACAGTTTTTATTCCCTGCGCATAAAAAGCCTGATTGCTGCACGATGATTTTTCTGACGTATTATAATGTTTAAAAAACTGCTGATATTCCACATTTTCGCCAAACGCATCCTTCGCATTTAACACCAGCAAAAACGAGCCCTGCTGCGCGTTCATTACACTGTCAATATCGATCAGCGAATCCGTTCCGGTATTATACAAATGCGAATACACCAGCTTCGCTTTTTCCCAGTTGGCCGGATTGTTTTCATCATCAAATTCATTGAACGGAAATTTTTTCAGATACTCAGCTCCCGTCAGTGACTTGTATTCGGGCTCGCTCAACAAGCGATTATTGATAATTCTATCCGGATGTTTCAATTGATAAATCAACAACGTCACATCCGTTGCAACTGTTTCGCCGGACAAATTCTGTGAGCTGATTTCATAGGTTTCCTGAATACCGGACACCACATCCGATGGAACATCGGAACCCAGAATCAGCGCTTTGTAACCCGCGCCCACCCAGGTGTTGCCCGAACGTGTTTCACCGTTGATGTCTGTAATATCAGCATAAATAGTATAATTGAAAACCGGTAAATAATCCTTGCGGATGGATTCATCGGGCAAGGCAGTAAAATCAATTTTAAACACACCGTTTTCATCCGTTGTAGTAACACCGTTGGTGATTTCAACCTGTGCCGAATACGGCATCGATGCTCGCCACCAGCCATACCAGTATGGGAATCGTGCATTACGCACCACGCGGTATTTTACCTGTGCACCATCAATGTTGTTGCCGGCATAAGCCAACGCTTTACCGCTCACAGTCACCTTTTCATTCAATCGATACGATCCTTTTACCGGGTCGAACTGTACATAAAATTTCGGACGTTTGTATTCCTCCACACTGAAATAAGCAGTTCCTGTTCCGTTTGTAACGCGCATCTGACCAGTGATTCCGTTGTCAGGAGCCGTAAACGATCCGGTAAAGGTGCCGAAATCATTTGACACCAGATTGACCGTAGCGACAACCTGATAATTGGCATCGTAAAAAGTAACGGTAGTCGTTGTATTTGGCTTGATGCTGTAATGATTTTCTTTATCCCTGTTCAGCAAAATACCTTTGAAATATATGGTTTGTCCGGGCCGGTAAATGCTGCGGTCGGTAAAGAAATACGAAACTATATGATCGCCGTCGTTGTTGTTATACGGCGGATATACATAAAATGTCTGAAATGGACAATAGCGGTCTCCGCCATACGAAACATCGGGATACATGTTGCGATACTCTGATCCTTTTGGCAAAGTGCCCAGATTGGCTTTTCCATTTTTATCGGTGGTCAGCACGCGGAATTTATTGTACACATATTCGCGCGAAACATAATTGTATTTTTCGTTGAAGACCGCTACCTGAGCTCCCACCAGCGGCTTACCGCTCAAACGGTCCGTTACCAGAAAACCGACTTCCTCGTTGTTGTATTCCTGCAACAGATAGGAAATGCCGGTACACCATTGCGGCGTGTAGCCAACCCATCCTTTGTTCATGCTGAAATCGCGCGTGTTCGAGTGCAGAATAATATAATATCCTTTTTCAAGACCATCGAACACCACGTTGGTTGAATGACGCTGATGATCGTCCGGATCGGTCAATGGCACCGAAAATTCACGAATAGGTGTAAGCTTGCAATAATATTCAATAATTTCATCATAGTCCATTTTGCGATCAAGCGCATGATCCTTGTCCGGATCCAGCTTAAGAATTCTGAACCACGTTTCATTTGAATTGGAATAGGAAAGGATGCCTTCGAAGGGCTGACCCGGAGAGCAAGTATTTTCGAAATCCAGGTTTACCGAAGGCTTGAGAATATATTCTTTCAGC
>Ga0209373_10005479_pt1 | contig 10330 bp, 5 predicted proteins | sample Higcelweek5metaG_FD_187173 | JGI IMG/M metagenome (GOLD analysis project Ga0209373, IMG submission 187173) | Freshwater pond sediment microbial communities from the University of Edinburgh, under environmental carbon perturbations - High... | ecosystem: Environmental > Aquatic > Freshwater >...
CATGACATTCTATGTTTTGAGGATTTACTTCAATGCATTTATGATAACAAGTTATTGCTTTTTGATTTTGTTTTTTCTTTTCATAGTTTGTACCTAGTTTGAACCATGCATCATGCAATTCAGGATTTATATCAACAGCTTTTTCAAAATATATAGTTGAACTATCAAAATCTTCTAGGCTATAAAAAAGGTTGCCAAGTAAATACCATGCAGGATAATAATTATTATCTATTTTTATGGCAGACTGACAATAGTCTATTGCTTTTTGAGTTTCTTTTATTTGACTATAACAAAAGCCAAGTTGTGTTAGGGTTTTTACATGATGAGGTTTTATTAATAGAGCTTTTTCATAGGTCTCTATTGCATCTTTAAAGTTTTTTGTTACTTCATAACATTCTGCAAGTTTTTGTAAGAATAAAAAATTTTCAGGAGATTCTTTTATTGCATATCTAAGTGTTTTGATTGCTTTTTCATAATTTCCTGTAACTATGTATATATTACTTATATCAAGATATAATTCATATCTTTTTCTATCTAACTTTAGAGTTTTTTCATAAAAATGTAATGCTTTTTCATAATTTTTTATTTTTTCATAAATTTTTCCCAATTTTAGAATAATATCTATATTATTTGGGTCTATTTCAATTAAATGTTCATAGAGAGGAATTGCATTTTCATATTTTTTTAAAAGATTATAAATTTCGGCAAGTTTTAATATTGCATCATTATTGTTTTGATTATTTTCAATTTCCAAAAGAAAATAATTTTCTGCTTTTTCATATTTTTCAAGTTTTTCATTAATGAGAGCAAGTAGATAATATATATCTTCTATCATTCCAATTTTTAAGGCTTTTTCTAAAAACCAAACAGAATTTTCTGTATTTCCTTTGTTATGATAGGCTTTACCAATTCTATAATTTGCAATGGGATTTTCGGGGTCTAAACTTATTAGTTTGTGATAATTTTCAATTGCTTCATCAATATTTTCTTGATTTTCATAGACATCTGCAATTTCAAAAAGAGTTTTTATATGTTCTGGATTAATTTTTAAAACTTTTAGATAAAAAGTTAAAGCTCTATCAAAATCTTTTTGGTTATAAAAATTAAGACCGATATTGTAATAAGGTTCAAATTCATTTGGTTGTAATTTACTAATTTTTTCAAAGTATGCTGTGGAATATTCATAATTTCCTTTTTGTCTATGAATTTCACCCAATAACTTTAGTGCTGGGATATATGTATCTTTTAGGCTCAATGTCTTTTTTAGGTAAGCACTTGCTTTATCAAGTTCTTTTAGCTCATAATAACATTTGCCAATATTAAAAAATGCTACAAAATTTTCTGGTTCAAATTTTAAAAGTTTTTCACAAATTGAAATTGTTTGTTCATATTCTTCTTGTTTTAGATAAATATTTATAAGGTTTTTTATGGCTGGAACCAATTTGGGATTTATATAAAGTGCTTTTTCATAGCTCAATTGAGCTTTTTTATAATCTTCTTTTTTTAAATAAAGGTTACCAAGATTAAACCATGTTTGATGTAAATCTGGTTTTAGAAGAGTTACACGTTCGTATGATTCAATTGCTTTATCTAAATTATTTATTTGTCCATATAAATTTGCCAGATTAAACCATATTTGATATTGGTTTTGATGTTTTACAAGGGCTTTTTCGTATGCTCTGATTGCTTTTTCTATATTATTTGCACTAATATAAGAGTTGGCTATATTAACATAAAGTTGAAGTTTATCATATTCTGTTCCTATTAATTTTTCATAATTTATACCAGCTAACTCATAGTCACCAAGTTTTGAATAAATATTTGCAACTTCATATATGGTTTGATAATTTTCAGTATCTTTTTCTAAAATTTTATTATATTCATTTAATTCTTTTAATAAAATTTCCCTTTCTTCGGTATTTAACATAAGAAATTAGTCCTTTTCAAGTATATGCTATTAGTAGTCCAAGCTAATTTATTAGTGATATTTATACAGACTTCTCTCTATATAGAAAATATAGCAATTTACTTACGATAATTGATAAAAATTTTTTGTATTTTTAATTTAGTTTTTACATTAATCAAATCTTTTAAAACTTACGAAATGTTTTTGAGTGCATAATATTCATAAAATAAACAAAAATAGGATATTTTTATATATCCTATTTTAAAATATTAGGAAAATAATGCTTTTTTTCTAAACAAAACTATTATTTATATGATTTAGTAAAGTTAGCCATTCATCATAATTTTCAGGATTTGATGGATATTTTAGATAATGATATTTAAGTTCTTTTGCTTTAATTATGCAAACTTCTAATCTAAGTAATATATGTGGTTTTGTAATGCCTTTTAAAGCTCTTCTTGCTTTATCAACTGCTTTTATATTTGTAATATCACCTGTGAGACAGTCAAGAATATCTTTTGATGTGATTATATCATTTTTGAAAGCAAAATCTATATCATCAGGTGTAAGACCAATTAAAGCTCTTCTTAGTATATCCATATAAGCTAAGTCTGCACCCAATTTTGTATTATAAGCCAAGTTATATTTCCATAGTGCTTTTTGACTAAAATCATTGGTTTTCAAACATTCATTAACTGTTTCAGCAAGCATTTTTGCACCAATCATAGAAGTTGTAACACCAGCACCATCAAGAGAGCTAACCATACAAGCAGAATCACCAACTACAGCAAATCCATTTCCAACAAAGTTTGGTAAATTTTGTCTTACGGCAATAGAACCTTTGGAAGATTTGCTAGAATCTGATGTTGCTTTTAGAGATTTTTCTTTTATATATTCATGTAAAGTTGATTTTAAATCTACAGAATGGTCAAATGAGCCACAACCTATTTCAATTGGAGATAACCAAACATTGCCACTCTTTACACCAATGAACGAATTTACTTGTGTTGGATTTGATTTTTCTGTTAATTTTTCTATATATGCATTTGCAATACATTTAGTGGTAATTTCTTCTTCTATTTTAAAATAGTTTGGAAGTGATGCTTTTAGATGGCTTGTTATTCCACCTGCATCAATAACAATTTTTGAAGTAATATTTTCGCCAGATGATGTTGTTATTCCCACTATTTTTTCATTTTCAATAATTAAAGAGCTTACATCAATATTATCTCTAAAAATAACACTTTGTTCTTTTACATATCCTAGTAATCTTTTTGACATCAAAATACGGTCAATGATTATATAGTTATATTTGACTTCCTTTTTATTTTTTGCTGTTGGAGAATATATATTTAATGTATCAATAAATGCTAAAAGTTCATTTCCTTGAGGTCTAGGAAAGCCTGTTTCTGTGAATGTGTATGTTTTTAAAATACTTGAAGGAGGATTTTTGCCAATATCATCTTCTTTTAATTTATCTAAAAGAAGAACTTTGTTTCCTGCTTTTGCAATATGATATGCAGATGTTAAACCAGCAGGGCCTGTACCGATGATTATTACGTCAAAATTCATATACTTTACATCTCTAAACAATAAGTTAACAATAAGTTAACAATAAATTCACTCAAAATTTTTCAATTTTGTAGTAATATATTACTATGGTGTAATGTATTTTAGAATAGAATAGCCACAAAACTTAAAGAGATTTTTTATTATCAGGTGGAGGTTTTTTATGATAAATAATTTAATAAAAGGGTCTTTATTACTTGGTTTATGTTTCACAATTATTAATCTACCAACAGTTGCTCAAGCAAATACCTTTCCTGATAAACTAGCATACTCAGCAAATATTCAACGTGATACTGTAATTGTTAGAATTGCTACTGGTTCAACAGAAAAAAAATCAGCAAAAACAAATGAATGGGTACCAGTTGCTATTGGTATGCCTCTTAATAATGACGATATAATAAGAACAGGTAAAAATAGCTTTATTTTATTAGAGCTACCAGAAAATTCTGGATATGTAAGATTATTGCCAGAATCAGAAATGAAAGTGGATAAAATCTCAATAACAAGAGGTTTTCAAGGTGGTCAAATTACTGAATTTTATCTTTCAAAGGGTAAACTTGTTACAAAGGTAAGAAAATTTAATAGACCTACTTCAAAATTAGAAGTTCGTACAAAGGGTTCTACAGCAGCAGTAAGAGGAACATCATTCCTTACATCATTTGATAATAAAAATGAAACAAGAGTTCTTGTTGGAGATGGTAGAGTTTCTGTAAAAGCAAAAAATAAAGAAGTTTTTGTAAATCCAAAAGAATTTACAAGTGTTGCTTTGGGTGGAGAACCAACAAATCCTTCACTTGTGGATAGCAAAATTGATTTTACAATATCTTTATTAAAACCTAATAATAGTTTTCTTAATGTATCTGGTTCTGTAGATACAGATGCACAAATAAACTTAAATCATGTATCTGTTTTCCCAAATGAAGATGGTAGTTTTGTTGGAGACCTTAGATTAAAAGAAGGCGAAAATGATGTTACAATAAAAGCATCTACAATTGATGGAAGGGAAAAAGAAAAACTTATTAAAGTTTTGAAATTCACTAAATGATAATTGATGTTTAAAAAAAATTTTGGACTAATATTAAGCATTTTTATAGGTTTAGTTATTAGTCTTTTTTATTATTTTGATTTTTTGAAACCTCTTGAAGTAAAAATTGGTTATGATTTTACTTTTTTGATAAAACCACAAAAACCTCCACATCCTGCTATAAAAATAATTGGGATTGACCAAGATACTCTCAGTCTAATTGGTAGCTATCCATTTAGACGAAGTCATTATGTTGATTTACTTAGTTCATTGGGTAATCGTCCAAAAATTGTTGGATTTGATATTATTTTTTCAGAAAATTCTGGCTTTACTGATGATAGTATATTTTTTGGTGATGATGATGCCAAATTTGCTGATGCTATAAAAAAATCTAATAATGTTATTTTGGCAATGGGTTTAATTACAACTAGAGAAAAAGAAAATTCAAAAAATGAACGAATGGAGTTGAGCTCTGAGCCATTAAAAGAATTTTTGAAAAATGCAAAATCTGTTAGTGTTGTCAATTATTTTACAGATGAAGATGGTATTTTGAGAAAAAGCAAAGTATCCTATAAATATTTTGATACTGATACTTTAACAGATAAATTTACAGACAAACAAAAAGAAAAATCTAAAGAAGCAAATGTATTTTCTTATGAAATTGCCAAAAATTATTTGGACATAACACAAAATAAATATATTAATCTACCTGATGAAATTTATTGTAACTATCAAAATTTAGAAGCATTTAAAGATAATACTTTTTCTTTTTATGATGTTGCCTATGCAAAAAGTGTTGACTTGGACACTTTCCAAAATTCAATAGTTCTAATTGGTGCATTGGCAGAAGGTCTTCAAGATAGAGTATCAACTCCAATTGGTCCAATGAATGGAGTAGAATATCATGCTCAACTTATTTCTAATATTCTAAATAATGATTATATTCGTCCAATGCCAAAAGCTATAAATATGGTGCTTATTTTATTAGCTTCTGTTATTGCTTATCTTGCTTGGAAAAGTGTAGATACAATTAACCAAATTTTGTTAATTATTCTTACTATTGTTTTATTATATGGAGTTCATATATTACTTTTTACTAATAATATTTGGATAAGTATAGTTAGTATAATTATTGCAAGTATTGGTACATTTGTTACATTAATTTTATTTTCTCAATTTGAAATAGCTAGAAATTTAAAGTCTGAACTTGAAAATCTTATTCACAATTATGAATCAAGAAAGCTTCAATATAAAATATATAATCCAACTAGTAAATTGGAAAGAAATTTAGCATCATCTTCTTCTATTGATAGAAATAAACAAAAAATACGAAAACTTGCAGAAATTGGTAATAACTTAACTATACAAAGAAGGTTTTTGGAAACATTATTAAACAATATAGAGATTTCTATAATTGTTACAAATAGCTTTGGAAAGATTACATTAATTAATCCAGCAGCACAAGATTTTCTTACTGGAAAGAAAAAAAATAAAAAAGATGAAAATGATTCAAGTGAAGATTTAGATTTTGAAAAAGATGAAAATGATTCAAATGAAGACTTAGATTTGGGAAAAGATAAAAATGATTCAAGTGAAGATTTAGATTTGGGAAAAGATAAAAATGATTCAAATGAAAATCCTATATTAAAAAAAGGAATAATTGGTAATGATTTTACAATCCTTATGGGGTCAATTATGCCAGAAATAAAAGATAATTTAAATGAAGTTTATCATGGTAGTCAAAACTTGCCTGTTGAGTATAAAGCAGATGTTGGAGATTTAAACTATACATTAAAGTTATTTACACTTCATGATGACGATGTAAAAATTGGTAATTCAAATATTGTTTGTCTTATAGAAGATGTAACAAATTGGCATCAAAGTGTTAATAGGGATGGTCTTACAACTCTTTGGAATCAAAAATATTTCAAAGAACATTTAGAAGTAGAGATTCAAAAAACAAAAAGATATAAAAATTCTTTATCTTTGATAATGATGGATGTGGATCATTTTAAAAAATTTAATGATACCTATGGTCACCAAACAGGAGATATTGTTTTGAAATCTATTGCTAGTGTTTTACATGATAAATCAAGAAATACAGATATAACAGCAAGATATGGTGGAGAAGAATTTAGTGCAATACTTCCAATGACAGATGAAGGTGGTGCTTATATTTTTGCAGAAAGAGTTAGAAAAGCAATTGAAAGTCTCGAAATACTTGATGTAAATGGAAATCCTGTGGGTAAAGTTACTGCTAGTTTGGGTGTATCTTATTATGATGATATGAATTTGACTTTGAAAGAATTTATAGAAAGGTCTGATTCATCTTTATATGTTTGTAAAGATAGAGGACGTAATTGTGTAACAAGATATTCTCATTATGATTTTATCAAAAATAATTTAAATAAATATCTTCCTAAAGAGATTGAAAAAAATATTGAAAAATTTAAAAATGATTTATTTTTAATAATGCTTGATTTGGATAATTTAAAAAAAATTGGTAAACACAATGGTTATGAAATTGAAAAATTTGTTATTGCATCAACTTTAAATATTTTAAATAAAACTAAAAGAACAGAAGATATATTTGAAAAGTATAATGAACAAAATTTTGTTATTATACTTCCAAATATAAGTAAAGAAGATGTTCTTATTTTTATCAAAAATATAAAAGATGAAGTAGAAAAAATAGAAATATTTGATGAAGATGGTGAGCCTATAAAAATACTCATTGCTCTTGAATATTATAAATATGAAGTTTTCTTTGAATAGTGTAATGATAAAAGTTTTTAAAACATCTTTTTTTATTTTAACTGTTTTTTCTATATTAAATTTTCCTGTTATGTCCTATTCTCCATATTTGGAGCAAATAATAGAGCTATATAATGTTAGAGTAAAATGTGAAATTTGCCATTTGGGAACAACTTTAAATTCTTATGGCTCAGATTTTTATGAAGAGCTAAAGCTAGATAAAGATATAATAAAAGCTTTGAAAAATATTGAAAAATTAGATAGTGATAAAGATGGTTTTATCAATATCGAAGAACTGAAAAAAGAATCTTTACCTAGTGATAAAATAAGCATTCCAAAATTAGAATAAAGTTTTATTTTCTTCAGATTCAAAAAGATAATTTTTTTCTGCTTCTGATAAAAGTTTTGCCAATTCTATATCTTCTGGATACAATTCTAAAGCTTTTTTCAAATCTTCTTTTGAATTTTTCCAATCTTTTTGTAAAAAATAAATTTGTCCACGATTATAATATGTTTCAAATGTTTTTTCACCAAGTGTAATTGCTTTTGTGTAATATTCCAAAGCAAAATCATATTTTTCAATATTTTTATAAACCATAGCAATATTTTTATAAGCCAATGCAAATCCTGCATCATACTTTATGCAATTTAAAAATTCTTTTATTGCTTTAGAATATTCTTTTTGCATATAATAAATTAATCCAATTTGATTTATTGCTTCAACAAAATTTGGTTTTATTTCAACAGCTTTTTTGTAAAAAAGTAAGATTTCATCTAAAGATTTATTCATATCAATATACAATAGGCCTATGTAATAATAGACATCTGGATTTTCTGGATTAAGTTTCATGACTTTTCTATATACTAATAGTGCATGTTTGTAATCTTGTTTTTGAGAATAAATAAATCCTAAATTTAATAATGTTTTTTCATCTTTTGGTTTTAAAATTAGAGCAATTTTGTAAGCATTTATTGCTTTATCAAAGTAATTTGCTTCTGAATATGCCATTGCTAAATAGTTATAGTATAAAAAAGATGGTTTTAATTTTACTGCTGTTTCCAAATAGTAAATAGCTTTTTCAAATTCACACTTTTTTATGTATATACAACCTAATTTATAATAACCCATATCATAATCTGGTTTTAGTTTTATAGATTTTTTATAATTTGATATAGCTTTTTTAAATTTTTTTTCTGTTTCGGAAATATTTCCAATACTAAAATGAGAATATGCAGATAATAAAGAACTCCCTGAAATATCAACAGAAAGATTATATTGCTCTATTGCATCATCATTTCTTCCTAGTTTTTGATAAATATCACCTAGTTTGGTGGAAATAAAAGAATTATTTGGAGCTACTTTTTGGGCTTTTAGACAATTTTTTAAAGCTTTGTCCAAATTTCCTTCTTTTTCATAAATATAACTTATTCCATAGTATGCCATAGCATTTTTTTTATCTAATTTTAGACTAAATTTATATTCCAAAATAGCTTCAAGATATAATTCTTTTAGTCTTAAAATCGTACCTATTTCACTATGAAATTGAGATTCTGTATATTCACTTGTTCCCATAGTAATATAAGTAAACTCTTTATCTGAATTTCTTAAAAGGCTTAATGCTAAGGTTTGAAATTTTTCTTGAAATGTATTTGTCAAATCAGATTCAAAAAATAAATAGGCTTTTTCTTTTGTATTATAATCTTCCAATTCTTGTATAAAAGAAATTCTTTCTATTTCATCTTTTTTGTAGTTTGAAGCATAAAAATTAATTGCTTTTCTAAAGTTTTGAGATTTTCCAAAAATTTTTTTTAATATTTCATTTGGTATCAAAAAAATGATTCCTAGAAAAACTTTTTTATCAAATGTAAGTAAAACATCTTTTTGTTTTTCCCAATCATTTATTTCATTAAATTTTAATATAGAAAGCTCTTTGGGATTATTTGTTAATCCTATATCAAAATTTAGTTCTTCTATAGAAAATTTATCAAGTAATATAATAGTTGTAGCCCTCAAAAAAATATTTTATATGAATATTATAATAAAGCAATTATAAAACAAATACTCTAAACTCAAACTAAATTTTTGCAAAAAGAGCAATTGTTACATTTTTTAGTTTCAAATTTTTCTCCAAAATAATTTAAAAGATATTTTCTTTTACACTCTTTTTTAAAAATTAATTTTCTTATTTCTTCTAGTTTATTTTTTTTATTATCAATCATTTCTTTATAATTATTTCTAATAAAGATTAATTTTTCTTTTGTTTCTTTTGAATTTATATCAAAATTTACCAAATTTTCTTGGTTTATACTTGTAAGAATAAAATTAAATAAACTTTCTGAAAATTGAAATTTATTTTTTATATTTACTATATACTCTTTATTTTTTAGATATTTTAAAATCTTTTTTATTTCTTCTAATGTTGGGATATCTTCTTTAATAAAATTTTTTTGAAGAATATAATCATCATAAGAATAAAAAATATATGAAAGAGCATTAATATCTTTTTTTCTTCCAGCCCTACCAATACCTTGATAATAAGATTCTAGTGAATCTGGTATATTCCAATAAATTACACTATCAATATCTTCTATATCAATACCCATTCCAAAAGCATTGGTTGCAAAAAGATATTTTATTTCACCAATTTTAAATAAGTTTTGGATTTCTTTTCTTTCTTCTGGTTTCAAACCTGCATGATAACAATTAACTTTGTTTAGATATTTTTTGCAATCTCTGGCAAGGTCTTGAGTAATATTTCTTGTTTTGCAATAAATTAAAGCTTTTTTTGATTTTTTTAAAAGTTTTTTTAATGCTAAGATTTTTCCCAAAGGTGTAAAAAATCTTTTTGTTCCAAGATAAATATTTTCTCTATCAAAACTTGAAATAAAAACATAAGGATTTTTTAGGTCTAAAACATTTATTATTTCTTCTCTTGTTTGTAAATTTGCTGTAGCAGTAAATGCAACTATTTGATTTTTTATTTGATAATTTTTTAGAGACAAAACAAAATTTTTATACTCTGGTCTAAAATCATTACCCCACAATGAAATACAATGAACTTCATCTAAAATGATTC
>Ga0209373_10005480_pt1 | contig 10330 bp, 7 predicted proteins | sample Higcelweek5metaG_FD_187173 | JGI IMG/M metagenome (GOLD analysis project Ga0209373, IMG submission 187173) | Freshwater pond sediment microbial communities from the University of Edinburgh, under environmental carbon perturbations - High... | ecosystem: Environmental > Aquatic > Freshwater >...
GTCGCCTTTTTTTATCCGCATTTCTGTACCCGTACCTTTAAGCACGCATTGTCCCTCCAGACAGAGCAAACTATGGAAAGAATGCGCATCTGCGTGTAGGCGCATTTTATCGGTGACAGATAAGCTTTTTGCGGTGAAATATTGACATTGTGCCAGCAGGGTGACTGCGCCGCCTTCCACATTCTCGGCAGGAGCGGAGGGAGAAACGCCGAGCGGCTGTGCGGTGAGATTGGCCACCTGCAGTGTCTTTTCAATATGCAGGGCACGGGGCTTGCCGTCAGCACCCAAACGATTATAATCAAATACCCGATAAGTGACATTGGAGCATTGCTGCACCTCAGCCAGCAGGATGTCTGCGCCTATGGCGTGAATAGTACCCGGTGGTATGAAGAACACATCTCCCTTCTTCACAGGAACTTTATTCAGAATTTCAGTGAGCGTACCCTGCGCAATATGTGCGCGAAACGCTTCGGGAGTTACGTTTTTCGTAAAGCCGTAATACAAGCTTGCGCCCGGTAGACAGTCGAGAATGTACCACATTTCAGTTTTGCCAAAATCGTTCTCATGAGCCTTCGCAAAGGCATCATCGGGATGCACCTGTATGGATAAATCCTTTTCCGCATCAATCAGTTTGATGAGTACAGGCAAACGATCCGTATCAGCCTGATCAGAAATGATATGGCAGCCTGCTGTTTTTATGACTTGAGCCAATGTCTGCCCGGCATATTCACCGCCTGAAACGATGCACATTCCATCGGGGTGGGTTGAAAGCTCCCAGCTCTCGGCAATGATGGGTGCATTACTGTGTTTATGATAGAGCTTTGCCAGACGGGTTCCGCCCCAAAGATAATCCTTACAAACAGGCTGTATTTTTATGGGTTTCATAGTTATAACCATTTCTTTCTGAAAGTCACGGAATTGTGCGGTTTCGACGTTGACCGAAAAGCACAAAACCTAAGTTAAAAGAGGAGTCTTTTAAACTTTGTTTTTCTTATACATTTAAAATAGTGTAGCATATGCGGGATAAAAAGACAATTATTTCTTACGCAAAATGGAATTTGTATCACCTAAAGCAAAAGACGAGGTAATAAGTCAATTATATTTCTGTCATGGTCAAACTTTTGCCTTCCAGATTAAAATTTTTCTTGCATTACACATTTTCATATAGTAAACTGGTTACAGAATAATTTTAGTATCCTTGCCGGAAAAATAGAGAATTACAGAAACAAGAGGAAAATTTCATGAGAGACAATTATAAAATTTTTGCCGCAGAAAATCTGCAAAAACTTTGTGAAACATATCTGGAGCGAGGCATTACACCTGCTCTGGGAATGAGTGTCGCTGATATGCAGGAGGGGAAGACGCTCTTTGAATTTTTCGGCGGCAGTGAACTGCCCGGCGGAGAAGGATTGAAGGCTGGGGAAGATACCCTCTTTCATGTGGCATCTGTCACCAAAATTATTACGGCTATTTTGACTTCTTTACTGGTGGAGAGAGGGAAACTGACACTGCAGGATCCCGTTTCGGAGTACTTCCCCGATTTTCCCTATCAGGAGGTGGCGATCTATCATCTGATGACACATACCGCAGGCTTTGCAGGTGACGCAGGGCTTGCCAATCCCGATACACCAGCGCTAAAGCAGGAAGTCTGGGACAGATTTTGCAGTCTCCCCCGTAAATATACACCGGGCAGCAGCATGGAGTATTTGTCCTATTATTACAATGTAATAGGTATGATTATTGAAAAAATAACAGGAAAAGATATACAGACCTTTGCATCAGAGGAACTTTTTTCACCTTTGGGTATGGAACGTACGGGTTACGGCATCCGCAGTGCAGCGGGCGTACCCTTTATGCATTTCTATTCCCAGACAGCAGGTAAATTGGCACCTGCGCCTATTACAGAAGCTCCGCAGGGCGATTCGGGAATGCTGACTACGGCGAAGGAGCTGGTGCGTATAGGACAGCTGGTGTTGCATAAGGGTATTTATAAAGGCGAAAGGATCTTTTCAGAGGCGACAGCCGATTTTCTGACACGGGAATGTACGGGCGGACTGTTCGGACGTACCCCTGCGTTCTTCACGAAAAAAGCAGGCATCAATCAAGGCATACTGCCGGACAATGCTTCTATGGCAGCGGTGGCACATCACGGCATGACAGGCTCCATTCTTTTCATTGATCCCTGCTATCAGATTTGCGCCGCCATTACAAGCAACAGTGAAAGGATGCACAGCGATGGCCGCAACTACCAAAGATTATTGGCTGCCGTGCTGCCTTTGGGAGAATAAAGCAGCGCACTGCATACGGAATTCTGGCTATTCGGGCTGATATTTTTCCAGCAGATCCTTTACCCATTGGGTATCGGGACCTTCCACGATGCTGAAAGGCTCGCTGCCCGCAGGGTCATCTTCCAGGAAGAGATAAATGCTGATAGGTGCTCTTGTTTCGTTTGACCGGGCCTGCGTATAGAAAAGAGCGTAGCTGATGTAGCTTTCTTTATAGACCAATACCGTGAAACAGCCCCAATCCTGGGGAAGCGTGCGTGTGAAACGATTGTCCTTCAGAACAGGAACTTGAATAGAGGGGGTCATACCTTTTTCATCGGTGCTGTAGCTGCCGCCTGTCTCGGGGATCACTACCGTGGCGCCGGCTAACGGCTCACGCGTGATACCGTCGGTCACTTCGATTTGTATGGTTGCATGGGTAGAAGACGAATACGGCTGTATCTGGTCGGCTTCTATATAGAGCAGTATTCCGCATATGAGAAGCGCCGCAACGGCGATTCTTATTTTTTTGTCCAGTTTCATATGAATATGCAAGCCCTTTCTTTTGAAGTTTTATGTTCTTTGAAGGCTGGAGGATTTTCGGCCTATATTTGTTCTCTCTGTACTGCTTCTATTTTATTAAAAATGTACAGCGGATATGTCCCCTTTTCAGTAACGAAAAGCGGACAAAAAGTTCATAGAATTTTCACGAAAAGCAGTTGACAAAAAGAGTGGACAGTGATATTCTTACAGCATGTTAGCACTCACCGTTAACGAGTGCTAACGATTGAACGGAGGTGAATAGTTTGGAGTTCAATGAACGGAAGTTAAAAATATTGCGTACCATCATTGAGGACTATATCTCCACGGCTATGCCGGTAGGGTCTCGTACCATTGCACGCCACTTTGGAATGCAGCTCAGCTCCGCAACTATTCGCAATGAGATGAGCGATCTGGAGGAAATGGGCTATCTAGAACAGCCGCATGCCTCGGCAGGTCGTATCCCCAGTGATAAAGCATATCGGTTCTATGTGGATAACCTCATGAACATGACGATGCTATCGCCGGAGGAGATCAGCTATATCCGTTCTTATTACCATGAACGTATGGGCGAGACAGAGAAGGTTCTTTCCGCGGCGGCCAAGGTCATTTCCGAATTGACCAATTATGTCTCTGTGGTGATGTCACCCAAGCTCTGTGATGTGAAGGTCAACTGCATTCAACTGGTGCCCATCAATGACAGAACAGCTCTGGTGGTACTGGTGACCGATTCGGGCATTATAAAAGATACGCCCATACAGCTGCCCAATGTCATGACGCAGGATCAGCTCTATGACATCTCCAAACTGATGAACAAAATGTTCGCAGGCAGACGGGTTGATGAATTGAATCTCTGCGCCCAGGCACAAATCAACGGTGAGATGCGGGAGCAGGTGGAGCTTTTTCATCTGGTAACCAATCTGATAGAGAGTCAGGTAGCCAATGACCAGGATGATTTTCTGATCGGCGGTGCATCCAATTTTCTTTCTTATCATGGAGCGACCGATATTGATCAGGCTCGCGGCTTTTTGCAAATGCTGGAGGCTAAGGATGTTCTTTCAGAGCTGTTTCAGGGCGGAACCGATATGGAGATACGCGTCAAAATCGGTTCTGAGAGCGGCATTGGCAAGCTGCATGATTACAGCGTAGTCACCGCTACCTATACACTGGGCGGTAAGACGGTCGGCAAGATCGGTGTCATTGGTCCAACCCGTATGAAGTACAGTAAGGTTATTTCCGTACTGGACTACATGGGGAAATCTCTCTCAGAGATACTTTCCGAGATGAATGGGATTGATCCCAATAAACATAAAGGAGGCAAATGATGAAGAAAAAAGAAAAAGAAACAATAATTGAAACCGACAAAAATGACCCGATTGCAGAGGATTATATCGTAGAAGATGAGCAGCCGGAAGCAGCAGCGGATGAGCAGCCCAAAGATTCTCTCGCGGATGAATATCTGGCAGTGGCGCAGAGGCTGCAGGCGGATTTTGATAATTTTCGCAAGCGCAATGCCAATGTACGGGCAGACGCCATGTTAGACGGTAAACTGGAGGTCATCAAAGGCGTATTGCCCATCGCAGATAACCTAGCCCGCGCGCTGGCACAGGAAGAAAAAGACGGCGGCAGCGGTACCTTGTTTGACGGACTGACACTCATCTATAAGCAGGCGCTGCAGTTGCTCAGCGATCAGGGAGTGGAAGAGATTCCTGATCTGGGAGAGCAGTTTGATCCCAATCTTCATGCGGCTGTCATGCAGGTGCCGGCAACAGGAGACCAGAAGCCCAATGAAATCGTTGAAGTATTCCAAAAGGGCTACAAGCTTAAGGATAAAGTAATACGTTATACTATGGTTAAAGTCGCAAACTAATGAATAAAATAATTTTAATGAAAGAAACAATATGGAGGTAATATTATGGCAAAGATAATCGGCATAGATTTAGGAACAACCAACTCTTGCGTAGCGGTGATGGAAGGCGGAGAACCCGTTGTCATCCCCAATGCAGAAGGCAACAGAACCACTCCTTCGGTAGTGGCATTTAAGGACGGCGAGCGTATGGTAGGTGCCATTGCGAAGCGTCAGGCGGTCACCAACCCTGACAAGACCGTCTTGTCCATCAAACGTGAAATGGGTACGAATCATAAGTCGGTCATTGACGGAAAAAGCTATACCCCTCAAGAGATTTCTGCTATGATTCTGCAAAAGCTGAAACAGGATGCGGAAGCGTATTTGGGAGAAACCGTTACACAGGCGGTCATCACTGTACCTGCTTATTTCTCCGACAGCCAGCGTCAGGCAACCAAGGATGCAGGCCGTATAGCGGGTCTGGAAGTACTGCGTATCATCAATGAGCCTACAGCCGCATCGCTCGCATATGGTCTGGATAAAGACGGCAACCACAAGATTCTTGTTTATGACTTGGGCGGCGGTACATTTGATGTATCCATCCTGGAAATCGGTGACGGCGTCTTTGAAGTGCTTTCCACGAACGGCAATACCAGACTGGGCGGCGACGACTTTGACCAAAAGATCATCGACTGGATGGCGGATGAATTCAAAAAGAGCAACGGCATAGACCTGCGCAATGATAAAATGGCTGTCCAGAGATTAAAGGAAGCCGCAGAAAAGGCTAAGATTGAGCTTTCCGGCGTCATGACCGCAAACATTAACCTGCCTTACATTTCTGTCGGCGCGAACGGTCCTGTTCATCTGGAGATGAGCCTCACCCGTGCGAAATTTGACGATCTCACCAGCGAACTGGTTCAGAAAACGGTTGAACCTGTGAATAAAGCCATTAAGGACTCCGGATTGAGTCTGGATAAGATCGACCGCGTTATACTGGTAGGCGGTTCCACCAGAACCCCTGCTGTACAGGAGATCGTGAAGAAGCTGACAGGCAAAGAGCCTTACAAGGGCATCAACCCTGATGAATGCGTTGCTGTCGGTGCCGCTATTCAGGCAGGCGTACTGGGCGGCGAAGTGAAGGATGTACTTCTGCTGGATGTTACACCTTTGTCACTGGGTATTGAGACTCTGGGCGGTGTGTTTACCAAGCTGATTGAGCGCAACACCACTATTCCTACCAAGAAGAGTCAGATATTCTCCACTGCAGCAGACGGACAGACCTCCGTTGAAGTACATGTACTTCAGGGCGAGCGCGAAATGGCTTCCTACAATAAGACACTGGGACGCTTCCAGCTGACCGGCATTCCTGCAGCACGCAGAGGACAGCCGCAGATTGAAGTTACCTTTGATATAGACGCCAACGGCATTACCCATGTTTCTGCGAAGGATCTGGGCACAGGCAACGAGCAGAAGATCACCATCACCGCCAGCACCAATCTTTCTGATGACGAGATCAAAAAGGCAGTGAAGGATGCAGAACAGTTTGCCGCAGAGGATAAGAAGAACAAGGAACAAGTAGAAATCCGCAATCAGGCAGACTCGGCTGTGTACAATACCGAGCGTACCATCACCGAACTGGGTGATAAGGTATCTGCTGAAGATAAGGCAAAGCTACAGACTGAGATTGACGCTGTTAAGCAAGCACTCCAGGGCACTGATAACGAGGCCATTAAGACCGCCAATGAGAAGCTGACACAACTGAGCTATGATGTATTCGGCAAGGCTTATGCAGCTGCACAGCAGGCACAGGGCGCGGCAGGAGCAGCCGGCGGAGCAGGCAATCCTGGCGAAGGCGCAGGAGCGGGTGCTCAGAACGACGGGAAGGTCTATGATGCTGACTATGAAGTAGTAGACGACGATAAGAAGAAGCCCGAGTAATAGGATAACCTGCGCAGAATTGTATGGGAGGATAGCTCACCGTACATTCTGCACAGGTTCTTATTATGGAATATGATGATTTCGGCTGAACCATGTGTCTGTCATGCAGATTACAGGGGACAGCTGAACATCATTTCATATATGAAAACCGCAGCACTAAAACGAACTTGCTTTATTCAAAAATGCGGTTTTCTCATTAATAAAACATATATCTTTCTTATACTATTGAAAGATATTGAAAGGCTTGATACGCAAAATGGCAGAAAAAAGGGATTATTACGAGGTGCTGGGGGTAAGCAAGGACGCCAGCGATGAGGACATAAAAAAAGCTTACCGTCAGCAGGCCAAAAAGTGGCATCCCGATATGAACCAGGGCAACAAGGAAGCGGAGGCCAAGTTTAAAGAACTCGGTGAGGCTTATGAGACATTGTCCGACTCTCAGAAGAGAGCGCAATACGACCAGTTCGGTCATAGCGCACCCCAAGGCGGGTTTAGCGGCGGCAGTGGCTTCGGAGGCGGCGGAGGGTTTGAAGGCTTCGGCGGCTTCGGCGATATTTTTGACAGCTTCTTTGGCGGGGGCGGAGGCGGCAGGCGGAATCCTACCGGACCCCAGAGGGGTGAGGATCTGCGCTATGACCTGACCATTACCTTTGAAGAAGCTGCCTTCGGTACGACCAAAGAGATCAACATTATTCGGGATGAGCAGTGCGATGAGTGTAGCGGCAGTGGAGCAGAGAAGGGCACCAGTCCGGAAACCTGTCCTGTTTGTCACGGCTCCGGACAAGTGCGCTCTCAGCAAAATACCATATTTGGCAGCTTTGCTTCAGTGCGCCCGTGCGATCAGTGCGGCGGTACCGGCAAAATTGTAAAATCACCCTGCAGAAAGTGTTCGGGTCGGGGAAGAATCCGCCGTTCCCGCCGTATGAATGTGCAAATTCCTGCCGGTATTGATAATGGTCAGTCCATTTCTATGCGCGGTGAGGGAGAACACGGTGTTCACGGCGGACCTGCAGGCGATCTCTACATATATATTACGGTATCGCCCCACAAGATCTTTGTACGGCGCGGTGCGGATATATTCATGAACCTGAACATTGGATATGCGGAAGCGGCTTTGGGCGGAGAAGTGGAAGTACCCACGCTGGAAAGCTCTGTGAAATATAAAATTCCCGAAGGCACGCAGCCCAACACTCGTTTCCGCCTAAAAAATCAAGGCATTCAAAAGCTGCGCAGCAATGACCGCGGTGATCTCTATGTGACAGTGAACATCGATGTACCCAAACATCTGAACAATAAACAAAAAGAGCTGCTCAGGCAGTTTGATGATGAGATGAAAGGCATCGATCACAGCGCACAGGATAAAAAGAAAGGCATCTTTGGGAAGTAAGGGATATCTGATAAATAATTATATGAACTGGCATCGGATAAACGGTGTCAGTTTCATTTATATTGAAATGTTCTTTGTGATATGTTATTATTGAGCAAATACAAGATTCGTATAACAAGGAGGTGACATTATGAAAAAGAACATTATCATTGCAGGAGTACCCCGTGCAGGGAAAAGTACAATTTCCTCTCTCGTTTCAAAAGCCTATGGGTACCAGCATATCAGTATGGATGCAGTTATTGCTGGACTTGAACGTAATTTTCCGGAGTTATACATAAACACCTATGCAGATATGTCATCTCATGATATATTGATAAATATAAGCGGTAAAATTGCACCATTTATTAATACGATGATAAAAAGCGGAGAATATAGAAAATTTGATTACGGTATGGTTATTGATGTATATCAGCTCTTACCGGAAGATTATATAAAACATATTGACAGTTCGCTTTGTGATATTTACTATTTTATAACAGCGGATGTCTCGTCGGAAGAAAGATTTGCCATACTGAAAAAGTACGACACACCTGATGAATACACGTTTTATAAATCTGATGATGAAAAAAGAAAAGGATGCATTCAAATTGTAGAACAAAGTAAAATGATCAAAGAACAATGCTTAAAATATGGTCTGCCATATTATGAAACCTCAAAAAACAGAAATGATATAATGGACAGCTTTATTAAAAATCTTGCGCATCAATGAAGCACTGATATTTTTTAGCTTATACTGATATTCGTTAAAGAAATGTACAAAAAATTGAACAAAAGCTTTGATATGAGTGGTTTTGTGAAGATTTTTTGTCTACATTTCTAACGAAGATTAGTATTATATATAAGGGAATAGTAATACTAATTCCAATAAGGAATATTGCGAAAAATTCGGTGTGTTTACTCTGTATTATAAATGGAATTGGCATAACATAAAAATATTCACCAACCCCATATGTCAAAGCTTTTATTCGGTTTTTTTACTTATCTCTATTGAAAAATAGTATAAAACATTAATATCAGGACATTTTTTATAATTGTAAGAATATAAAAGTCCTTAAAAAGCAGAGCCGGCACAATCTTGTGTCGGCTCTAACAGGGTCACATGCCCTTTGAAAATTTCGTTATCCCTCTGTTTGAGATTCTATCAGATTCTGCACACAATATTTTTCACGGAGTTTTGGTTTTTCAATCTTTCCCGTAGGGTTACGGGGAATCGTATCAAAGATGATTTTCCGTGGGCGCTTGTAGCGAGGCAATGCGGCGCAGAATTCCTCGATTTCCGCCTCGGTACAGCTGAAGCCGGGTTTGATCTCGATGATAGCAGCGGCAATTTCACCCAAGCGCTTATCGGGGACACCGATAACGGCGACATCCTTGATGGCATTATGACCGCGCAGGAAGTTTTCAATCTGTACAGGATAGAGGTTTTCGCCGCCGGTGATGATGACGTCTTTTTTACGGTCGACCAGATAGACAAAGCCGTCCTCGTCCATACGAGCCATATCGCCCGTATACAGCCAGCCGTCCTTGAGTACGGTAGCAGTTGCTTCGGGATTCCGGTAATAGCATTTCATGACGCCGTTGCCTTTTACGCAAAGCTCACCTACGATACCGGCCTCCACGATTTTGCCTTTTTCGTCGACGATCTGTAATTGCCAGTTGTAACCGGCTTTTCCGATTGCGCCGACTTTATGTATGTTTTCGATGCCGAGATGAACACAGCCCGGTCCGATGGATTCCGACAGACCATAGTTGGTATCATAAGCCTGCCCGGGGAAATACTTTTGCCAGCGATGAATCAGACTGGGCGGAACAGGCTGCGCGCCGATATGCATCAACCTCAACTGAGACAGTTGGTAATCCTCCAGTTTAATGTCGCCGCGCTCTATGGCATCCAGTATATCCTGCGCCCAGGGAACCAGCAGCCACACAATGGTAATATTTTCATCCGAAATGGTCTTTATGATACCTTCCGGGGTGACGCTGCGCAACAATACCGCTTTGCTCCCTGAGAGAAGGCTGCCGAACCAGTGCATTTTTGCGCCGGTGTGGTAGAGCGGGGGAATGCAAAGGAAATTATCCGCCCGCGTTTGCTTATGATGGTTCATTTCTGATTCGCAAGCCGTCATAAGGCTTTGGTGCGTGTGCAATATCGCCTTGGGGAAGCCGGTGGTGCCGGATGAGAAATAAATAGCGGCATCCATATCGTTCGTCAGCTTGATTTTGGGAGCAACCGATGAACAGCAGGCGGTAAGGGCATAATAGCTCTCCGCAAAGGAAGGACGACCATGCCCTACGAACAGACGCATTTTAATATTGGGTATCTGTTCGTGTATGAGGTCCACTCTTTCGGTAAAT
>Ga0209373_10005481_pt1 | contig 10330 bp, 4 predicted proteins | sample Higcelweek5metaG_FD_187173 | JGI IMG/M metagenome (GOLD analysis project Ga0209373, IMG submission 187173) | Freshwater pond sediment microbial communities from the University of Edinburgh, under environmental carbon perturbations - High... | ecosystem: Environmental > Aquatic > Freshwater >...
CACCTTCGACGCATCGGAGCACGCACCATCAGCGATCTATGCGACGCCATCGGCTGTATCTGCGATCTCTATACGCCCGAGGAATGCTGGAATTATCTGCGAAACGCAGGATATATAGCAGATTAAAGGCTCGACACTCTAGAGTATCGAGCTCAAAATCCGGATCGTTAGCGGGCTCCTGCCCGCGCCCGGTCGGGACGAGGCCCCGAACTCCCTTTTTTCAAAAAAAGCGGGGGTTTTGGGGACGCCAGTCCCCAAGCGAGGGGCGGGGCCACAGCCCCGTATCTTGATTATTTAACTTGGCTACCGAAACGGACCAATTTAAGCAATTTTTTGAAAGTATCGTTGTCAGTATCGCTTTTCCAAAAATTAACAAAACGGCAAACAATCTGCAGGTTGCCTTCCTCATAATGTCCATTGCTGTCAATTCTATCAACAGAAGGGAAGAGGTTTTTATCTGCGCCTTGCTCCTGAAAATGGAATGGTATATCAGTTAAAGCACATGAATTATTTTGCTTTTCAATTAGATGCCCGATGTAATTTTCAAGCTGATTTAATGTCATTTTTAGCTCTTTATTTTTGACACTTTTTAAAATTGTTTGCCCATTTGAATTTTTTACAGTCTCCTCAACAGATTTACACATTTCAAAAATAGAACGCTCACGGGCGCTAAAAATATGTCCTTTATTCTTACCGTTTGTTTTTACTGATGTATCGCTTTTTTTTTGCGTCAGTGAGTGGAACAGCCAGCAGAAAGAATGAGCATCGATCAAAGAAACATTATGAACTCCAACTTTTTTTTCGATTAGCTGACGAATTTCTTCAATAATTTTATTAAATTGAGAGTAGTTTTCCCAATTACAGCGGCGGTTTGTTTTAAAATCGACACCAAACTCACGAAAAATCAAATCAAATTTTTCTGTTCTAATGGGAGCAAATCGATTAATATCTTTGAGAAAGAAGAGGTAAGCCATAAAGGCGTAAGATTTATGACTTAATTCAGCCAGCTCATCAAACACACCACTCTCGTTCTCATTATTTCTAAAAATATCAAATAACAGCCTCTCCACTCTCTTTCTTTCCTGGGGATTTCTGGATGCATCCAGTAAAACTCTGTGTTGACGACGGTCTTCCCCCCATCGTTTGGGCCAAGCAACTAAATTATTCAAAATTCCAATTTTAGAGTTATTGATCTCAATTGCAGTGATGGCTCGATTGATAATAGCTCCGGTTCCAATCTGATTTTCATGCCATTGATCAGCCTCAAGCAGGGTGAGGGCATAATCACGAAGACGGACCTTATATCCCTCTTCTTGTGCGGCAAATCCTTGATCAAAGCCAAGAAAGGGATGACCGGAATATTCGATGATCATTTCTTGAAAACGCTTGAAAATGAGAGAAAATTGATCGTCTGATAATATCATGACGTTTTGGCCTTAAAGTTTGGCAACAGGTGGGGTTCCGGAAACCACTCGGAATAATGAACAGCTAAATCGCGCTGTTGCCAATGGCCGAATGGTGCGAACTGCCTTGGCAGGCCGAAGTCAAGCCCGACCGGCAAACGGGTTCCAAGGGCATCGCCCCAGGCGGGGCGCGGGGCGGCGCCCCCGCTAATCCCCTCTCCTACACAATCCGCCGATAGCGCCCCCCGACCGCAAACAGAGCCTCGCAGATCTGCCCGAGCGAACAGACCCGCACCGTCTCCATCAACACCGCAAACAAATTCTCCCCGGCCAGAGCGGCGGCGCGCAGCCGGTCGAGGGCGGCGGGAGCGGCAGCGGCATGACGGGCCTGAAACGCCCGCAACCGCTCTAACTGCCCTTGCTTCTCCGCCTCGCTCGACCGCTGCAACGTCAACGGCGGCAGATCCCCCGCCGGATCAGGATTGCGGAAGGTGTTGACGCCAATAATCGGCAACGTCCCGTCATGCTTGAGAATCTCGTAATGGAGCGATTCATCCTGAATCCGCCCGCGCTGATAGCCGGTCTCCATCGCCCCCAATACACCGCCGCGATCGGCCAGCCGGTCAAATTCAGCGAGCACCGCCTCTTCCACCAGATCGGTCAGCTCTTCCAGAAAGAACGACCCCTGATTCGGGTTCTCATTCTTGGCCCCGCCCCATTCCCGATTGATGATCAACTGAATCGCCAAGGCCCGCCGGACCGAATCCGCACTCGGGGTGGTATAGGCCTCGTCATGAGCATTGGTGTGCAGGCTGTTGCAATTGTCATACAAGGCAATCAACGCCTGCAAGGTGGTGCGGATGTCGTTGAAATCGACTTCCTGGGCATGCAGCGAGCGGCCTGAAGTCTGGATGTGATATTTCAGCTTCTGCGCCCGCTCGCCGGCGCCATATTTGTCGCGCAGGGCAATCGCCCAGATCCGCCGGGCGACCCGGCCGATCACCGCATATTCCGGATCCATCCCATTCGAGAAGAAGAACGACAGATTGGGGGCGAAATCATCGATCGCCAACCCCCGGGCCAGGAAGGATTCAACATAGGTAAAGCCATTGGCCAAAGTGAACGCCAATTGGGTGATCGGATTCGCCCCGGCCTCGGCAATGTGATAGCCCGAGATCGACACTGAATAGAAAGTGTTGATCTGGTGCTGGACGAAATAATCCTGCACATCGCCCATCATCTTCAGCGCGAAATCGACCGAAAACAGGCAGGTATTCTGCCCCTGATCCTCTTTGAGAATGTCGGCCTGCACCGTGCCGCGCAGGGAAGACAGCACCTCGGCGCGGAGCGAAGCCGCCTCGGCCGGATCCGGCACCCGCCCGGTTTCCGCCGTAAACCGCTCCAACCGCTGGTCGATCGCCGTGTTGAAAAACATCGCCAGCACAATCGGCGCCGGCCCATTGATCGTCATCGAGACCGAAGTGGTCGGGGCGCACAGGTCGAACCCGTCATACAGCACCTTCATATCGTCCAGGGTGGCCACCGAAACCCCGGAATTGCCGATCTTGCCGTAAATATCCGGGCGCTCATCCGGGTCGCAGCCATAGAGCGTCACCGAATCGAACGCGGTCGACAAACGGGTGGCCGGGGCATCGCGCGACAGCAGACGGAAGCGGGCATTGGTCCGGGCCGGATCGCCCTCGCCGGCAAACATCCGGGTCGGATCCTCGCTCTCGCGCTTGAACGGGAACACCCCGGCGGTGAAAGGAAAACGGCCGGGCAGATTTTCCCGCAGCATCCAGCGCAGCAACGCGCCTTCATCCTCATAGGGCGGCAAAGCCACCTTCCGAATCGCCGTCCCTGCCAAAGACAGGGTGGTCAGGCGGGTGCGGCTTTCGCGACCGCGATTGCACACCACCTGCTCCTCGCCCTGATAAGAATCACGCAGCGCCGGCCAGCCTTCGAGCAGAGCGCGACAGTGCGGATCAAACCGGGCCTCATCCTCGGCCAGCAGCCGATCAACTCCGTCACAGACCTCGCCAGCCGCCGCCAGACGCGCCCGGGCCGCGCGCAGCCCCTGGCGCGAACGGGCCAGAATCACCTGTCCCCCGGCGTGACGGTGATAGCTGCGGACGGTCTCGGCGATCTCGGCCAACGCCCGGGAGCGCGCCGGCGGGACAATCGCCGCGCCGAGCGTCGAAACCCGTCCGGCCGGCCGGGCCAGCCGACTCGCCCCGAGAGTTAGGCCGCGCTCAGCCAAAAGATCGCGCAAGCCATGATAAAGCGCGGTGACGCCATCATCATTGAAGCGCGAGGCCACCGTGCCATAGACCGGCATCGTCTCCGGAGCCACGGCAAAAGCGGCACGGTTGCGCTGGACCTGCTTGCAGACCGCCCGCACCGCATCCTCGCCGCCCTTGCGATCGCATTTATTGACCGCGACCAGATCAGCATGATCGAGCATGTCGATCTTTTCGAGCTGGGTGGCGGCGCCGAAATCCGGGCTCATCACATAGAGGGCCAGATCGGCCAGCCCGGCCACCGCCGAATTGGCCTGACCGATTCCAGGCGTTTCCACCAGGATCAGATCAAATCCGGCCCGACGGCACAAAGCGACGATCGCCGGCAGAGCGGGCGGAATCTCGCTGTCGGCGCCCCGGGTGGCCAGCGAGCGCATATAGAGACCGCCCCCCAGCGCATTCATCCGGATCCGGTCGCCCAGCAAGGCCCCACCGCTCTTGCGCCGTGACGGATCGACCGCAATCATCGCAATCCGCAGATCCGGCCGGTCGAGACGGAAGCGATGGATCAATTCATCGGTCAGCGAGGATTTGCCTGCCCCGCCGGTACCGGTGATCCCGACCACCGGGACTTTGGGCGCGGTGGCGATCAGCCCGGCCTGCTGCTCCAACGAGAGGGCCCCGGCCTCGATCGCCGAAATCGCCCGCGCCAGCGAGACCGGATCCGCCGCGCTGAGGCTATCGAGCGACTCCGGCAGGATCCGGGACGGCGGCGGCCCGACCCGGTGCAGCAGATCGGCAATCATCCCCTCCAGGCCGAGGCGGCGTCCCTCTTCCGGGGAATAGATCCGCTCCACCCCATAGGCTTCCAGGGCCTCGATCTCCTCGGCAACGATCACCCCGCCGCCGCCGCCGAACACCCGGACGCCGCCCAGTCCGACCGCGCGCAGCCGATCCATCATGTAGCGGAAGAATTCGAGATGGCCGCCCTGATAGGAACTGACCGCGATCCCCTGCGCGTCTTCCTGCACAGCGGCGGTGACGATTTCCTCGACCGAGCGATTATGGCCGAGATGGATCACCTCGGCGCCGAGCTGCTGCAACAACCGACGCATGATATTGATCGAGGCATCGTGCCCGTCAAACAGACTGGTCGCCGTGATGAATCGGACCCGTGCCCCGGTGTGCGTCGCCGCGCTCTGATCCCGCTCCTGCCCGTCCAGCATCCCGCCGCCCTCCTGTTATCGATTGATTGATCCGCAGGGTAAAAGCGGCCAGGGCGAGGAGGCGATGCCATTTCCCACCACCCCGGGTGAATTATTTTGCCAGCCGGACCGCTCGGTCCGGCTCCGGTCTGATCCGTCTTCCTGGGCAAACTTCAACAAAAGGTGTAAAATCGTTTCAACGTTTTTGTCGGTCTCTTCTGTCGCGGGGAGGCGCGCTGGTGGATCTTCGTTCCCTGTTGCCGCTCCATCACCTCCGCCATTTGTGCGAGGAATTTACGGCTCTCACCGGTGCGGTAACGGCGGTGCTCGATCTGGAGGGCACCATCCTGGTGGCGACTGGCTGGCAGGATCTCTGCACCTGCTTCCATCGGATCAATCCCGACACCGCCGCGCGCTGCCGGAAAAGCGACACAATCCTGGCGGCCCAGTTGCAGAACGGTCAGCTCTATAACATCTATCAATGCGAAAATGGCTTGGTTGATGTCGCGGTGCCGATCGTGGTGATGGGCCAGCATGTCGGCAATTTCTTTACCGGACAGTTCTTTCTCGAACGCCCCGATCGCGCCTGTTTCGAAGCGCAGGCCCGTCAGTTTTCTTTCCCGCACGATGAATATCTGGCGGCCGTGGCGCGGGTACCGATCTTCACCGAGGCCAATGTCCGGGCGATCATGGGATTTTTCACCCATCTGACCCATCTGATTGCCGAAATCAGTCTGGCCCGGATGCAGCAGGAAAATGCCAACCTCGAACTGCAAAAAAAGAATGAGGAATTAAGGAGATCGAATGAGGATCTCGAACGGTTTGCTTATGCCACCTCCCATGACCTGCAATCCCCGTTACGCAAAACTATTCAGTTTTCTCAGTTGATCAAGCGCCAATATGCCGAAAATCTCGATCAAAATGGCCATCAATATCTCGATATCATTATCGAAAATGGCCATCAGATGAGCCGGCTCATTTCGGATATTCTCGAATATTCCCGCGTCGCCCGTCAGTGCCCCCAGCTTGAACCCACCTCGTCCCGAATCGCCGTCGAGACTGCGATCCAGATTCTCGCCGCCGAAATCGCCGCCGCCGAAGCCAAGATCATCCTGGGTGAGTTGCCCAAGGTGAGTGCGGAAAGCGCATTGTTGATCAGCCTGTTCCAGAATTTGATCAGCAATGCCGTCAAATACCGCGATCCGCAGCGCCCCCTGGTCGTGTCGATCGGCTCCAGACCGATTGCCCCAGGCCAGATCCAGTTTGAGATCAGCGATAATGGAATCGGGATTGATTCCGCCGACCATGAGCGGATCTTCGAAATCTTTCAGCGTCTCACCCCGACCTCGGCCCAGGGCGGAACCGGGATCGGGCTCACTCTCTGCCGGCAGATCGTCCAGCGCCTGGGCGGAGAGCTGAGCCTCACCTCCGCCCCTGGCGCGGGTACGACCTTCTTTTTTACATTGTGCAGCGAACCACCATAAAGAAATAAGAGGGATGACGCTTCGCGTTATGGCGCCTATCCCGGCCCTCAAGGACCGGGTTTGCGGCGCCAAAATTTGGATCAACGCAGAAAGCCGTTTTGCCCTCCTTTAATTTCGCTTTCTATCGAGACACATCAAGACGGCTTCCTCCTCTCCTCCGTGAGAGTTCATTGCGAGCCGCCTCCGTAAAGAAAGAGGAGCGATTTGGCGCCACGGAATCGATAGCCAACAACAAGCTCTCATCGATTGAAATATTGGTACGAACTGTTTTTCCAGGAAGCATTATAGGAACAAGAACCTTTGCGACGACGCAATCGGCATCTTCTTCATTGGGCACAGCCAGCTCTATTCTTGTAGCCTCAGGAAAATCCAAATTTTCATCCATCATTGCCGCCAGATGCCCTTCAAGAGCCTCTCTTGCACAATCAAATGCATCTTCAACTGAAGAGGCCCACGTCACACACCCAGGAAGATCCGGAAAGAAGACGGTGAAATCATCACCATCTTTAATTATAAAAGCCGGATAATTTCTGTTCATCACAGCCCCACTACATTTACGAAACACGGAAAAGTTAATTTTTTAAAAGAAAATTTTTTATGAAAAATTTTATCAAACATAATTTGAGCTCCCCACCCCTATTTCTAGGGGAGGGGATAATTTTTATTAAGGGAATTTCAGTCCTGTCAATTTTTCAATCCGTTTAAGGTATCCAACAGGATTATCTTTTCGAGGGGCGACGATCGTAACAAGGTGAGGGCTATCTTGATGTTTAAAATGATGATGACTTCCATTCACCCTCACTTCGACCCAGCCAGCACAGATCAAGATATGCATTATTTCATCACTTGATGGCAATTTTTATCTCCTCAATTATTTAGGATAATCAATCATACACACGAATGCACACTGTGTAAAGCATGATCTGAGAGCCCCCCTGCCGACATCCCATCGGCCCAAGGAGACCCCGCTGGATCACCAGAGGATGTTTTCCGGACGTTGAAGGACGACGACATAATGGGCACTCCACCGACTCCAGGACCGGAAACCGTCCCGGCATGAAGCGACCCAACGGGTTACTTCAGCGGCCGAGCGGCATCAGTCGGAGCGGAGAGATCATCCCAGGATGAGCACTCTCAGAAAGGGTCTTTTTCCCTCTCACCGGCATTCCGTCGGCCTATTGCTCTCGATCCGGTTGCCCTGCGGCGGGCGGCCGAGGATTTCCCCTCTCTTACTCAGGGGAACTTCGGAAAAGGCCGAGGAGGCTTGGTCAAAACGGTTATTGATCACCTGATTGCTATCGCCTTCAATCCGGACCGGGCGCTTGGTCCAGCAGAACTGATTATCAGAAACGACATTCTCATTCGCAAAATCTTCGAAATATGCGCCCGAATCTCCCATGGAACGATCGCCACAATCCCATTTCGACAGATCCCGGCTCTGCCGCGACGCGATCCACACCCCGACCACTTCATTGCGGAACACATTTCCACTGATCAGGTTCCGATTGCTATGTTGCCAGCGCTGCCAATTGTCTTTTTGCGACGATTTTTCCCCGCAATTTTTATAGAGAAAAATGCCGCCATTACCATTTGACTCAAAAACATTATTTTGGATCTTGTTATTGGCTGACGAATCGACCGCCAAAGCTTCGCGCTTTCGCTTCCCATTATCTTCAAAACCATTCCTGAAGAAGTAATTATTATAAATTTCATTCTCGCGAGAAGAATATTCAAGATAAATCGCCGTACCGAAAGAACCAGAAACCCGTGAATTTGAAATGACGACTTTCGAGGAATAGCTACCGATAAAAAAACCAAGCCTGGAATTCTCGATAGTAATCTGATTAAATCTAATATTTTTTGGGGCCCTCCGGTAATTTTCCTCAATATCATCGGACATGCCTTTATAACTTACCGTAATGGCATTTCCGGTATAATTCCGAAACCCGCAATTTTCGACCTGGACATTCTGAATCGGCTCATCTCGCCCGCCCACAACCAGGCCAGAACTGGTCGTGTTCCCACCATCAAAAAACGAACCGTTGCAATTCAGGGACGTGTCGCTCTTTTTAAGGCGAAGAGTCCCTTCGAACACGCATCCGGCCGGCAAGACGATCTGGCCTTGCAGATCCTGTGTCAGATCAAGGGCACAGGCGGCGGCGAAGGCCTCTCCGGCCGAGGCGCTCCAGGCCAGGGCCAAGCCAACAGCAAGGCGGATACCAACATGCGACATGGACGAACTCCGCAGACGGAGGGAGGAAGCGCCAGAGGTCCGGGGCTGCCGCCCCGCCCCCCGCCTGGAGGCATCCGCCTCCAGACCTTAGGTTCTGTTCAAGAGCGCATTTTAACAATGTAATCAACGATTTCTTCCACCTCGACCACCGCGTCGCGATCAGGGGAGAAGTAGCGGCTCGCCTCGATATAGGCAAAGTGGAACAGATCTTCCAGGGTCCGCCGGCGGGTTCGATCCGGGCGCCGGATCTGATCTTCGGTCAGCCCCCAGCCGGCGTAGAACGGCAGGCCATAGCAATGGACTGTCTTGCCCGCCATCAGGGCCTCGAATCCCATCCCTGAGGTGACGGTATAGACTTCATCCACCAGATCAAACAAAGCATAGGGGTTGATATCGAAAGAGATTGGGATGATCGCTTTGTTCTGTTTGAACTCCTGAAGCATTGCCTTGCTGAAATAGCTTTTTTTGCCGCCTTTGATCGCGTCAGGATGCTGTTTGATCAGGATGTCATGCTCGGGGTGGCTTTTCAGCGCATCCTCCAGCATGCGTTTGAAGCTGGTTTCGTCCGCCAGACCGCAGATCACCGACTGGTCGCCAAAGCGTTGATCGAGCAGCAGGAGCTTTTTCCGGCCCTGCGTCCCCAGTTTCGGCACAAAATCGGGAGCGTGATTATATTTGCTGACCCGGCTGGAGACGATTTTGGCGATCGCCGCCCAGGCCCGTTCCCGCTGCTCCCGGGTCAGCTCCGGACCATCCTGGAGCCGACGCTGGAGCCGGGACGGGCGGGTGGCATCGTAATAAGCGGTGGTGTCATCGATCAGGATCGACAGGCCGGGCCCCTTCGCTAGGCCGATCTCCACCGAGCGGATGAATCCGTCTTCGATCATCGCCACCGGGCAGCCCCGGGCGCGGGCAAACAGGCTCTGATTTTGCTTGAAACGGCTCGGGCTGAGGCCCCATTGCAGCACCAGATCCAGCGCGGCGAACGGCGCCAGATCGGCATCAATCTCCCGGGTATTGCACAGGGTGCGGGCGTTGATCAGTGGCTTCAGGTAACGCTGTTCGTTGGCCTGGACCTTTTCACTGCTGGGAATCCCGACCACGTCCAGCGGCTGACCCGCCAGCAGGCGGTCGAGGGGCGACGGAGAGAAACCGTGATAGGGGGTCAGGCCCTCCTTGGCGATCACCCGGAGGTGATGACGGATCCGCGGCCCGGCCTCCCCGTCAAAGCTGCCGACGCCCAACATCGCCGCCGCCCGCCGGATCCCGTCCTCGGGATGGGTCCAGCGTCCCGACAGCATCCGGGCCAGCATCTTGTCCAATTCGGCCCGATGCCGCACCGCCGGAATGCCGGTTTGCTCCCAAAGCGCCGGACTCTTGTTGTAGGTCATCGACAGCGCCTTCCGGCCCAGCAGCACCGCCTCAAACAGCAGCGGGCTGTTGAGCGAGGCGACGATCTGGGCCTGGGCCAACAGCTCTGCGACCGGGACGATGGGGCACGCGCCCCGCTCGATCGCGGCATGAGGCGAGAGCGCCAGCCGGTGGCGCAGCAGGCTGTCCAGCACCGGCTCCGGTCCCTCCGGCAGGCGGACGAGAAGGGAGGCCTGATGGGTCTCGGCATAGTCCAGCAAATCGCTGACGGCCCGGGTCTGGCTCTGGCGGGCGAGACCGATCCCGATCGGGCCTTCCGGCAATTGCACGACGAACGCCAGGATCGGCCAATCCGGCCGCAAACCGAACAGGCGGCAATATTGCTCGCGACTCA
>Ga0209373_10005482_pt1 | contig 10330 bp, 10 predicted proteins | sample Higcelweek5metaG_FD_187173 | JGI IMG/M metagenome (GOLD analysis project Ga0209373, IMG submission 187173) | Freshwater pond sediment microbial communities from the University of Edinburgh, under environmental carbon perturbations - High... | ecosystem: Environmental > Aquatic > Freshwater >...
CGGCGATAAGACCCTGCACTTTTTTGATGCGGCGGCTCCGATCGTTATGGCGGATTCCATCGACCGTTCGGTCGTTTTCGCGATGTCGCGCTACGGCAAGGGCGGAGACGACTATCTGAACTGCCCGATGAACCGGGAAGAGTATGAGACCTTCCAGGAAGCGCTGGTAAATGCGGAGCTTGCCGATGTCAAGAATTTTGACAAAGAGACAGTTTTTGAGGGGTGCATGCCGATCGAAACCATGGCCAAACGTGGAATTGACACCATGCGTTTCGGCCCGCTCAAGCCCGTAGGGCTTATCGATCCCGCGACGGGCAAGGAGCCTTATGCATGCATTCAGCTCAGACAGGATGACAGGGCGGCCAGCATGTATAACCTTGTCGGTTTTCAGACGAGACTTCGCTTCCCGGAACAGCAGCGAGTATTTCGCATGATTCCCGGGCTCGGGAACGCGGAATTCTGCCGGATGGGCGTAATGCACAGGAACACATATCTCGATTCGCCGCGGCTCCTTGACAATACATATTCTCTTAAATCGGATCCGCGTATCTTCTTCGCCGGCCAGATGACGGGTGTGGAGGGATATATCGAATCGACGGCATCCGGTTTTGTCGCCGGTGTCAGTGCGGCCGCAAATGTTCTGGAACGCGAGCTTCCGTATATCATGTCAGATCACACGATGATCGGCGCAATGTCTATGTATATTTCGGATACTACGGTTCGCAATTTTCAGCCTATGAACGCAAACTTCGGATTGATTGCGCCGCTCGGGTATAAAATCCGCAATAAAAAGGAGAAATATCTGGAGTACGCGAAAAGATCTCTGGAAGAAATTGAGAATTACCGCATTGCTGCGGAAGATTTTTTCCGGGATCCGGCATAAAATATGTATTATCAATGTCATGAATAAAACTGTGGGGGTAGAACATGGGTCTGTTTACAAACTACAATAAAGAAGGTCCCGGCGTTTATGAGGATGATTTAAAGCACGGTCCGTTTGTATCTTTTTTCCAAATATACGGATCGAAGTTTTTTAAGCTCTGCACGACGAATCTGATCTTTGTGCTTTTCAATTTGCCGGCCATGGTTATTGCCTATATTGCCGCGGTGTTCTTCTTGCCGATGATCAATACGACATTGACACCCGCGAATTTCGAAGCCTATATGGAGAAACTGGGAATCGCCGGCGCGGACGGTGCCGCAGCCGGAAACAGTGCGTCCATGCAGCTCTATTTTCTCCTTTTGCTTTTTACGGTTATGTTTGCCGTCGGTATGCTTCTGATCGTAAACGGTCCGGCACAGACAGGATTATCGTATGTTTACCGGAATTTTTCACGGGGAACTCCCGTGTTTCTGTGGTCGGATTTTATAATGTCCTTCAGGAAAAACTGGAAACAGTCCCTCATAGCCTCTCTTCTGGGCTTTCTGGTTTCGGCTGTAACCATCTTCAATATCGGATTTTACAACACGGTTTATACGGGGCAGTATTCACAGGTGTTTTCGACGATCTTTGCGGTCCTTTTTATATTTGCCATTTGTATTCAGATGTACGTTTACCCCTTGATTGCGTCGGTGGATCTGAAGCTTAAGGATGTATACCGGGATGCGGTTTTGCTTTTTCTCGGACGGCTTTTGCCGACACTCGGAATTTTCCTGGTTAATGTCATCATGCTTATCGTAGTCCCGGTTCTCCTGTTATTCACGCTTACGAACTTCGGGTTCGGCATTGCAGTTCTTTACTATTTGTTCTTTGCTTTCTCGTTCCTGCACTTCCTGAACACGTTTTTTGCCTGGAGACAGATCGAACGGTTTGTGGCAAGACCGGAAGGGAAGGAAGAGAACCCGGACGAGCCGGATGCGGGTCCGACAGAAGACTAAAGACAATCCGGATCCGTGAATCCGTTATACCGGCCCAAACAAAAATCACGTCTGCGGTTATACAGGCGTGATTTTTTTACCCGATTAGGATCTGCCGGATGATTCGTGCAGTCGGATGATTGGCACCCCGGACTATTGACCGATGAGGTCCTGCATATTATAGAGTCCCGCCGGTTTCCCGTTAAGGAATTTCGCCGCGGCCACGGCGCCCTGCGCAAAAACATTTCTGGATTCGGCACTGTGCGATACAGTAATAACTTCTTCGGGTCCCGCAAAGATCACGCTGTGTTCGCCGACAATGGTGCCGCCGCGGATTGAATGTATACCAAGTTCTTTCTTCTCGCGTTTTTTCATGTCGCTGTGACGATCGTAAACGTAATCGAGCTTGTGATCGAGTGTATCGTTCAAGGCATCGGCAATCATCAGCGCTGTTCCGGACGGCGCGTCGAGCTTCTGGTTGTGGTGGGCTTCGACGATTTCAATGTCGAAATTCGGGTAGAGTACCTCGGCGGCTTTCTTTACAAGACGGATCAGTATGTTGATTCCAAGCGACATGTTGCCGGAATAGAAGACGGCTGTCTTCTCCGAGAGCGCATATAGACTCTTTTTCTCGTCTTCGCCGAGACCGGTCGTGCACATGACGAGAGGCTTTCCGCTCTTTTCGGAAAGTGCGATTACGGACGGCAACGCTTTGACGTTCGAAAAATCGATTATTACGTCGAAATCTTCCTTGCAATCCGCGGGATTCGTATAGACGGGATATGTGTGTGTGATGCCGTTAATGTCACATCCGGCCGCGATGAGGATATCTTCGGATTTGGAGCAGATGTCGGTAATGACGGATCCCATGCGGCCGTTGCAGCCATTCAAGAAAACTCTGGTAGCATTCATGGTTCTTCTCCTTTGCAAATCGTCAATCGTAGAATAGGAAAAACCGGCAGATGCAGCCGACACATGTCCGCGGGATATACCGGTTCTCGTTTCACTGTTTTCGGGAAGGAAAAGGTCGGCTTACCGGCGGGAATATCTTTCGAGATCATATCCTGCCATGACATTCCGAAGCTTTTCCTTGCATTCGGGCGACATCTCGCAAAGCGGCATGCGGCACTCGCCGACTTCCCAGCCGAGAATGTTCAGCGCTTCTTTGACCGGTATCGGATTGACATCCGAGAAGAGAGCATTGATCAGGGGAAGGTAATCAAGCTGAATACGTCTCGATTCGGCAATATCGCCGGCGAGGAAGGTGTGAACCAGATCGCTCATTTCCTTCGGGATGATATGTGCCGCCACGGAGATGACTCCTTTGGCGCCTAAAGCCAGCATCGGAACAACCAGACCGTCTTCGCCGGAGTAAAGAACCATGTCGTCTCCGCAAAGTCTCGCGACTTCGGGAACCTGCAGAAGGTTGCACTCCTTGACCGCGACGATGTTCGGGATCGCGGAAAGGCGCTTGATCGTCTGGGGCTGAAGGTTTAAGTTTGTTCTGGACGGTACATTGTAAAGAATGATCGGCAGATCGGTCGATTCGGCCATCGCCTTAAAGTGACGATAGAGTCCCTCCTGCGAGGTCTTGTTGTAGTAGGGAGTTACGGAGAGCAGGGCGTCTGCTCCGAGCTCGGTCGCTTTCCTGCATAATTCCACACCGTGTGCGGTGTCGTTGCTGCTGGTTCCGGCGATTACCGGGATTCTTCCGGCTACTCTGTTGATTACAAATTTTATCACCGCAAGGTGTTCTGCGTCGGGCATAGTGGATGCTTCTCCGGTCGTGCCGCAGGCAACGATCGCATCCGTTCCATTTGAGATATGGAAGTCGATAAGCTCGGCAAGTTTTTTGAAATCAACACCCTCCTTTGAAAAAGGTGTTACGATCGCGACTGCGGATCCTTCAAAAACCGGCTTCTTCATGTTTCTACCTCCATTCATTATTTGGTCGTTTCGTCATTTTCAAAAAAGAAACGATAACAAATCATAACATCTACTGTACACAGGCGTCAATTCTATAATATAATTGCTTCTTATGAGAACAAGCGATTTTTATTACGATTTACCCGAAGAACTTATAGCTCAGCACCCGCCTGAGGTGCGGGGCACATCCCGGTTACTGTCGCTTGACGGCAGCACGGGAGACATACGGCACCTGACTTTCCCGGATCTGCCGACACTTCTAATGCCCGGTGACTGCCTCGTAATCAACAATACGAAGGTAATTCCGGCGCGCCTTCTGGGCGCCCGAAAAGCGACCGGCGCCGCCGTCGAGATCCTGCTTCTTAAGCGGCTCGACAAAGATCGGTGGGAAACGATCGTAAGGCCGGGCAAGAAATGCCGCGTCGGTCACGAGGTCGAATTTATTCCCGGCAAATTATCCTGCGTCATTGAAGAGGTTCTCGACACGGGAAACCGGGTCGTCCGGTTTTCCTTTGACGGAATCTGGGAAGAGATCCTGGATGAAGCGGGAACCATGCCATTGCCGCCGTATATCCACGAACAGCTTGAAGACAAGGAACGCTATCAGACCGTATATGCAAAGACACCGGGATCCGCTGCTGCACCTACGGCGGGACTTCATTTTACCGATGATCTTCTCGATACGATCAAGGCGATGGGTGTATCGGTAGCCGAACTTACGCTCCATGTGGGCCTCGGTACTTTTCGCCCCGTAAAGTGCGACGTAATAACCGAACACATTATGCATTCGGAATGGTATTCCTTCGACAAGGAGGCCTCCGATACGGTGAGAAGAACGAAGGCGGCGGGCGGACGCGTGATCGCGGTCGGGACGACCAGCTGCCGGACACTCGAGACCGTGGCCTCAAAGGATCCGGAGATGCGGCCATCTTCAGGATGGACCGATATCTTTATCTACCCCGGTTACGAGTTTGGCTGCATCGATGCAATGATTACGAATTTCCACCTTCCGGAATCGACGCTGATCATGCTCGTATCGGCCTTTGCCGGAAAGGAGCATGTATTTGCGGCTTATCGGGAGGCAATCGAGAACCGGTATCGCTTTTTCAGCTTCGGGGATGCCATGTTCCTTACGCGAAAAGACGAAAAAAAGAGAAACGAAGGTAAAGTATGACGGAACAGGACAGTCTCAATAAGAAATTGCCGCCCGTATGGTATGAACACATACATACGTGCAAACAGACAGGCGCAAGGCTCGGCCGCGTGCACACGCAGCACGGGACGTTTGATACGCCGGCTTTTATGCCGGTCGGAACGCAGGCGACCGTCAAGGGCATGTCGCCCGATGAGATTGCCGGCATGGGTGCCGGAATCATTCTTTCCAACACATATCACCTCTGGATGCGTCCGGGCAGCGATATTGTAAGGGAAGCCGGCGGACTCCGTAAATTTATGAACTGGAAGGGCGCGGTCCTGACGGACAGCGGCGGATTCCAGGTGTTTTCTCTTGCCAAGCCGAAGGATATCACCGAGGAGGGCGTCCATTTCAAATCCCATATCGACGGCTCCAAGCATTTTCTGACGCCGGAGAAGTCCATGCAGATACAGCACGATCTCGGCTCGGACATTATCATGGCGTTTGACGAGTGCACGCCGTGGCCCTGTGACTTTCACTATGCAAAAAGATCCCTCGAACGTACTTCGAGATGGCTGGACCGCTGTATCTCGTCGCACGATACGCAGGATACACAGGCGCTTTTCGGGATTATTCAGGGCAGCACATTCCCCGAATTGAGACGCCAGAGCGCAAGGGAGATTACCTCCTTTGATCTTCCGGGATTTGCGATCGGCGGTCTTTCCGTCGGCGAACCGGGAGAGCTGATGTACCAGATGCTCGAGGAGACGGTGCCGCTGATGCCCTGGGATAAGCCCCGATACCTGATGGGTGTCGGAACGCCGGATTACCTGATCGAGGGAGCGATCCGCGGAATCGATATGTTTGACTGCGTTCTGCCGACCAGAATCGGAAGGAACGGTACGGTTCTTACGAAGAAAGGCAGACTGATTGTACGCGACGCCAAATGTGCCCGCGACTTCACGCCGATCGAAGACGACTGTGACTGCTACGTTTGCAGGAATTATACGAGAGCGTACATCCGTCATCTTCTGAAAGCGGACGAGATGTTCGGCTTAAGGCTCTGTTCATGGCACAATCTGCACTTCCTCATTCACCTGATGGAGGAAGTGAGAGAAGCGATACGTAATGACCGGCTGCAGGATTATCGCAATGAGTTTTTCGAGACTTTCGGTTATAAAAAGAAGGTCTGAGGCTCATAAGGAGAAAATTCCTTGCAATTTGCATCGCCGGAATGATAGAATTAGAATGTTAAAAAATGATTAAATATTTCGCTGATAATCAGCTGATGGAGGTCTCTCATGCTTTTATCCACTTTGACATTGACCGCGACGACAGCCGCAGCAGGAACTGCTACAGGTACGGATATGTTTTCCAGCTATCTGATGATCGGTTTCCTGATTCTTGTTTTTGTAGCCATGTACTTTATTACCATCAGACCGCAGCGCAAGCGCGATAAGGAACTCAAGAATCAGATCGGCAAGATGTCCGTCGGCGATACCGTCGTTACTATCGGCGGCGTTGTAGGCGTAGTCGCCAATATCAAGGACGACGAAGTTACGATTACAACGAGCGTAGCGCATACGATGATTACGTTTAAGAAGTCCTCCATCAACAACATTGTTCCGCGCGTATAATTTTCGCAGAATAAGCAGAGAAAAGAATGAGGTGAATGATTATGACACACATCAAAACAGTTCAGAAAGCTTGCGTTAAAGTACCTGCTTCCGGTAAAGCCTGCGGAGAATGCCAGACATCCTGCCAGTCCGCCTGCAAGACCAGCTGTACGGTTGCCAATCAGAAGTGCGAGTCCGATCGCTGAGATCGGTCCCTTTAGCTTCGTACGATCATGTTTTAATCGAATGGTGGAGGCGGTTAAGAGCTGTCTTCACTATTTTTGTGTTTACCTACAACAGGGAATACGGCATCCCGAACGATGACCGTATCTATACGGAGGTGTAATTTTGGTTCATGCATTTAGGATGAAGGGGCGCTTCATCGCTTACGACTCGGAATCGGCCGCTCTTCACGAGCTTGATCTGACAGCGTATGACGTACTTAACCTTTATATAGAAACAAACGGCAAGAAGCCGGACGGCGATGCTTTTGCCGCACTTCAGGCTGCCAGGGGCTATACGGCATCGGAGATCGAAGAATGCGCCGCGGATATCGATATGCTGATCAGCGACGGAGGTCTCTTTGCTCCGGCAAACGAGGTCGGTTTTTCTTCGCTGTATCCCGAAACGCCTGCGATCAAGGCTATGTGCCTTCACATCTGCCACGACTGCAATTTACGATGCAAGTACTGTTTTGCCGGAACAGGAGATTTTGGCACGGGCAAGCGCTCGATGCTGGATCTCGAAACCGGCAAACAGGCGATTGACTTCTTACTTGCCGCGTCCGGCAAAAGACATCATCTCGACATCGATTTTTTCGGCGGAGAACCGCTGATGAACTGGCCGGTGGTTGTCGCTCTTACGGAATACTGCGAAGCCAAAGCACTTGAGACCGGCAAAGAGCTTCGCCTTACCATTACGACCAACGCACTTCTTCTGGATGACGAGAAGACGGCCTTCATCAACGGGCATATGAAGAACTGCGTTCTTTCGATCGACGGACGCCCCGAGGTACATGACCGGATGCGCCCCGGCATCAACGGAAAAGGCTCGTATGAGGCCGTTTCCGGACGGATCAAGGCCTTCCTCGGCGCACGTACATCGGAGCATTCGAAATATACCGAGCATTACGTAAGGGGCACATACACAAGAAACAATCTCGATTTTTCAGAGGACGTCATTCATCTTGCGAAGGAGCTGGGGGCCCGTCAGATTTCGGTCGAACCCGTCGTATCTCCGGACGGCAGCGGATATGAAATCCGTCTTGAAGATCTGCCGCAGATCGAAAGAGAATACGAAGATCTTGCCGAGTATATCCACGGGACCAGAACGTCCGGGGATGCGGTGCATTTTTTTCACTTCATTATGGATATGAAAGGCGGCCCCTGTGTATACAAGCGCCTTAAGGGCTGCGGAGTCGGCGCCGAATACTGTGCCGTGACACCCGACGGAGATGTTTACCCCTGCCATCAGTTCGTCGGAGAAACCGATTTGAAGATGGGGAATGTCCACGATATGTCCCGGATAACCGACGAAAACGGCCGTCTGCTTCCGGGGAAAACGACGGAGGAGATACTGGACCCGCGGGTACGGAAAATATTCTTTGACCGCCTGATGCCGAACCGCGAATTCTGCAAAACCTGCTTTGCGCGTTATACGTGCGGCGGCGGGTGTCCGGCAAACAGTCTGCATGCGACGGGAGATCTCGACGGACAATATGAAGTCGGATGCCGGCTCGCAAAAAAACGTCTCGAATGTTCGCTTTGGCTCGCTGTCGCGGAGCAGGACGCGTAAGGTATGATACAATAATCCTGTAATTTTCAATATGTACAGGAGGCATTATGCAATATTCGTATCGCGGAATCTGGCCGTCGGCTGACGACGGCGTATATATAGCTCCGACAGCCGCCGTAATCGGCGACGTTTCTCTGGCCGAAGGAAGCAGCGTCTGGTTCGGAGCCGTATTAAGGGGAGACGAGGCACATATCAGCCTTGGAAAGAATTCCAATATTCAGGACAATTCGGTTGTTCATTGTGACCGCGGAATTCCCGTCACGATCGGCGATTCTGTTACGGTAGGTCATAATGTGATCCTTCACAGCTGTACGGTCGGCGACGGTTCGATGATCGGCATGGGCGCTGTCGTATTAAACGGCGCCGTGATCGGAGAAGGTGCGGTTGTCGCTGCGGGAGCCGTCGTTAAAGAGGGACAGGAGATTCCGCCCTATACACTCTTTGCCGGGATTCCGGCTGTTTTCAAGAAGCAGCTTGATCCATCCAGACGACAGACAACCATGGAAAACTCCATGGAGTATGTCCGACTCGGCGTCGAATACAGGGAATCGGAGGCAAGATTATGAGCGAAATGCCAATCACAAGTAAGGACATTCAGAAAAGTGAAGAAATAAAGGTCCTCCTGCAGGCATCTTCATTACAGATGACTTCTCTCGGTTATACGGAGCATTCTTTCCGTCATTGCCGTCTGGTATCGAATAAATGCGGTGAAATCCTGGAGAAGACCGGAGCGGACGAATATACCGTCGAGCTCGCAAAAATCGCCGGGTACATTCATGACATAGGAAACGCGGTAAACAGGAACAACCATGCCATGTCCGGAGCCCTTCTTGCTTATGACATGCTCGTGCGAAAGGGTATGTCCTACGGCGATGCGGCACAGATCATGATGGCGATCGCCAATCACGACGAAGGTGTCGGTTCGCCCGTGAACTCGATTGCGGCCGCGCTGATCCTGTCAGATAAGGCCGACGTTCACAGGAGCCGTGTAACCAACAAGAATCCCGCGACTTTCGACATTCATGACCGCGTAAATTATTCGGCCACCTCGTCGACTCTTGTCATCGAGGACAAGAAGGCAAAGCTTGAAATTGAAATCGATACGTCTATCTGCCCGGTAATGGATTATTTTGAGATTTTTCTCGGCCGTATGAAAATGTGCCGGAACGCGGCATCCTTTTTGGGACTGACTTTTGAGTTGTTTATCAATCAGACACAGCTTCTTTAAGACGAAATAGGATTTGAGGGGGACAAAGGTGGCCGGACACTCGGGCGGGATACCTGACAATATAATAGAAGAGATCATATCCAGAAACGATATTGTATCGGTGGTCGGGCAGTACGTGCGCTTTACCAAGACCTCCGGACAGAATCTTTTCGGGCTGTGTCCGTTTCATTCCGAAGATACGCCTTCCTTTTCGGTATCCACAACCAAACAGATCTATTACTGCTTCGGCTGTCATAAAGGCGGCAACGTCATTCATTTCATTATGGAAACGGAGAAGTGCGGGTATCTTGATGCCGTAAAAATACTGGCGGAACGCGCGCAGATCCGGATTCCGGAACCGCAGGACGAGTCGTACCGGAAAGAGGCGCAGCTTCGCGACCGGGTGCGTGAATCTCTGGTGGAAGCCGCGCGGTATTTCTATAAGAATCTGATGTCCGACCGCGGAAAAAGCGCAAGATCGTATCTGGAAGGCCGGAAAATTTCCCCCTCGACCGCGAAGTCGTTCGGACTGGGATATGCGCCGGACGACTGGTCGGGACTTCTGAAGCACTTGAGATCCAAAGGCTTTACCGACGATATTCTGTCGCAGTGCGGTCTTTTCACCAAGAGTAAGAAGGGTGAACTTCTGGATCTCTTCCGCGGCCGCCTGATGTTTCCCATTTTTGACGTATTGGGAAAAGTCATCGCATTCGGCGGGCGGATTATGAGCGGCGACGGCCCCAAATATATCAATTCGCCGGAGACGGTCATTTACTCCAAGCAGAGAAATCTGTA
>Ga0209373_10005483_pt1 | contig 10329 bp, 9 predicted proteins | sample Higcelweek5metaG_FD_187173 | JGI IMG/M metagenome (GOLD analysis project Ga0209373, IMG submission 187173) | Freshwater pond sediment microbial communities from the University of Edinburgh, under environmental carbon perturbations - High... | ecosystem: Environmental > Aquatic > Freshwater >...
GACCTTGCTGATCTTTGGATGGCCGGCCACGTCTTCTTCGGCCACCAGCTTGCCCGGACCATCGGCGCGCATCACGCCCTGGGTGTGGAAACCGGCCGTCGTGAAATAGTGGTAAATCATGGTCTTGCGCGGCTTGTCCCAGAAGACCAGGGTCTCCCCGCCATAGGACAGGTCGCCTAGGATATGGGTGATGCGTACCGCCTTGCCGCCCAGCGCCCATTCCCAGCGCGACTGATCCACCATCGGCTTGCCATCCGGACCTGTGCCCTCGCCGCGCCAGCTTTTGCCGATCATGCCTGCAATATCGGCGAATGGGTCGGTGTCGGCGGCCTGTGCCGGGGCCAGTCCCAGCAGCATGGTGAGCATCAGGCTGATGGCGGCCAGCCATTTGCGCATGGTCATGTTTTTCTCCCTGTCTCTGTTCATCCGGGTTCACCCGGCGTTGCGGTCCTGCAAGGGCCAGTTGGCGGCAAGCGTGCGTTTGGGCAGGACAAAGCCCATCACGCCGAACATCGCGTACATCACCCGCGTACCGAACGGCACGGTCCCCGTCTCCACAATGGATTTCAGGTTGGCCAGGATGTTGGTGCCACCCTGATCCATTTCCTTGGCGGTGCGGGTGCCCAACGGGATGTTTTCCACCGTCAAGGTCACCTCCACCACGCCGTCGGCCTGTGGGAACAGTTCATAGATGACGGTGCAGGGGGCATCGTCGAACTGTGTGAAGCGGAAGGTGTGGGCAAAGCGCCGGGGCGGGTCGAATTCCAGCACTTCCCCCACCACCAGGGTGCGGCGGCGGTCGGCGGTCCGCATCTGTACCGCTGCACCGGTGTGAAAGCCGGTATTGACCATCAGGGCGTTGAACACCGCCTGTTGCGGACTGTCGGTCTTGGTCAGTTCCCGCCAGATGGCATCGACCGAGCCTTTGATTTTGGTGCGGAACACTTTCTTGTTCTCATCCCCCATAACATCCCCCTGTCATGAACCCGCTTCGATTTTGTCCTTCAGGTCCAGCAGCTTGCCGGCCCAGAAATCATCGAACTCATCCGACCAGCGGCGGTGGATGGCGCGCAGCGGCAGGGTGTTGACGTAAAGCCGCCGTTCCCGCCCCGCCTTCTGCGACACGACCAGATCCGCCTCTTCCAGTACGCGCAGATGCTTCAACACGCCAATCCGGCTCATCTCAAACGCCGACAGAAGATCGGCGATGATGCAACCGGGATTGCCCCGGATCAGGTCAAGCAGCCGCCGCCGTTCCCGACTGGCCAGAGCCTGGAACACTGCATCGGTCGCCCCCTCGTCAAGCTGGTACAGATCACCCTTCATAGGTAACTATTAGGTTACATATTTGGGCGTGAGTCAAGGGGGCGAGAACGCCCCCATGTTGAAAGCGGGAAGGGGATCAGGCGAAGCCGCGCGCAGGATCGTGGGCGGGACGTTGCAGCCAATTGCTGGCCGGGTAGTCGCAGGCACCATCCACCACATGGATCGTGTAGGCGTGGCGCGACCGGTCGGACCGGTTCGGTCCAGACAGATGCGGCAGCAACCCATGCAGCAGGATCAGGGTGCCGCGCGTGGCCGGCAGCGGGACATAGCCATTCTCTGGCGTGAAGTCCGGCCAGGGGCTGGCGTTCAGCACCTCCATTGTGACCCCGCCATCGGCAGCGCGGTTGAAGCGCTTCTTCAGCCCATCCTTGTGCCCGCCGGGCAGGGCCCACATGCAGCCATTATCCAGGGTCGCATCCTGGACCGCGAACCAGAAGCCAACCACGCTCATCGGTTCGGTATAAAGGAAGGTGCTGTCCTGATGGCACACAACCTCGCCGCCGATATGCGGCTGCTTGAAGATATACATGGACTGCATCAGCAGGGGTTTGGCCATGCCGATATCGCCGGCAATGGCGCCTAAGCGGGCATCGCGGGAAAATCCGTCAAACACCGGGTCGCGGTCATGCATGGCATGGCCGATCTTGTTGATCGACAGGTGTTTTTCCTGCCGCAACCGGCCCTGCGCATCAAAGGCCTCTTCCTCCAGGAAGAAGCGGATCTGATCGCCCGACGACATGAAATAATTGTCCGAGGTCTTTTGCTGGTTGACCGTGGAGAAGACCGAGGCATGGGCGTCGGCATCGAACCTATCGACCAGCCGGCCTGCCTGCGCCATCAGCGCGTCACAGGCCGCGTCGGACGCAAAGTCCGGCAACACCAGAAAACCGTCGCGGTGATAGGCGTCGATCTGGTCTTGGTTCAGGTGCGGCATGGCGGGATCATCAGTGGCGGTTGGAAAGGTTGACACAATCTAGCGCATGGCCACCGGGTGCCCGCAATCCTCAATAATGCCCATCGCTGCCCTTCGGCTTCTCCACCCGCATCTGGCCGTCGGCACCCAGATAGATGGCGAGGATCTTTACCGGGACCGCACCCAGGTTGCGACCATTGTGCCAGACAATGGTTTCCACGAAAGCATCGCCCGCCTTGAACACGCGGTCCGGCAGACCCTGTGCCGACACCGTCACCTCGCCCGACACGATATAGCCGACGACGGGCATGGGGTGGCGATGCAGCCCCGTCTCCCCGCCCGGCGCCAGTTCCACCAGCAGGGCAGAGACGCGGGCCTGACCCTCCGGGTACTGCAAGGGCTTGCCATCGCCCGTTGTGACGGTGTCCAGCAGGGTCTGGGCCGTCAGGCCCGTGGCATCGGCCAGGGCCGTGGCCGGTGAAAGCAGCAATCCCGTCAGCAGCAGGGCGGCAGCACGTGTCATGATCATCTCCGGTCAGTCGTTATGCCGGGATGATACGACAACCGCGTGCCGTAAGCGCCCTGTCTGGAAGAGGTTACTGCCCCAGGGCGCGGGCCCGCAGGAAATGGTCGGCCAGGACGGTGGCCATCATCGCCTCGCCCACCGGCACGGCGCGGATGCCGACGCAGGGATCATGGCGGCCCTTGGTCAGGATATCCGCTTCGTTACCGAAACGATCCACCGTCTGACGCGGTGTCAGGATGGAGGAGGTCGGTTTGACAGCGAAACGAACCACGATATCCTGGCCGGTGGAGATACCGCCCAGAATGCCACCGGCATGGTTGGACAGGAAATGCGGCTTGCCGTCCGGGCCGATCCGCATCTGATCGGCGTTTTCTTCGCCGGTCAGGCAGGCGGCGTCAAAGCCAGCCCCGATCTCCACGCCCTTGACAGCATTGATGGTCATCATGGCCTGGGCCAGATCGCTGTCCAGCTTGTCATAGATCGGTTCGCCCCAGCCGGCGGGCACGCCGCTGGCCACAACCTCGATCACCGCCCCCACCGATGATCCGGCCTTGCGGATGCCGTCCAGATAATCTGCCCACTGGTCCGCCATCACGGGATCGGGGCAGAAGAACGGGTTCTGATCCACCTGTGCCCAATCCCAGCGGGAGCGGTCCACCTTGTGCGGCCCCATCTGCACCATGGTGGCGCGGATGCTGATCCCGCCGCCGGGGGCGGTTTCCAGCACACGGCGGGCCACGGCACCGGCGGCCACGCGGCTGGCGGTTTCCCGGGCCGATGAACGACCGCCGCCGCGATAATCGCGGATGCCGTATTTGGCATCATAGGTGAAGTCGGCATGGCCGGGGCGGAACTTGTCCTTGATATCCCCGTAATCCTTGGACCGCTGATCCTCGTTCTCGATGAACAGCATGATCGGCGTGCCCGTGGTCAGCCCCTCGAACAATCCGGACTTGATCTGCACGCTGTCCGGCTCGCGCCGCTGCGTCACATACTTGCTCTGGCCGGGTTTCCGCTTGTCCAGGAAGGTCTGGATGAACGCCTCATCCAGGGGCAGGCGCGACGGCACCCCATCCACGATACAGCCGATGGCCGGGCCATGGCTTTCGCCGAAGGTGGTGAACCGGAACAGGGTGCCGAAGCTGTTGCCCGCCATTTGGAGATCAGCCCTCGCCCATGCCGGCCAGCAGCTTGCCGGTCTCGACCGCGGCATCCACCTGCACCATGCCGACGGTGTGATAGCCGCTGTCGACATGCAGGTTCTCACCCGTCACGCCGCTGCCCAGGTCGGACAGCAAGAACAGGCCGGCATTGCCAACCTCGTTGATGGTGACGTTGCGGCGCAGCGGCGAATTCAGCTCGTTCCATTTCAGGATATAGCGGAAATCGCCGATGCCGCTGGCGGCCAGGGTCTTGATCGGGCCGGCGGAGATGGAATTGACACGGATGCCCTGCGGGCCCAGGTCGTTGGCCAGATACTTGACGCTGGCTTCCAGCGCCGCCTTGGCCACGCCCATCACATTATAGTGCGGCATCACCTTCTCCGCCCCATAATAGGAGAGGGTCAGCAGGCTGCCGCCTTCCTTCATCAGGGGTACGGCGCGCTGGGCCACGGCGGTGAAGGAGTAGCAGGAAATATCCAGGCTCTTCAGGAAGTTGCCGCGCGTGGTATTGAGGTACAGCCCGTCCAGTTCGTTCTTGTCGGAAAAGGCGATGGCATGCACCACAAAATCCAGGCCGCCCCACTTTTCCTTGATCGTTTCGAAGGCAGCATCAATGCTGGCCTCGTCCGTCACGTCACAGGGCAGCAGGATATCGGAACCAACCTGATCGGCCAGCGGCTTCACGCGCTTCAAAAGGGCGTCGCCCTGATAGGTGAAGGCCAGTTGGGCACCATGCTGGGCCGCGACCTGGGCGATGCCCCAGGCGATGGAACGGTCATTGGCGACACCCATGATGAGGCCGCGCTTGCCGGCCATCAGGCCGCTGCTGATCTGGGTGGTGGCGTTGTTCGTCATTCTCTATCTCTCCGCCATGGCCGGTCGGCCATAAATCGGGGCGCATCCTACACGAACGAAACCGGGGGTCAAACGCATGGCAGGCGGGGCAGGGTTTTCAGGGGCAAGGATGCGCAACCTGTTGCGGCTGCTGCGTGACGGGCACACCATTCTGGCCCATGCCGCACGCCGGTTCGCCCGCAACAAGGGTTTCGTGTCGGCGTCGGCCCTGACCTATACGACGCTGCTGGCCCTGGTGCCGCTGCTGACGGTGGTGTTCGCCATCTTTACCGCCTTTCCCGCATATCGACGGCTGCGGCAGCAGGCGGAAACGCTGCTGTTCCAGAATCTGGTGCCGCAGGTGGGCGACCAGATCCAATCCTATGCCGGCACCTTCGTGGCCAAGGCGGGGGCACTGACAGGTGTGGGGGTCATCGGTCTGACCATCACGGCGATCCTGCTGTTCTTCGCCATCGAAGGGGCGCTGAACTCCATATGGCGGGCGGCAGAGCCGCGTCCGATGCTGACGCGGCTTCTATCCTTCTGGGCCGTGCTGACCATGGCCCCCCTGCTGCTGGGGGCCAGCCTGTCACTGGGGTTGGGTGCCGTGGCCCGGATGAAGGCGGATGGCGATCCGGGGCTGGCGCTTGCCCTGTCGCTGGTGCCGTTCCTGTTCGAAACGGCGGCTTTTACCTTGATGTATGTGGCCATCCCCAACCGGGAGGTGGCATGGAAGGACGCGCTGGCCGGTGGGGCTGTGGCCGGGCTGGCGACGGAACTGGCCAAGACCGGCTTCGCCTTCTACCTGACCCTGTTTCCGACCTATGAGGCGATCTATGGTGCCCTGTCGGTGGTCCCGACCTTCCTGCTCTGGCTTTACCTGCTCTGGTCCGTCGTGCTGTTCGGTGCTGAACTGGCGGCATCGCTGCCGGAATGGCGGGCCGGGCGCCTGAACGGGGAGGAAGGGGGGCTGGCCACCGGTCAGCGCCTCATGGTGGCCCTGGCCGTGCTGGACGCCCTGCATCAGGCCAGCCGCCACGGGGTCGGGCTGAAGCGCGAGGCGCTGGCGCGGCGGGTCCGCGTGGGCGGGGCCGTCATCGACGATATGCTGGAATCCCTGCGGAAATCGCATTGGGTGGACCGGTCGGGGAGGGGTGCCTGGATGGTGTCGCGCGACCTGAACCGGGCCACATTGGCTGATCTGCGGATGGCGCTGGACCTCGCGATTCGTGGGGAGAATGCCATGGTCGAGCGTCTTGACACCGGCTGGGCCGCCGATACGGCCGGACTGATCACAAATGCCGAGCAGTCGGGCCGCGAAATGCTGAACGTTTCGCTGGCAACGATTTTTGCGTCGCAATATGACCTGAAGGACCCTCCGGAAGCGGCCTGAACCCTTGAAACCCGCCTGTTACAAGGCGGTACCGCCCTGTCACACTGCTGCGCACCGCCGAAGCGCGGAATCTCTGCCTTTCGGCCTATACAAGTGCAAAGATGCAACGGTCCTTCGCAATGTTGAGTCACCAATGTGAAACACCTATTGCAAGCGCGAGAGAATAGATTGTTATTTGCGAACAGCAGCTATGCGGCCCATCGGACCCAAGGTCTCTGACCTGACGGAAACGGTGGGTGGTTCCGGTCCTGAACGGGGATCTGGAGTCTGGGGCAACCCAATCGGTGTCCACCAACGGCCACCTGGAAAAGGGAAAGAGATAGATGAAGCAGTCCGTATATTCCGCGCGGTCGATCCGCGGCCTTCTGATGGCCGGTGCCGCTGTGAGCGCTGTCGCCATGACCGCCGCTCCGGCCATGGCCCAGGAGCTGGAGATTGAAGAGATCGTTGTGACCGGTTCGCGCATTGCGTCGCCGAACCTGGTCGCAACCTCCCCGATCACCGTGGTCGGTCAGGACGAAATCAAGTACCAGGGCACGACCCGCGTCGAAGACCTGGTCAACAGCCTGCCGCAGGCTTTCGCCTCGCAGAGCAGCCAGGTGTCGAACGGCTCGACCGGTACCGCCACCATCGACCTGCGTAACCTGGGCGCGGCCCGTACGCTGGTTCTGGTCGACGGTCGCCGTCTGCCGCCGGGTTCGCCGGGTTCGGGTGGCTCCGCCCCCGACATCAACCAGATCCCCGGCGCGCTGATTGAGCGCGTGGAACTGGCCACCGGTGGTGCATCGGCCGTGTACGGTTCTGACGCCATCGCCGGCGTCGTGAACTTCATCATGAAGGACGATTTCGAAGGCGTCGCCTTCGACTTCCAGTACTCCTTCTATCAGCACAACAACGACAACGACTTCGTCGCGAACCGCGTCCGGTCGTACAACTATCCGCTGCCCGATGACAGCGTGACGGACGGCTTCACCCGCGACGCCACCGTCGTGATGGGCGCCTCCACGGAAGACGGCAAGGGCAACGTCACCCTGTATGCCGGCTACCGCAAGATCGACGCCATCCTGCAGTCCGAGCGTGACTATTCCGCTTGTACGGTTGCGGCTGGCAATGGCGTCTGGAACTGCTCGGGTTCCGGCACGACCAACCCGACCCGTATCCTGGCGACGGCCATCGGTGGCGGCACCGCCCCCGGCGATGCGCAGGTCCGTGCTGACGGTTCCGTTTCGGCCTACTCCGCCGCGACCGGTGCCTATAATTTCGGCCCGCTGAACTACTATCAGCGTCCGGACGAGCGCTATACCCTGGGCGCGTTCGGCAAGTACGAGATCAACGAGAACATCACTGCCTACACGCAGCTGATGTTCATGGACAACCAGACGGTTGCTCAGATCGCTCCGTCGGGCCTGTTCGGTGTCGCCGCCACCATCCGCTGCGACAACCCCATGCTGACCGCCACGCAGCGCACGCAGTATTGCGGCACGCTGGCCAACACCAGCAACACCGTCGGCATGACGCTGCTGCGTCGTAACGTCGAAGGTGGTGGCCGTCAGTCCGATCTGCAGCACACCTCCTGGCGCATGGTCGGTGGCTTCAAGGGTGATGTCGGTGGCTGGGATTACGACGTGTATGGCCAGTATGCCCGCGTCAACTTCGCCCAGACCTACTACAACGACTTCTCCATCAGCCGTGGCACCCAGGCTCTGGACGCTGTCCGTGACGCCGCTGGCAACATCGTCTGCCGCGACCAGTCCAATGGCTGCGCCCCGTACAACATCTTCACGCCGGGTGGCGTGACGGATGAGGCCCTGGCCTTCTTGCAGACCCCCGGCTTCCAGCGCGGTTTCACCGAGCAGAAGATCGCCTCGGGCAGCATCTCGAAGGACCTGGGTGACTATGGTCTGACCCTGCCGACCGCTTCCACCGGTATCGCCGTCGCTCTGGGCGCCGAATATCGCGAAGAGTTCCTGCAGCGTACCGTCGACACCGCCTTCGCCACTGGCGATCTGGCTGGTCAGGGCGGCCCGACGCTGGGCGTGGCCGGTGGCTTCGACGTGACGGAACTGTTCGGCGAAATGCGCGTTCCGCTGATTGAGGACGTTCCGTTCGTCAAGCAGCTGACCCTGGACCTGGGTTATCGCTACTCCGACTATTCCAACTTCGGCAGCACCGACACCTACAAGATCGCAGGTGACTGGGCTCCGATTGACGACTTCCGCTTCCGCGGCAGCTACAACCGCGCCGTTCGCGCCCCGAACGTTCAGGAACTGTTCACGCCGCAGGGCCTGGGCCTGTTCAACATGGACGAGGATCCCTGCGCCGGTGCCACGCCGACCTTCACGGCCGCACAGTGCGCCAACATGGGCGTGACCGCCGCCCAGTATGGCCGCATCATCGACAACACTGCCGGCCAGTACAACTCGCTGGATGGTGGTAACCCGAACCTGCAGCCGGAAACCTCCGACACCTACTCGATCGGCTTCGTGGCGACCCCGTCGGCCATCGACGGCCTGACCCTGACCGTCGATTACTTCAAGATCGACATCAAGGACGTGATCGACACGGTGCCGTCGGCCCTGGCCGTCAACCGTTGCGGCACGACCGGCAACCGTTCCTTCTGCGATCTGATCACCCGTGATCCGGTCACCGGTTCGTTGTGGCTGGGCACCACCGCCCAGGTTCTGGCGACCAACGTCAATATCGCGTCGCGTACCCGCTCCGGTATCGACATCGATCTGGCCTACCGCTTCGACCTGGATGATGTTGGCCTGAACGAAATGGGCTCCATGTCGTTCAACATGGTCGGCACCTGGATGGAAAAGTCCGTCGACGAGCCGCTGCCCGGCGAAGGCACCTATGACTGCGTCGGTCTGCATGGTGCAAATTGCGGCGTCCCGACGCCGGAATGGCGTCACCGTCTGCGCGCCACCTGGGCTACGCCGTGGGATGCCAACATCTCCATGTCCTGGCGCTACATCGACTCGATCGCTGCGGAAGGCACTTCGTCCAATCCGCTGCTGACGGGCAATGTCGCTGCGCTGAACCGTGGCTTTGACGCGTACAACTACTTCGATCTGGCCGCCACCTTCAGCCCGATCGAGAACCTGTCCTTCTCCGCTGGCGTGAACAACGTCTTCGACAAGGATCCGCCGCTGTCGGGCGTGCTGGCTGCCGTGGTCGGCAACGGCAACACCTATCCGGGTGTGTATGACACGATGGGCCGTTACGTGTTCATGGGTGCCCAGGTCAAGTTCTGATCTGGTCCTCTCTGGACGTTAAGTATGGGAATGGCGGGGCTTCGGCCCCGCCATTTTCTTTTGGGGAGCGGTGATCTGCAAAGGTCACAGGGTTTGGCGCTTTCCTGCCCCGCCGCCGCCCTATTCCGGCCCTGATGGGGCATCAGCCTGTCTTCATGTCCATGGCAGTGGATAGGAGATGAAGATGAAACCGATGCTTTCCCTGGCCGCCCTGGCGGCGACCCTGATGTCATTGGCCCCGATGGGGGACGCGCTGGCGGGTGGCCGTCACGACCGCGACAGGCACCAACACCATCATCATAATTATGATCGTGGATATGAACATCGCGGTGGCCGCCATCACCACCACCATTATCACCGGCCCCCGCCGCCGCCCGTGCACTATTATTACTACGCGCCGCCCCCGCGCCCGCCGGCCACCATCATCTACCGCGACTATGGCCGTGGCCCGTCGCTGGTGCTGGATGTGGAGATCGGGCGCCGCCGATAGAGCGTATTTCCGGTCACTGGAAACACGCTCTATCTATGCGTTTTCCTCAGTCGCCGGCGCTGCATCCGCAGCTTGGCTTCACGCGGCACGGGCCGCGCGGCGGCAGTCGCCGCCGGAGCTGTTTTTCGGGTAACCGACAACAGCTCTGAGGTTGGTCAAGTGGGGACCAGATCGAAGGCGATGGTGATGCGCGGTATCGCGTCCTGGAACGGAACGGTCCCGTGCCAGAAGTAAGACGGGAACAGGACCAGCCTGCCCGGCCTGGGCTGCACCGCATGCAGCGCGGGCAGGCTGGTCTCCGGCCCCAGGTTGGGCACGCCGAAGGTCAGCCAGCCCGACTGGTCCCCTGTATCGGCAGCGGGGGGCACCTGCAGGTAATAGACACCACTGATCCAGCCTTCGGGATGGATATGGTGGGTGTGAAAAC
>Ga0209373_10005485_pt1 | contig 10329 bp, 12 predicted proteins | sample Higcelweek5metaG_FD_187173 | JGI IMG/M metagenome (GOLD analysis project Ga0209373, IMG submission 187173) | Freshwater pond sediment microbial communities from the University of Edinburgh, under environmental carbon perturbations - High... | ecosystem: Environmental > Aquatic > Freshwater >...
CGGAGATGGCGGCCAGGGCCTCCTCCTTGCTCCGGGTTGCTTGCGAGCGCATCGAACCCTTGTACATCAGCAGGATATGGGCGGCGCGGATCTGGTCGGACATGCGAATCTCCGAGGAATGGACAAGGCGGTCACTCTAGCCGAGCTTTTGCCATGCCGCCACGTCTGATCCTGTTCAACAAACCCTATGACGTTCTCAGTCAGTTCAGTGATCGTGAAGGCGGGCGGGCCACGCTCAAAGACTTCATTGATCAGCCCGGCTTCTATCCGGCGGGGCGACTGGATCGGGATTCCGAAGGGTTGCTGGTGCTCAGCGAACAGGGCGCCGCGACGGCCCGCATCGCCGATCCGCGCGCCAAGATGGCCAAGACCTATTGGGCGCAGGTCGAGGGACTCCCGACCGAGGCGGCGCTGGCGGCGTTGCGGCGCGGGGTGATGCTGAAAGATGGCCTGACCCGGCCGGCCGGGGCGCGGCAGATCGAGGAACCGGCGGCGCTGTGGCCGCGTGATCCGCCGATTCGGGTTCGCGCCGCGATTCCGACGCGTTGGATCGAGTTGGTCCTGCGCGAAGGGCGGAACCGTCAGGTGCGGCGGATGACGGCGGCAGTGGGCTTCCCGACCCTCCGTTTGATCCGTTGGGCGGTCGGTCCGTGGAGCCTCGCCGGGCTGGCTCCGGGAGAGTGGCGAATATTGCCTTGAAAATGCCATCGCTTCACCCTGGTTTTGCCCGCAAAAACAACCAATATAACAAGCAGCGGCATCCCAAATCGGATGTCCTGTTTCTGGGGGGAAATAAACCATGAGACGCAGATATCAGGGAGACGCGACCCCTGACCTTGACGGTGACGCCGGCGAAAGCCTGCACAATGACGCGGTAGCGCGGCCGCGTGGGATCGATCCTGAGACGTGGCGCCGCGCCGAAGCCGATGCTGTTCGGCGCCTTCGTGCTCAAATCGGGGTCATTTTATAGTCGGGCTGCCGCCCGAACCCGCTTGGGGCGATGCCCCAAACCCCCTTTATTTTTGAAAAAAAAGCGGGGCCTGGGGCGTCAGCCCCAGGCGGGGTGCGGGGCGGCAGCCCCGGAATTCTACCGAATCGGCCGCCGTAACGCGTTGAGCAGAATGCCAATGGTGGTGCCGTTATGCAGTACCGCCGTCATCGTCGGTGACAGGGTGCCCAGCGCCGCCGCCGCGAGGATCGCGGTATTGAAGCCAACCGTCAGATGATAATTGCTGGCGATCCGCCCCATCGCCGCATTGGCCATCGCCTTGGCGGTGACAATTCCGTCAAAACTGTCTTCCAGCAAGGCAACGTCCGCCGTGAGGCGGGCAATATCCGCTCCCCGGTACATCGCGATCCCGACATGCGCCCCGGCCAGGGCCGGCGCATCATTGATCCCATCCCCGACAAACGCAATCCGGTGCCCCTGGGCGGCAAGCTCGGTGATGATCTGCGCCTTGTCCTGCGGCAACAGTCCGGCATGGAACCCATCCAGCCCCAACTGGGCCGCCAGATCCGCCGCCCGGTCGTGGTGGTCGCCGGTCAGCATCAGAATCCGTTTCGCGCCCAGCGCCCGCAGCCGCTGGATCCCCGCGTCGCATTCCGGCCGCAGCCGGTCCTTCAGCGCGATCAGCCCGAGCAGGCTGCCGCCAAAGCCGATGAACAGCAGAGTCTGGCCGGCGAGATAAAGCCGCTCGATCAGGGCGCGATGGGCTGACAGGTCGATCCCTTCATCTTCCTCAATGAAATGGCGCGAGCCAACCACGATCCGCCGCCCGTCAATCGTGCTGGCCACCCCGTGCGAGACGATGAACTGGACTTCCTGATGGTCAAAATGGTGGTGATTCTGGGTGGCGCGGGCGGCATTGACCACCGCCAGGGCGAGGGGATGGAAATAATGTTCCTCGACCGAGGCGGCGAGGCAGATCAGATCCTCCGCACTGTAGGATTGGTCCAGCGCAATCGATTCGGTCACTTCCAAATGGCCGGTGGTCAGTGTGCCAGTCTTATCGAACACGAAGGTATCGGCCTGAGCCAGCCGTTCCAGCGCCCCGGCCCCTTTGACCAGCACTCCGGCGCGGCCGGCGGCATACATCGCCGCCTTGAAGGCGACCGGCGTGGCCAGTTTGAGGGCACAGGAATAATCCGCCTGCAACACCGAGGCGGCGCGGCGCCAGTCCCCGGTCAGCAGATAGGATGCCCCGGCGAGGCGCATCACCCCCGGCACCAGTCGGTCGGCAAGGCGGGAGGCTTCGATCTGGGCTTCACTCTTGGCGGCGAGCGATTGTTCGACATAATCGGCAATCCGGGCGGCGGCGGTGCCGGCTCCGACCTGCTCGGCATAGATCGCCAGCCGTCCCTCCTCGACCAGCGTGCCGGACAGCACCGCATCGCCCCGGCCTTTGGCCACCGAGACGCTTTCCCCGGTCATCGTCGCTTCATTGATGGTGGCTTCGCCCTTCAGCACGGTGCCATCAACCGGGATCACCGTTCCGGTGGCGACGATCACCGTATCGCCGATTTGGACTTCACCGGCCGGAATCAGGATCTCGATTCCGTCGCGCAACAGCCAGATTTCATCCCCTGACGGTCGCAACAGGGTTTTCAGCAGGGCGTCGGAGCGGCGGGCGATCGACTCTTCCATCACCTCGCCCAAAGTGAGGAGGAAAATCGTGGTGGCGGCGGCAATGCTGTCGCCTCGGGCCAGCGAGATCGACACCGCCAGCCCTTCCAACCCGTGCGAGGTCAGGCCGTTTGCGCGGTAATCCGACCAAGCGTGGCGCAGGACTGGCACCGAGGCGATCATCGTGATCGGCAGCCGGACCGGGGCCGGCAGCATCAGGGTTCCGATCAGGGCGAACAGGGCGTTACGTAAACCGCCGGGGGCCGGTGGGGGCGGGGGAGCCGCGACGGATTGGGTCAACTCCCCCTGGCGGCCGAGGGCTTGGACCTGACGGCGCAGCCGCTCCGCCCCGGTGCAATTCGGATCGAAACTGAGGACCAGCGACCGGGCGGCGGGATTAACCCGGGCCTCTCTGACCCCGTCGAGGGTCAAAGCGGCGAGACGCAAGGCCTCCGGGCAGGGCGCCCGGCGGGATCCGCGTGGGGCATAACGGAGCCGAACCCGCCCTGGCAGGCGGTGAGCGATTTCAACCACCAGATCCAGGGCGGCATTGGTCATGTCATTCGACTCCCGTCGCGCCGGCCTGCATTTCGGCCTGGATATCGGAAACCTGTTCCTTCAGTTCCTCGATCCCGCCGAGCAGGCCGTTGTACAAGGTGACCCCGGATTTCAGCAGCTTGCCGCGCAATTCCTCGTCGCTGAGGACATAAGCGGCGGCCGCTCCGATCGCCGCGCCGACCAGAAATTGCTCGGTGCGGCCCGAGGGCAGCAGCCGGGCCAGACCGGCGAACAGCCCGTTCCCGGCGGCGGCGCCTTGCGGGGCATAGACATAACCGGCAGGAATCCGGCGGCCGGTGACCGGGCAGACGGTCCAGGCGCCGCTCTTCTTGCCCGATTTTGCTTTTTTATTCTTCTTCTTCGACAAGAGCTGTCTCCTCGATCAGAGCGGGGGCGGTTTCCGGACGCAGGGTCTGTTCGGCGGCAATCAACCCCGCCGCGCCCAGGCCGGCGGCCAGAATCGCCTGACCATATTGTTGGCGAGCCAGCGCCCGCGCAGTCAGAGTGGCTGCTGTCAGGGCGCAGCCTCCCTGAATCGCATGACGCAACACTTTGCGGGAATTGGCGGTCGGTTCCTCAGGGTCGAGCCGGTCGCGGATCGCCGCCAGCAGGCCGGCGGCCAGGAACCCGCGCACAAAGATCTCCGACGAGGTTTCGCCCAACCCGGCGCCTTTCTTTTTCGCCTTTTTGCCGCTTTTCATGACTTCGGCCCGTCCTGGGCCGGAGCGGCGGCGTCTGCAGCGGGAGTCTCGGCCGCCGGGGCCGGGGGGGTCTCCAGCTTGCTCCGCAGCGAGGCCGAGGTCCGTTCGACGGCGGCCAGACCGTCCACGGTGGCCTGACGCAGACCCGAGCGCGCCTGTTCCACCCCCTTGCGGGTCTTGTCGCCCAGAGCATGGGCCTGGGATGTCGCCGTCGCTTTTTTGGCGAGGCCGATTCCGACAATCCCGGTCACCAGACCGGTTGCGAACATCAGGACGGGATGCATGTGCCTTGTTCCTTTCCCCTCAGGTGGGCTGGGCCGCGTCCGCGTTGGCGCGGGCGGCAGCGGCAATCGCGTCGATCAACTGGTGGACCGGCTGGGTCGATTGACCGGCGATAAAAGCGGTCCAGGTCGATGGCGCTATGACCTTAGTATCATAAAGCAAAGTGCAGGAGCGAGCCAGCAGATTGACCTGGAGTTGAAGAACCCCAGGGCAGACGCTCAAAGCGGCGGTGAAACTGCGGATGCCATCGCCAAGTCCGGTCAGATCGAGCCCGTCGAGCCCGAGCTTGAGGCGAATTCGCCCGGGAATATGGTGGGCGATCGACAGGCGCGCGGCCCAGGCGAACAGCAGCGAGGGCTCGGCGGCCCAGGCGGGGAGCGAAGTCGTCATGCCGGGTCTATCTCAACAGTTTGCCGCGATGATGGGCGAGATGAACCAGCAGGAAGGCGAGATTGAGCCCACCGGCGGCGGCATGCAGCCGGGTGTTGCCGGCCAGAGCGAGCAGCATCACGGCGGTACTGGCCAGCAGGCCATATTTGGCAGCGCGATTGGCCTCCCGACTGATCAGGCGCCGGTTTGCCCCTGGGGCAACAGCGGCGGGCGCAGGGCGGGCGGCGGCGGCCGGGCGGGCGCCGCGATGCTGTTCGACCCAGGCGATCAGCGTGGCGGGGGCAAGGCGGGCCGGATCGTAGCGGACCAGCAGGCTGCCACAATGGGTGCCGGTTTCGATTGTCACCGAGGGATCGAGGGCGGTGAGAGCCTGAGCGACGGAGTGCCGTTCAGACTCAAGGCGAAGGGCCGCGCCGCGCAGGCGAAGACGACCGGGAAGATTCGAAGCAATCAGCATGAAACACCTGTCAGTCGGCGGACTATATCGCTTGTGAAAAAGGGTCAGGAACTTAACGCCTTATGGTTAAATTCACTGCTCTATGACGGTATGATGAACGTTCCCTTTTCGTCAAGCGACAGGATCGACTGGCCCAGGATATTGGACGGGGAGAGAGGGAAAAAGCGAAGTCCGGCCGTGAGGCGCGGGGATCACAGGCCGGACTTCGTATCAGACGGGGCATCGTAAATGACTCTCATTCCCAATCGCAATCGGGAGGGTAGGTCAGCAGGCAAAGGACGTCAAGTCCATCCCGGGACGCAGGGCGGCGAAAGCGGCGGCGAGTCCGTCGCGGGACAGACCAAGATTCCGGTCGGCGGCCTGATCGGCCAGATGATCGAGTGAGGTTCGGCCATGTTGATCAAGCAGCAACTGGGCGACGGCCAAGCGGGCGGGGGTGGGAATCACTCCGGCCCGGCGGACCAGGGCAACGGCGGCTTCGAAGCGGCGATAATCTTCCATCGGTCCCCTCCATTTATGCAAATGCGAATCGTTTGCATTTCGAGAGGACTTTTCCCCCTTTTCGGGGCGTCTGTCAAGGTGGGGGCGGGGCTTTCTGCATTTTTTTAAAGTTAATTTTTGGTGTGGTGTTACAATTTAAAATTGATATCGATACATTTATCGGCAGATAATGCGTTACGGGAGGGCGGTATGACCGCACGTGAGCTCTTTTTTGGCTATTACCCTGCGCCACTTAATATTGCGGTTGATCGGTTGAAAATTGAATCTCTCCCAAATCTTGATGAAATAATTTCTTCTGTAAATGAAAATAATATCATAAAAAATGATTGGATTTATGCAAAAAGTTTTGCCAGTTTTGATGGAACGGCCTCTTCGCGTCTTTTATTTCTTCCTGAAACGCACCGTATCGTATATTGTGAATTATATAGTGATGATTGTGTTTTTTTTCATGTATGGTGTTTGTCTTTCTTTTTAGGCATGAGGCTTACCGCTTTCGGTGCAGGATTCCTGGACGCTACGCCGATGAAGATTGGTAAATTGATCGATTTTATATTGCTTGATGATTTGTCTAATGCCGTTGGTTGTGTTGAACGTTTTTGGCGTTTTCATCAAACTGACCCCCGTAAATCACAGCTATTAATCGCTATAATTCACACGCTATTTCTTGGCCAAAATCCGATGGCGCTTCAATTCGAGCGTTTTAGTTTTCTATACACAGCTCTTGACGCATGTTTTCGTCTTATTGCCCTTATTGAGGGGGGAGAATTTAATAGAAAAAATATTCCCCATGGAGATCGCATTAAATGTATGTGTAATTATTATAGTATTCCTGTCCCAGGGTGGGCTTCTTCTCTTAACAAAGATACGGCTGAGATAGTTTCTCTTCGTAATGGTATGATTCATGAGGGAATTTTTGCTGGACAGCCATTGGGTTTTAGTGTGCTTTGCGCGCAAAAAGGTCAGTCATCGAGCCTTATGATCGATATTGTCGCGCTAATATGTCGTCTTATTGTTGCTTTAATTGTCGGTAAGGATAATGATTATGTTTCATCTTCGATAGAGACGGCCCAAATATTTGGGTTGAAAATTAAATAGCAGAATATATTCCTCTGTCTCCTTCTGATTTGACGGGGATCGTTATCTGCTTTACAGATAGTTCATTGTAGATTATCATTTTCTTATGATCAAATCCGCCGCTGACAAACGGACTACTCAATTTTTGTCGGGCCATTCTGTTTCTGCGTTTCAGTCGTTCGAACGGCAGGCTTATCGTCGTGTCGCTATTCTTAATGAGGCGACGTGCCTTGAAGATTTGATGCGGTTGCCATCCAATCATTTTGAGGCATTGAGTGGGGATAGGAATGGTCAGTACAGCATCCGCATTAACCGGCAGTGGCGGATCTGCTTCACCTTTAGCGATGGAGACGCATATGGCGTCGAGATCACTGATTACCATTGAAGCGGTGAAAGTGCCGCCGATTCATCCTGGAGAGATTCTCGCAGAGGAACTCACCGAAATTGGTGTCTCCGTAGCTGCTTTTGCGCGGGCACTTGATGTTCCGCAGAGCCGGATGGCCGAAATTATTACCGGAAAACGGGGTATAACTGCGGATACGGCGTTACGGTTGGGCGCCTATTTCGGCACGTCTCCCCGCTTCTGGCTCAATCTTCAGACGGCTTATGATCTGGCCTTGGCCGAACAAAAGGACGGGGCCAAAATTGCGGCGGTTGTCCGGTCTCACGCCGCCTGATGCCCAAAAAAGCGGGCTGCCGCCCGCACCCGCCCGGGGCGAGGCCCCGGACCCCCTTTGTTTTTGAAAAAAAGGGGGGGTTGGGGGTTCACCCCCAAGCGGGGGGCGGGGCGGCAGCCCCGCTCAATCAGCGCTTGCCGACCATCATGTTGCGGGTGGCCGCCGGCAGAGTCACCACCAGCCCGTCCAGCGCCTCGGTCATGATGATCTGGCATCCCAACCGCGAGGTTGAACTCAGGCCGAAGGCCAGATCGAGCATATCCTCTTCATCCTCGCTGGCCGGGGGCAGGCGGTCGAACCATTCCGGGGCGATGACGACATGGCAGGTTGAACAGGCCAGTGATCCCTCACAGGCCCCTTCCAAATCAACATGCTGACGATGGGCGGCTTCGAGAACCGACTGGCCGAGGGCGGCCTCGACCTCGGTGCGCGAGCCGTCCGGATTGATGAAGGTCAGTTTCGGCATCAGAGCCTCTCTTGATGAAAATACGAATCAGCCGTCCAGCGAATCAACCGAGACCCCGGCCAGGGCATGACGAATCCCCCGGTCCATCCGCCGTTCGGCGAAAGTCTTGGTCGCCGCTTCCAGCGCCTCAGTCGCCGCCAGCACCGCCTCCCGGCTGGTGCCGCCAAAGGTGGCTTCCAATGCGCTGATGGCGGTGGTGATCACGCCCTGTTCCGCGTCGGAAAGCAAGTCGGCATCCACCGACAGCGCCGCCTGGACCGCCAGCACCGATCGCCGCGCCTCGACCAAAGCTTCGGCCAGCAGGCGGCTTTCCATGTCCTCGCGGGCATGTTCCAGCGAATCCCGCAGCATCGTGGCCATTTCCTCATCGGTCAGGCCGTAGGAGGGTTTCACCGCCACTTGCTGCTCGGTGCCGGTGGTGTCCTCCCGCGCCGAAACCGTCAGCAGCCCATCGGCATCAACGGTGAAGGTCACCCGAATCCGCGCCGCTCCGGCGGTCAGCGGCGGAATCCCGCGCAGGACGAAGCGGGCCAGCGAGCGGGTCTGATCGACCATTTCCCGCTCGCCCTGGACGACGTGAATCGTCATCGCCGTCTGGCCGTCCTGATAGGTGGTGAAATCCTGGGCCATCGCCACCGGGATCGGGGTATTGCGCGGGATCAGCTTCTCAACGATCCCCCCCATCGTCTCCAGTCCGAGCGACAGCGGGGTGACGTCGAGCAGCAGGGTATCGCCGCCCCGGGTCAGGGCTTCGGCCTGGAGCGCCGCGCCGACCGCCACCACTTCGTCCGGATTGATGTTGGACAGAGGCGGCCGGCCGAACAGGGCTTCGACCGAGCGCCGCACCAGCGGCATCCGGGTCGCTCCGCCCACCAGCACCACCCCGTGAATATCGCCGATCTCGATCCCGGCATCCTCGATCACCTGCCGGCAGATCGCGATGGTCCGGTCGATCCAGGGCGCGGCGAGCGTCTCCAATTGCTCTTTGGTCAGGCGGTGCCGGCTGGCGCTGCCGCCCAGCTCGATCCGCCATTCCCCGTCACTCTGGGTGGACAGGCATTCCTTGGCGACCCGGGCCGCAGCGAGGGTCTGTTTGACCTCGCCCTCGGTCAGGGTCGGCTGGAGTCCCTGGCGTTCGGAGAGGAAATGTTCGGCCACCGCATGGTCGATGTCATCGCCGCCGAGCGCCGCATCCCCGCCGGTGGCGCGGACCTGGAACACCCCTTTTTCCATCCGCAGAATCGACAGATCGAACGTGCCGCCGCCGAGATCATAGACCGCATACAGCCCTTCGGCGCTCTGGTCGAGGCCATAGGCCAGCGCGGCGGCGGTCGGTTCATTGACCAGACGCAGCACCTCCAGCCCGGCGAGGCGGGCGGCATCCTTGGTCGCAGTCCGGGCGGCATCGTCGAAATAGGCCGGGACGGTGATCACCGCCCGATCGACACTCTTGCCCTGGGCCTCTTCGGCCCGGGCGCGCAGGACGCGGAGGATATCGGCCGAGACCTCAACCGGGGTCAGAGTTCGGCCGGCGACGCGCAGGCGAACCATCCCCCCCTCGGCGGCGGTGTCGAGGTGATAGGGCAGGGTGCCGGCCAGCGCCTTGACGTCATCGGCGCCGCGTCCCATCAACCGTTTGACCGAACTGACCACCCGGTCCGGGGCTTCGAGGATCATCCGCCGCGCCTCGCGGCCGACAATCACGCTGCCATCATCGGCATAGCAGGCGACCGAGGGGACCAGGGCCTTGCCCTCGGCATCGCGCAGCACCTCGACCGCACCGCTGCGGGCCAGCGCCACCACCGAATTGGTGGTGCCGAGATCGATCCCGACGGCGAGGCCGCGTTCCTCCTGGTGGGGGGCGGGGCTTTCGCCGGGTTCATGCAGTTGCAGCAGCATTCAGGGCATCCTCGTCAGACGGGATTTTTTCGACCGGGCCTCTTCGGCCAGCTTGGTCAGATATTTCAGCTTGATCGCCAGATGGGCCGCCAGGTCGAGATCGTCGGCATTGAAAGCAGCGGAAATCCCGCACTGGCAGGCCAGCACCGAGGATTCCGCCGCGATCGCCAGCGGGGCCACCGCTTCGGCGGTGTCCGCCTCGGCCAACGCCTCGCGCCGTTCCATCTGCTCCATCAGCAGTGCCCGGTCGTTGATCGTGCCGCAGGCGGTCAGATCAACCGGGCGGCCGCGCAGCCCCAGCAAGGCAGCGGCGCGGCGGAGCGGATCGCGCAGGATCTCGTGAGCCTCATTGATCGCGGTGGCCTGAGCCTGCGACAAAGCGCGCTCGCGCGGCGCCCGAGCGGCGAAGCGATCCGGATGCAGACGCATCTGCAAGCCGAGATACTGGCGTTCGAGGTGGGCCAGATCGAGATCGAACGAGGCGGTCAGGCCGAGCCGGGTGAAGGGATCGACCGCGCCCGGTCCCTGCACCGCTCCACAGACCGAGCAGAACAGGGCCCGGGCCGCGACCGGTCCCTTGCACGACCAGCAGGGGACGATCCGGGCGGCGGCCGCTGCCGCCGCCGAGGCCTCAGACGTGGAAGGATTCGCCACAGCCACAACGACCCTTCTCGTTCGGGTTACGGAACACAAAGCCGGAC
>Ga0209373_10005486_pt1 | contig 10328 bp, 4 predicted proteins | sample Higcelweek5metaG_FD_187173 | JGI IMG/M metagenome (GOLD analysis project Ga0209373, IMG submission 187173) | Freshwater pond sediment microbial communities from the University of Edinburgh, under environmental carbon perturbations - High... | ecosystem: Environmental > Aquatic > Freshwater >...
AAGGATAAAATTCCACAAAGAAACTGAAGGAAAACTACAAGAACTTGTTTTCACAGGGAAATCAGATACTCCCGATTTTAAAGTTGCCGATTCTCCGTCTAAAGTTGAAGTGAAGTGCAAAAACATTTCGGTGTTGGTCGACAAGCAAACAGGAAATTTGTCGTTTGCCGATCAAACAGGAAAAATAATCCTTAGTGAAACAGTTGGTTCTCGTAAATTGATACTTGGCTCCGTAATGGGTCAACCATGCTTTGCTGCCGAACAAGGTTTCGAATCACCTGCCGATGAGTTCATCTTCGGCTTGGGACAGTTTCAGGACGGCCATTACAACATAAAAGGCATAACCCGCCGTTTGACCCAGGTAAACAGTCAAATTGCCATCCCGTTTATCTATTCGAGCAAAGGATACGGTTTGTTGTGGCACCAATATGGGCTTACCGATTTCAATCCGGCCGACAACTTCGTAACTCTTGTAAAACAGGAAAAATCGGCAGGTAATGAACAAATGGCTGAAGTGACTACGACATCTGGCACTCAGAAAGTTTCTCAAAACCAATCGCTTTACAATGGGAAATTTACAGTTTCGCAAGATGGGGAATATTCACTATTTATGGATTTGGGCGACATGGGCAACCGTTATTACGTTGTAATCGACGGCGTGGCAGTTATCGACCAAAGCAACATGTGGTTGCCGCCAACCGCCGCGGCATTGTGTAATTTGAAAGCTGGCGAGCACGATGTTCAATTGATATGTAAATCGGACAACAAGCCCACTTTGTCGTGGAAATTGAAAGACAATACAACAACATTCCGCTCACCCAATGCTAAAATGCTCGACTATGTGGTGTTCTCTGGTTCGGCCGACGAAGTGATTGCATCGTACCGTAACTTATCGGGCAATGCCCCCATGTTCCCCAAGTGGGCGTATGGTTTTTGGCAGTGCCGCGAACGTTACACCTCAGGAACGCATTTGGTTGAAACGGTGAAAGAGTTCAGAAAAAGGAACCTTCCGTTGGATGTGATTGTTCAAGACTGGCAATACTGGGGCAGCAGGGGCTGGGGAGTTCCTCAGTTCGACGAAAAGAATTACCCAAATCCGGCAGGATTCATTAAAGAATTGCACGATTTGAATGCCCATTTCAACATCTCAATCTGGAGTAATCCCGACAAGAATTCAGAAATTGGAAAAGAGTATGTGGCCAAAAACCGCTTTATTACCGATACCAAATGGTTAGATTATTTTAATCCTGAAACCAGAAAAGAATACTGGAATACACTGAAAGTAAATATGTTCGACAATGGTGTTGATTCGTGGTGGATGGATGCCGTTGAGCCCGAAAACGATGCCTTGAAAGGAACAAAAACTCATCTAGGTATTGGCGATTTTTACCGCTTAACTTATCCTCTGAAGGTTAGCCAGGCAGTGTACGAAGGCCAACGCGAAACCTCTTCCGACAAGCGCGTTTGTATCCTCACCCGTTCTGCTTTTTCAGGACAGCAACGCTACGGGGTCATTAACTGGTCGGGCGATATTGGCGGCACTTGGGATGTTTTCAGAAACCAGATTGTTGCCGGATTGAACTTTACCATCACCGGATTGCCTTACTGGACAACCGACATTGGCGGATTCTTTCGCCCTGGACATTCACAATATACCGACGAGAAATTTCACGAACTCCTTACTCGTTGGTACCAATGGGGCGTTTTCAACCCAATTTTCCGTATGCACGGTTATCAAACCGAAACAGAACCCTGGAAATACGGGCAAACCGTTGAGGACAACATGCGCAAAATGCTGAACCTGCGTTACCGCCTGCTTCCTTACATCTATTCCGAAGCTTGGCAGGTGACCAAAAACGGTTCGACCATGATGCGCGGCTTGGTAATGGATTTCAACGGCGACACAGAAGCGGTGAAACAACCTTTTGAATACATGTTTGGAAAAGCATTCTTGGTTGCCCCAATTACCGAAGCAGGTGCAACCCAACGTGACGTGTATTTGCCTAAAGCAACCGAATGGTACGACTTCTGGACTGGCAAACGCATAAAGGGCGGGCAAACAGTGAAAGCCGAAGCACCGTTGGATCGAATTCCGTTGTTCATCAAAGTAGGTTCGATAGTACCTATGGGGCCAATTGTACAATACTCGGGCGAAAAAACAACCGAACCACTTGAAATACGCGTGTTTGAAGGTGCCGATGGCGAATTCACCCTGTACGATGATGAAGGCGACAACTACAACTACGAAAAAGGTCAGTACGCTACCATCACCATCACTTGGAACGATGCCCAAAAAACGTTGACCATTGCCGACTGTAAAGGTTCGTTCCCGGGAATGCTTGCCGAAAGAAAGTTCAATATACTTCGTGTTTCAGAAAACAGCGGAACAGGAATGGAACTGATGGAAAAGTGTGATGAAGTGATATTTTACAATGGGAAAAAAGTAATCGTAAAATTTTAGAGGCAATGAAAAGGTAATACCGAATAACATTATAAAACGAAGAGACTATTTGCAAAAGATGGTCTCTTTGTTGTTTATAGTTGGCAATATAACCATGCCGTGGTAATAACCATTGCTGAATAGTAGGTAGATAGATAAATATAATCCAACACAATATCTTTATATTAAATACTTCATTTTGTCAATTTTATCTAAATTTAGAAATTGAATATCCTAAAATTAATATCCTCACTTAGTGTTTATCTTACCTTTCACATCAAAATAATTTTAAAAAATAAGGAAGAGAATGTACTTGAAGAATAGAAAAATAAACGGAATCATCGGATATACGGTTAATTTGAATAGTAACGGTCCCGATAGCTATCGTGGATTATGCCGTTGAAAGTTGAATAATCCTTATTTTGGCTTTAGCTCATTTTCCCCAGACCTAAAGGTCTGGGCCATTCATAACCAATAAACCGTTAATTCCGAAAATAAATATAGTTAAAGATGAAAAAGATTGAATTTGATTTGAAATCAGTAAAAAGGAAACAATTTATTTTGTTAACCCTTCTTGTGACCATGGTTTCGTTTGTAGGTATCGGGCAAAACAATGCGCCAGTGTTTTCAAAGTTTGTCTATCAAGGCAATGATAAGGTTTACAACGACAATCCGTTAAAAGCCGATGAGTTTTATACCCCAATTTTACAAGGTTGCTACCCCGACCCAGCCATTTGCCGCAAAGGAGACGATTTTTATATGGTATGTTCTTCGTTTGCCATGTTCCCAGGTGTGCCAATTTTTCATTCAAAAGATTTAGTGAACTGGACGCAAATTGGTCATGTGCTTGACAGGGTTTCTCAGTTGAATCTTTTCGATTGTGGTATTAGTGCTGGTGTTTATGCTCCGGGTATTACCTATAATCCGAAAAACGATACGTTCTATATGATCGTAACTGCATTTTCAGCTGGAGGCGGCAACATTGTTGTGAAAACCAAAGATCCGATGAAGGGTTGGAGCGATCCTTATAAACAGAATTTTAACGGTATCGATCCTTCGATTTTCTTCGACAACAACGGCAAAGCCTATGTGGTACATAACGATGCACCTGATCAAGGCAAAGAGTTGTATAGCGGGCACCGCGTGATCAAAGTTTGGGAATACGATGTTGTAAAAGACCAGGTGATTGCCGGTACCGACAAAATAATTGTCGATGGTGGCGTTGATTTGGCAAAAAAACCTATTTGGATTGAAGCACCCCACCTGTATAAGAAAAATGGAAAGTACTACTTAATGTGTGCCGAAGGCGGTACAGGCGGCTGGCATAGTGAAGTGATTTTTATAAGCGATAGCCCCAAAGGGCCTTTTGTACCAGCACCAAGTAACCCAATTTTAACCCAACGCCATTTTCCTCAAGACCGTGTAAACAAAATTGACTGGGCAGGCCATGCCGACTTGGTTGAAACTCCTGATGGAAAATACTATGGTGTGTTTTTGGCCATTCGTCCCAACGAAAAAGACAGGGTGAACATTGGCCGCGAAACCTTTATTCTGCCTGTAGATTGGTCGGGTACATTCCCTGTTTTTGAAAACGGACTTGTGCCTTTGGAACCAAAATTGAAAATGCCCAAAGGCGTTGAAAACAAAACGGGGAAAGATGGTTTCTTCCCTAACGGAAACTTCACGTTTACCGATGATTTTACTTCTGAAAAGCTCGACTACCGTTGGATTGGTTTAAGAGGCCCACGCGAAAAGTTCATTTCAATTACAAAGAAAGGCTTACAAATCAATCCTTTTCAAACGAACATTAAGGAAGTTAAGCCCACTTCTACGCTCTTTCTTCGTCCGCAACACAGCAACTTCTCGTATGCAACAACAATGGAATATACGCCTGCTTCGGAAAAAGAGTTGGCTGGTATAACTTGTGTGCAAAGCGAAAGTTTCAATTTTGTGTTTGGAATAACAAAGAAGGCCGACGGTTACTATTTATTGCTTGAAAGGAACTCAAAAAAAGGCAGATTTGCCCGTGAAATAACCAGTGAGATTCTTGTAAGCACTAAAATTGAAGTGAAAAATCCTGTCAGGTTGCAAGTGAAAGCCAATGGCGATGATTATGAATTCAGTTATTCAACAAACGGAACCGACTTTGTGAAACTGGGCGAAACCGTTTCGGGCGATATACTTTCAACCAATGTTGCCGGAGGTTTTACAGGTAGTTTGATTGGGTTGTATGCCACAACAGCCAACGATGCTATTCCTGAATAAGGAATATAGCTTCGCAGGTGAAAAGGGAAATAGTCAAACGTGGGTTTAAAAATGGAGACTACCCTGTTGAAGGAAAAAAAAGTGTTGGCGACAAACAATCAATAGATCAAAATGATGACAAATAGAATTTATTTAATCGTGTTGCTTTCCATTTTACTTGGAGTAACTGTCTTTGCTCAAAATGAAAAAGCCCAAAACCCAATCATCTTTGCCGATGTGCCCGACATGTCGATGATTCGCGTGGGTGACACTTATTACATGGCCAGCACTACCATGCACTTATGCCCTGGTGTTCCCGTCATGAAATCCAAGGACTTGGTGAACTGGGAAATACTCAACTATGCCTACGAAAAACTGGGAGAAGAGGACGCATTGAGCCTTATAAATGGAAAAAGTAATTACGGCAAGGGAACTTGGGCCAGTAGCCTCCGTTACAACAATGGGATGTATTACATTGCCACCTATGCTCAAACAACCAACAAAACCTATATTTTCAGAACCAACGATATTGAAAAAGGCGATTGGAAAATGAACTCGTTCACGCCAGGCTATCACGACTGTACGCTGGTTTTCGATAACGACCGTGCTTATTTGATTACTGGTGGAGGTAGGTTGAATATCATTGAATTGAACGACGATTTAACTGGCGTTAAAAAAGGCGGTTTAAATCAGGTGTTTATCGAAAATGCAGGCGTCCCGTCGGAACCAAATATGCTTCCTGCCGAAGGATCGCAGCTTTTCAAACACGATGGCAAGTATTACTTATTTAATATTTCATGGCCACGTGGCGGTATGCGTACCGTACTTGTTCACCGTGCAGATAACCTGATGGGACCTTGGGAAGGTCGTATAGCCCTACAAGATAAAGGTGTTGCACAAGGAGGTATCATTGATACTCCCGACGGCAAATGGTTTGCCTATTTGTTTCAAGATCACGGTTCGGTTGGCCGCATTCCCTTTTTAGTGCCCATGAAATGGGTCGATGGCTGGCCTGTAATGGGCATCGACGGCAAAGTTCCTGAAACCTTAGATTTGCCCACAAGCAAAGGTTTAATGCCCGGCATTGTGGCCAACGACGAGTTTAAACGTAAAAAGGGAGAACCTGCATTGCCATTGGTTTGGCAGTGGAACCACAACCCCGACAACAGCCTCTGGTCGGTTGCCGAACGCAAAGGTTTTTTACGCCTGAAAACAGGTCGAATCGACAGCCTTTTCCTGAAATCGAGAAACACGTTGACCCAGCGCACCTTTGGCCCGGTTTGTTCCGGAACTACGATGCTCGATGCTTCGAACATGAAGGAAGGCGATTTTGCCGGTTTATCGGCTTTTCAACGTAAGTTTGGCCAGATTGGTGTTAAAATCGTGAACGGACAAAAACAGGTGTTCATGGTAAGCAACAAAACCGACAAACCGACTGAATTGCAGAGCATACCCCTTTCACAAAGCAAGGTTTACTTGAAAATTGAATGCGATTTCAGGAACAAGATCGATGTTGTTAAATTTTTCTACAGCCTCGATGGCAAATCTTGGAAACCTATTGGTGGTGAGTTGAAAATGGAATATACCTTAATGGAGCACTTTATGGGCTATCGTTTTGGCCTGTTCAACTATGCGTCGAAAAATCCCGGAGGTTTTGCCGATTTCGATTACTTCCGTATCAGCGATAAGATTTCAGAAAACAAATAAATGGCTATTTATAAAGGCCATGAATAAATAGACACATGCAAAATATAATTAAAGATAATTTGAAGCAATATTTTCGGTTCACATCCATGGTATTGCCATTAACCTGTGCAATTCTTGTTTTGTGCTTAAGTTTTTGTTTTATTCCAAATAACACTTTTGGGCAGAAACTACAACTAAACGACCTCGAATACTTCGAAACACAAGGTGTGAATGTGTTAGTTTACAGTAATCAATACGTTGGCATGTTTCTCGATGAAAAAACTGCGGGTGTCGAAATTATTCATCATGGGGTGCGTACTTCAACAGGAGGTGCTGTTCGATTGCAAAATACACCTGAACAATGGGACCTTGTTCCGTCGGTTGTTGAACGTAAAGTTGATAAAGCAACCAACACCATAAACGTAGAATTGACGTACAAAGATTTCAATTTTAACTCAAAAATAAGTGTTGAGGCCAAAGGTAATGGTGTTGAAATAAGCGTGTATCTCGATAAGCCACTCCCGAAAGAGTTGGACGGGAGCGCAGGTTTTAACCTCGAATTTTTGCCTACTGCCTATTTCGAGAAGACCTTCTATGTGGATGGTAAACCGGGAATTTTTCCAAGATACCCAGCCAGTAATACCAAAATTGAAGCTTTCAGCAAGAAAATCCCTCAATTTAGTGGGCACACCACGTTTGACGACAGGGGGCGGAACGAGTTTATTGTGCCTCTCCCCATGGCAAGTGGAAAAACAATTGTTTTGGCTCCCGAAGACCCCGAACAAATGGTAAAAGTGCAGTCGGCCGATGCCGACATTATGCTGTTCGATGGCCGGAACCTTGCCCAAAACGGATGGTTTATTGTTCGTAGTCTTTTGCCAGCAAACAAAACGGGAAAAGTACTTACCTGGACACTTGAGGCCAACGCTATCCCCAACTGGAAAAGAGAACCAATTATTGGATTTTCGCAGGTTGGATATGTGCCACAACAAGAAAAAGTTGCCGTAATTGAACTCGACAAAAACGATACTCCTTTAACAACCGCTTCGCTAATGCAGGTAACCCCCGAAGGTAAGTTGGTTGAAAAATTTAAGGGCGAAGTTAAAGTCTGGGGCAAATACTTACGCTACAATTACGTGAAGTTCGATTTCAGTTCGGTAAAAGAAACAGGGGTTTACTACATTCAATATGGAGATCAAAAAACAAACACATTCCCCATCAACGCCAATGTTTACGATGAAGTTTGGCATCCTACGCTCGATGTTTGGTTCCCAGTACAAATGGACCACATGCAGGTGAACGAAGCTTATCGTGTTTGGCACGGGGCACCTTATCTCGACGATTGTTTGCAAGCCCCCATAAATTCTCAGCATTTCGATGGATACCGTCAAGGACCAACAACCGACACCAAATACAAATCGTTGGAACACATCCCTGGAATGACGGTTGGCGGTTGGTTCGATGCCGGCGATTTCGATATTCAAACCGGGTCGCACAACAGTGTGGTAACTAGCTTTGTTGAATCGTGGGAAGTTTTAAAAGTCGACAGGGATCAAACCTATATCGATCAGAAAACCAATTATGTCGACATTCACCGTCCCGACGGTAAGCCTGATATCCTGCAACAGATAGAGCACGGTACGCTTAACCTTGTTGCTCAAGTTGAAAACATTGGCCACCCAGTTCGGGGCATCATTGTACCTAACCTTCACCAATACCACCACTTGGGCGATGCCATGACCGAAACCGATAACCTGATTTATAATTCCAGCCTAAAGCCTTACGAGTCGGACGGAAAATATAGCGGGACATTAGACGACCGTTGGGCATTTACCAACCGCAGCTCGTTTCTCGATTACCAAACCGCTGGATCGCTGGCTGCCGCAAGCCGCGCACTAAAGGGTTACAACAATGAACTTTCTAACAAGAGCCTTGCCTTTGCCAAAAAGCTTTTTGAAGAAGCCGACGAAGCAACTAAGAATCTAAAAGAAAATGAAGATTCTTTTATGAAGATGATGGGTAGGGAAGCCCATATAAATACGGCATTTCAGTTATACATCACTACAAAAGAAACGAAATATGCCGATAGGTTTCAGCAACAAATTTGGACAATGCTTGAAAAGAACAACACGCCCAAAGCATTGAATTCTGGCTTTTTGGGCGGATTTGGTAGTGTGGGTGCCATTGGCCTTGCAATAAAAGCAATACCATACATGGATGCCGCTTACAAAGAGAAACTGAAAAGCTATGTTGTTGTGTGTAAACAGGCTATTGACGAACTCGAAAAGGAAAATCCGTATGGTGTACCGATAGGTGTAAGAGGCTGGGGTGGAACATCAAATGTTATTAATTGGGGAATCTTAAACTACTATGTACACCAAGCTTATCCCGATATTATTGGGAAAGACTATGTCTACAGGGCCCTCAATTATGTTTTTGGTTGTCACCCTTATTCAAACTTGTCGTTTGTAAATGCAGTTGGAACACGTTCAAAGAAAACTGCTTACGGAAATAATCGTGCCGATTTCACTACAATTGCAGGTGGAATTGTTCCAGGGTTAATATTATTGAAACCCGATTATCTTGAAAACAAAGACGATTGGCCATTCTTCTGGGGACAAAACGAATGTATCATCGACAATGGAGCTTGGTATATTTTCCTTGCCAATGCCGCAAAAGAAATAGCAAGCAACTGATGTTTTAAAAGAAAAACCTAACATAGCATGAAGAATAATAAACTGTTTCTGTTTTTTGCATTTGCCTTTGTTGCAAATAGCATTTCAGCTCAAAATCCAATTGTCCGCGATCAGTTTAGTGCCGATCCAACGGCAAGGGTGTTCAACGGAAAAGTGTATGTTTTTCCATCGCACGATATTCCCACGCCCAATGATCAGAAACAACTGCGAAAAGATTGGTTCTGTATGGCCGACTATCATGTGTTCTCATCAGAAAACCTCACCGAATGGACAGATCATGGTCTGATTGTTAGCCAAAACAACGTGCCTTGGGTCGATTCAACGTCGTATAGCATGTGGGCGCCCGATTGCATTGAGCGCAACGGAAAGTACTACTTCTATTTTCCGGCCAACACAAAAAACGTTGGAGCCAATGGTCGCAGGGGTTTTGGTATTGGCGTAGCTGTTGCCGATAAACCAGAAGGACCATACACGCCTCAACCCGAACCCATAAAAGGGGTTATGGGCATCGACCCCAATGTGTTTGTCGATAAAGACGGACAAGCTTACCTTTATTGGTCAATGGGGAATATTTGTGTGGCCAAACTAAAAGAAAACATGTTGGAACTTGATTCAGAACCAACAATCATTGCCAATCTGCCCGACAAAGGGTTGAAAGAAGGCCCCTTCCTTTTTGAATGCAACGGCGAGTATTACCTTACTTTTCCGCATGTTGAAAACCGGATTGAACGGCTCGAATATGCAATGAGCGACAACCCCATGGGGCCATTCAAAATGACAGGTGTAATTATGGACGAATCGCCCATGAACTGCTGGACCAACCACCATTCCTTTATCAATCTTAACGATCAATGGTATTTGTTCTATCATCAAAACGCCTATTCGCCAAAGTTCGACAAAAACCGTTCTATCTGTATCGACAGTCTATTTTTCAATGCCGATGGAACCATCCAAAAAGTAATACCAACCTTGCGGGGCGTTAGCTTGACGAATGCATCACAAAAAATTGAAATTGATCGATATAGCCAAAAGAGTGAATCTGGCACGTCTTTCGAATTTATCGATTCAACAAATACGTTTAAAGGGTGGAAAACCATTCTGATTGCCCAAAATGCTTGGGTGCAGTACAATGCGGTTGATTTTGGTAAAAAGAAACTGAAGAAAGTAGAAATTCAGGCAATGTCTGAAGCAGGAGGGACAGTACAAATCTATTTAGATAAACTCGATAGCCCACTTCTTTCGGAGGTAAAAATCCCTAACGG
>Ga0209373_10005487_pt1 | contig 10328 bp, 1 predicted proteins | sample Higcelweek5metaG_FD_187173 | JGI IMG/M metagenome (GOLD analysis project Ga0209373, IMG submission 187173) | Freshwater pond sediment microbial communities from the University of Edinburgh, under environmental carbon perturbations - High... | ecosystem: Environmental > Aquatic > Freshwater >...
GTCGGAAATCAGTCCGTAGGCGCCGGTCCGGTCATCCTTTTCGGGCATGACCAGAACAGCAGCACCTTGCCGATAGCCAAGATACGCAGCTATCTGACCAATGGAGGCGGTGCCGGGTTCCGGGCCGGGGGACTCATGTTCTCGACGTCTTTAGCAGGAGTGATGGGCGACCGGATGTATATCACTTCTTCCGGCGCTGTCGGAATCGGAACGACCGCTCCTGCTCAGGCGCTATCGGTGCAAGCGGCCAACGTGCTGCAGCTGCAGCTTGCCAATAACGGAGCTGGCGGAGGATATTGGAGCATAGGGCAGACTAGCACTGGCATGGCTATCGGGCAGACCGCCTTGGTGTTCTCTCCCGACAGCAGCGCATCTTCGTCCGCCAAAGTGGTTTTCCTTAATTCAGGCAACGTCGGCATCGGCACCACCGCTCCCTCTCAAGCATTGGATGTCAACGGCATCATCTTGGCGACAGGCGGAAGCTCGACCAATTGGAACACGGCATATGACTATCGCCTCACATCCGTTTCGGCAACTTCGCCATTGATCCTGTCGCTCGCTTCGAACGTCTTGACTGGCTCGATCGCTGATGCGACAGTGGCTGACAAGGGAGTGGCCTCGTTCAACTCCCTCAATTTCAGCGTTTCAAGCGGAGCGGTCAACACCATCCAGGACATCGCAACGGTTGCCACCCCGACTTTCGCAAGACTGACTCTTTCCCAAGCGACCGGAGCGGCCCCGCTCACCGTTTCTTCGACCACCCTCGTTTCCAACCTGAACGCCGACCTCCTCGACGGCCAGCACGGCAGCTATTATGCCTCGGCCTCTTCGATTTCAGGCACAGCCAATTATCTCGCCAAATTCACCGGCGCGAGCGCGATCGGGAATTCATTGATATATGAAAGCGGAACCGGAATCGGAATCGGCACGACGAGTCCGGGATCTTTGTTGGAAATAAGATCAGCCACCAACCCGACGATGACGATAGCCGCCACTTCCTCGTCCGTGAGCATCCCTGCCAATCTGAAACTCATAGGAAGCAACAGCACAGGCACATCATCTCAAGAAGCGTATCTGGTGGCATATCAGCCAGTCGGGGGAGCTTCTGCCGATGCGGCGCTGGATCTCAAAGTGAGGAAGAACGGCGACGCTTTCGGTTCTCCTTCCACAGTCATGACGCTCAAAGGAACAGGCTATGTCGGAATCGGAACGACCAATCCTGGTGCAGCCCTGGATGTCATCGGAAGCATAATAGCAAGGACTTCGGCCGGATCAGCCCAGTCGTTCAGGATTGACTCTTATGCGGATATATCATCTTTGAATCCGGGAGTGACGGCTTATGGCACTGTTCTGACTGGACCAGCTAATGCACACATTGTCATGGATCTCAGGAACAATGGCATCGATGATGCCATAGCTTTCCGCTATTCCGCCGCCAATTCGGCAACGGTCGACACGATCGGATTCGTGATGAAGGGTGATGGAAAAATCGGAATCGGCACCACCGCTCCGGCTCAAGCCCTCGATGTTGCCGGTTCGATCCAATATTCCAACCAGATGATTTCGACTGTCACCACCGGAACATCCCCGTTCTCCATCGCTTCGACCACCCTGGTTTCCAACCTGAACGCCGATCTCCTCGATGGCCAGCACGGCAGCTATTATGCCTCGGCTTCTTCGATTTCCGGCACAGCCAACTATCTCGCCAAATTCACTGGAACCGGAACAGTGGGGAACTCGCTCATATATGACAATGGGACGAATGTAGGGATCGGGACGACAAGCCCATTGGCGAAAATGGATGTCAATGGGAAGATCGCTCAGAACGGCACGCAGATGATGTATAACGCCGACGCGGCTGGGTTCACTTACTCTCTATTTTTCGGAAACGGCGGAGGAAGTTTGTCTCACACGACTGGAAGCGAAGGGTACTATAATACAGGAGTAGGCAGGGGTGCACTTCTAGGAAATACGACTGGAATGAATAATATTGCAGTCGGAACAAGCGCTCTTCTTACTAACACAACCGGATACAGCATCTCCGCTTTAGGAGCTAACTCTCTTTTCTACAATACTACAGGATACCAAAACACCGCTGTTGGAACATCAGCTCTATTTTCTAATACAACAGGATCAAACAACTCAGCTCTGGGGTTGAACGCTGGGCGATATATCTCCGACGGAGCAACAGGAAATCAGACATCAGGAACTTCATTATATCTCGGAACTGCCACCAAGGCCCTCGCCGACGGCGATACCAACGAAATAGTCATCGGATACAATGCTACGGGTGTTGGATCCAATTCCGTCGTGCTCGGAAACGATTCGATTGTGACGACTGTGCTCAAGGGCAACGTCGGCATCGGCACCACCACGCCTGGAGCGAAACTGGAAGTGGCAGGCGGGATCATCGGAACCACTTTCAACGGAAACACCATCTCCACCGGAACAGGCAGCGTGCTTTCTTTGAACTCATATACCCTGGCTGTCACCGGAAACTCGACCATCAACCAGAGCCTCAGAACCATCGACGCCCCCACCTTCGCCGGCATCGCCCTTTCCGGACAGATCGTCTCGAGCGTCACCACCGGAACGGCCCCGTTCTCCATCGCTTCGACCACCCTCGTTTCAAACCTGAACGCCGACCTCATCGACGGCCAGCATGGCAGCTATTATGCCGCGTCTTCATCGATTTCCGGCACAGCCAACTATCTTGCCAAATTCACCGGAACCGGAACGGTTGGCAATTCATTGATATATGATGACGGAATCGGTATTGGAATCGGCACGACTGCTCCTGGTTACAATTTAGATATATTGGGTAATGTATCAGGAGGAAAAACTGTTTTTCATTTAAAAAATAACGACGATGGCTCAGGACATGCAGGAGGAGAAGTATCATTAGTTAGTGAAGGTTGGGGTGAATGGGGATTTTATGTAGGAAATATAACAGATACGAATAATAGGTTATTTTATGGTGGGGGAGGTTATACATCACTTAAAAGTTATTCAGCAGGTATTGATTTTCAAAATAATGCTCAAAACTCATTAATGAGAATTTTACAGAGTGGCAACGTCGGCATCGGAACGACGTCCCCGTTGACCAAGCTGGATGTTTCAGGCACAATAGGTCTCCAAAGTGTTTCAAGCGACTATGGATACGGCATGGATATTTTCATGCAGGGGTCGTCCAGCAATTGGGCGGCAACAATTGCTGGAGCATCAGTTGCCATTAATACGGGATCAAACACGGCTCGTACTGAACGAATGCGCATCGATGGTTCCGGATATGTCGGCATCGGAACGACTGCGCCGGGTCATATGCTGCACCTGAGGAACATAGCCGATGCTTCCATATATCTCGAAGCCGACACCGACAATGTGACAGAAACGGACAACGCTTTCCTGAAATTGAGCCAGGACGGCAATCAGGTGATCGGGCTGTTCGGATTCTCAGGTGCTACGAACACGGATCCGGAAGGAAACGTGTTTACCGGCGGATTGGATAATGCTCTGCAGATCATAAGCAGGTTCTCTTCCGGCAGCGTCCAATTCGGAACGAACTCCTTGCCGCGCATGACAATATTGAACACCGGCACCGTCGGAATCGGCACCACCAACCCGATCGGGCTCCTAACTGTGTCCGAGGGCATGGTGTTCGCGAACAGCCTGACCAAGAATTCAGGGGTATACATCACAGGCACGGACGATGTCGGAGGATACGGCCTCATCCAGGGAACTAATGGAAACAATTCCCTCACGCTGCCTCTCGTGCTCCAAAAATACGGAGGCTTTGTCGGCATCGGCACCACTGCGCCTGAAAGGAACCTCAGCATATCCGGAGGATCGGCGACTTCCACAGGAGGCATAAGGATAGTGGGCAACAACGCTACATATGCGGACATCGCCACTTTCGAAGCTATCGGAAAACGTTCCGACTCCAACAATTCCGGAGGATTTGCGGGAACGGTCGCGCTGGCTCACAACAGGACCGATTCATATGTCTCTGCCGGCAACATCCTCGGAAGAATGGCTTTCGGAGGCAATCACACTGACGGATCGATTTCCAATGTCATCTATTCCTCCTCGATCGCCGGCATAGCCGACGGGGATTTCACGACATCCGCGTCGACCCCGTCCGCCCTCGCTTTCTATACCGGTTCGACTCCCCAGCTGCTTGGCGATGTCAACGTGCAGATCGGAACGGAAAGGATGAGGATCACGAGCGACGGCAAGGTCGGTATCGGAACGACATCGCCTGCCGGAAAACTTTCCATTCTTTCAGGAGCAGGCAATGGAGTGAATAATCTCAGTTTCCAGGAATTCGCTGGCACCTCCTCGTTCTTTTTCGAAACCAACTTCGCAGGATCAGGAGCGACCGGAAACTGGCTCACATTGAAGGACTGGAACGGCAACACCGACATGACCTGGCGCGGAGACGGATATGTCGGCATCGGCACCACTGCTCCATCCCAAGCTCTCGACGTCGTCGGGAAGATCGCCATCAGCGGATTGCAGATGATGTATAACGCCAATGCTGCGGGATTCACCCAATCGCTTTTTTTCGGAAATGGCGGAGGCAGTTTGTCGCACACGACAGGAAGTGAAGGATATTTCAATACGGGAGTGGGGTATAGTGCCATTTCCGCAAATACTACCGGGTCATATAATTCCGCGTTAGGCGCGTCTTCTCTCGGATTGAATAGTACTGGTTATAATAATTCAGCCCTGGGTGTTCTTTCCCTTTATGGAAATACCACCGGAGACAACAATACTGCTCTTGGTTATCAGGCTGGAAGGTACATTTCCGGAGGCTCCGTTGCCAACGCCGCTTCCAACAACTCCCTCTATCTTGGTGTCACTACCAGAGCACTTGCCGACGGCGACACCAACGAAATCGTCATCGGAGCCAGTGCCACCGGTGCCGGAAGCAACTCTGTTGTGCTCGGAAACGATTCCATAACCAAGACCATCCTCAAGGGCAACGTCGGCATCGGGACGACGGCGCCGGGAGCATTATTTGAAGTCAATGGTGGCGGAAATAGCAGCGACCCGACCCTTTTTGTGCGCAGCGGCGGATCAACTAATTATGCTTCATATAGGATAGGGCGCACCGTTTCAGAAGGTTTATGGGGAGTCGTTGCCTCAGCGGGCAATTTCTCGAGCATTTCTCAATCAGGCGATATCGTGCTCGCTGCTACCGCTAACAATTTGATATTAGGAGCTCAGAATGCTTCCGGAAATATTTATTTCACGAACGGCGCTTCTCCAAGCAATGTGGCGCGTATGACCATACTAAGTTCCGGCAATGTCGGTATCGGCACCACCGCTCCATCCCAAGCACTCGATGTTGTCGGCAAGGTCGCCATTTCAGGGCTGCAGATGATGTATAACGCGGAAGCAGCAGGGTATACGAAGTCATTGTTTTTCGGGAATGGAGGAGGAAGCCTGTCGCACACGACCGGAAACGAAGGGTATCTCAACACCGCAGTCGGATATGATGCTCTCCTCGGCAATACTACCGGATACAGCAATACGGCAGTCGGAAAGAGCGCCCTTCTCACCAATACCACTGGATATAGCAACTCCGCTTTCGGATTGAACGCTCTCCAAGCCAACACCACTGGCGTCGGCAACACTGCCAGCGGATTGAACGCCCTCTATTCCAATCTCACAGGAGTCAACAATTCCGCTTTCGGACTGACTGCCCTCCAAGCCAACACCACCGGAAACAACAACACTGCAGTGGGACTGACCGCTCTCTATTCCAACACCACCGGAAATCAAAGCTCCGCTTTGGGAGTGAACGCCGGACGTTTCATCGCCGATGGCGCAACTGCCAATATCACCTCCGGCAATTCCCTCTATCTCGGATATAACACCATGGCCCTCGCTGATGGAGACACTAATGAAATAGTCATAGGCTCCACTGCTATCGGAGCCGGAAGCAACTCTGTTGTGCTCGGAAACGATTCCATAACCAAGACCATCCTCAAGGGCTATGTCGGCATCGGAACGACCGCGCCTGGATACAAGCTGGATGTCGCTGGAGTGGTCAATGCTCAGGGGCTCAAGATCAACGGCGTCGACGTCGCCACTTCCACCAGCACCTATTGGAACAGCGCCACCGGCGGCATCTCATATACCGCCGGCAACGTCGGAATCGGCACCACTGCCCCAATCCAGGCCCTAGACATTTCCCAGGGAAACATCAAACTCGACAACACCGCCAACGGAGCGGTCTATGGTGTCATATATAAAGGAGCCAACTCATTCATCCACAATTTCGACTATGGCAACAACGGAACAGTCACGACCCAGGGAAACAACACCTTCGTCGGGGTCGGTTCTGGAAATTTCACCATGGGAGCCACCGCAGTCAACGGATATGACGCGTCATATAACACGGGGCTTGGTTCATATACCCTGCATGATCTGACGACCGGAACCGGAAACACCGCTTTCGGGTCCTTCGCTCTCAGATATCTGCAGGGTGGAAACACCAACACGGCAGTCGGAAACAATACCTTGCTCAATCTGGTCAGCGGCAATAGCAACGTCGCCATAGGAACCAGCGCCGGAAGATATATATCCGATGGAGCGACCAGCGCCACTTCTGTGAGCACATCTGTCATTATCGGATATAATGCCATGCCGTTGGCTGATGGAGACGCGAATGAGATGATTTTCGGATTCAACGCTATCGGAGCAGGGTCCAATTCAGTAGTGCTCGGAAACGATTCCATAACCAAAACCATCCTCAAGGGCAAAATCGGCATCGGAACGACTGCTCCTGCTTCCCCGTTTGAAATAAACAATAGTTCCCTTGGCGCCACCCTTTCCGATTCAAGCGGAATAAGGCTGGTCAATTCGACCTCGGCCGCCGCAGCCGCCCAGCAGGTTTCCCCATCGATAGTCCTCTCCGGCCAAGGCTGGGCGACCACGCCGGTGGCTAGCCAGACAACGAATTTCGCCATATATAACCTCCCGGTCCAGGGAGCGGCCAATCCGACCACCAACCTCACATTCGCTTCCTCGGTGAACGGAGCGGCATATGGCTCCAGGATGACCCTCACCTCAGCAGGAGCCTTGACTCTCACCGGAGGTTTGGCAGCCACCACCGGAACATTCTCAAGCACTATCACCAATAATCTTGCTAATCTAGTCGCCACCCCGACAAACGGGCTGGTGATAGCCTCATCCACCGCGTCGACATCATTGGTTACATCCAGGATATCCCCGAGGCTCATGATATATGGCCGCGTCTGGGACACCGGAGCTGTGGCGGACAGATACACCAAGTTCTATGCTGATGTCCTCTCAACTTCCGGAAATCCTGGCACTGCCAAGATGGTCTGGGGATATAATTATGGCACTTCAGCCACAGTCGGAACGGATAATCCATATCTCACTTTGGATTCGACCGGCAATCTCGGAGTCGGCACCACTGCGCCGGGAGTCGACCTTCATGTCGCCTCAGCATCGGACACCGACATCTTGCGCCTGGAAGATTCCGACGGAACCTGCAATGCCAATCCAGAAGCCGGAGCCGTCACCTGGACCTGTTCATCGGATGCCAGGCTCAAGGACAACATCAAAGATGCATCGTCCTCTCTCGACAAATTCAAGGATGTCCGCATAAGGGACTACACCGTCGACGCATCGGGAGACTCCATGACCGGAGTGATCGCCCAGGAAATGATCAAAGTCCATCCCGACATGGTCGTCATGAACAGCAATGGATACTATAGCGTCAAGGAATTTTCCACTTGGCAGATCATAAAAGCCATCCAGGAAGAGGAGAGTCAGATTCAGGCTCAGATCGCAATCAATGGAACGCAAGACGTGGCAATCAGCGGACTCACGCTCAAGACTGATTCGGGCATCACCGATTTCAACCAGCTCAAGGATTCGGTCACGACTGATCTCGGAAACATCAATGATTCCATCAACGCTCAGGAAACCAGGCTGGCTGCTGCCGAAAAGAAAGTTTCCGACAATGCGGCTGAAATCGAAAGCGCCAAAGACGATATTTCAGAGCACGAAGGCAGGATCAAGAGCCTCGAAGACAGCATGCAAGCCATCAAGGATCAGAACCAGGCCATCATCGACTTCTCGACCGCCCTCAACATCCAGTCGCTCGTATACAAAGACGTCGACGGGAACCTCGATCTCATGAACGGCAAACTCGAAGCGGCGGGAATCGTCGCCGGAGCTTTCACTGTGAAAACCATCGACACTGCCAATAAGACCATCGGCGATGCATATTTCTGCCCTGCCGGAAAGAAATATGACAACGACAAGAAAGACTGCGAAAGCACCAGCGACGACTATTATGACGGAACCAAAGTCAAGGTCATGACCGGAGCAGTGAGCTCGACGGCCAAGATCTTCACCAGCTTCGAAGGCAACCCGGGATCATCCAACTGGATCGACAAGAACACCAGCGAAGGGAACTTCGAAATAATGCTATCCGCCCCGGTCACTGGACAGACCAAGGTCAATTGGTGGATAGTGGAAGAAGGGAAATAGCAAGAAAGAATGAGACAATAAAGAGACGGCCTGGAAGCCTGCATATGCCTGCCAATGTTCCGGCCTGTCAGTTGGCAGCGGCAGCATAGTTGGCTCCACTTGCGGCAAAGTCATCTCATGATCGAAGGCTTGTCCATTCGCCTCCATTGATTGGCAGGCATATGCAGGCTTGCCACGCCGTAAGAATAATAAATCGTGAATCATGAATAACGGACACTGTATGAAAAAACTCATCCCGCAAAGCATCAGGAACATATACCATCTTTTCCAAGCCGTCTTGGCTAATATACGCTATGGCTTCCCGTCGAGAAGAATAAAGATCATCGGCGTCACCGGAACCAACGGCAAAACCACCACCTGCCAGATGATCGCCAGCATATTGGAAGAAGCAGGGAAGAAAACAGCCCTGGCTTCGACCATCAACTTCAAACTGGGGGATGAGGAATGGGTCAACAAGACCAAATATACCACCCTTTCAGCTGCGAGCGTGCAGGGTTTCATCAGGCGCGCAGTCGATAGCGGGTGTGAATACCTTATCCTCGAAACCTCTTCCCATTCGCTTCATCAATACCGCGTCTTCGGCGTGAAATATAAAACGGCCGTCATCACTAACGTCACTCGCGAGCATCTTGATTATCATAAAACGATTGAAGAATACCGCCTGGCGAAAAAAAGATTGTTTAGCGATGTCAAAGTCGCCATAGTCAATCTCGACATGGAAAACCCGGAAGAGTTCCTGGATTGTCCTGCCAAGGGAAAATACGGATACACGACCAAGATTCAGGAAACAGAAGATGCGGGACTGAATGTTATCAAGGCTGAGAATATCGAACTCGGACTGGATCATTCCAAATTCCAAATTCGGAATTCCAAATTCAGTCTGAGCCTTCCCGGGCTGTTCAACATAGAGAACGCGCTGGCTGCCGTGTCTGCTGGCATATCGGAAGGGATAGATCTCGGAACCGCCGCCAGGGCTTTGGAAAAACTAAAAGGCATTCCAGGAAGAATGGAATATGTCCCGAACGGCATGGGAATCAAGATCATCGTCGACTATGCTGTGACTCCGGATTCGCTCGAAAAACTCTATGAGCTGATTTCAGGAATGAAGGAAAGGAAAGTCATCGCCGTTTTCGGTTCCTGCGGCGAGCGCGACCGAGGCAAGCGCCCCATTATGGGCGAGATAGTTTCCCGCCATGCCGATTTCGCGATCGTCACCAACGAAGATCCATATGGCGAAGACCCCGATCAAATCATTGATGAAGTCTTCGCAGGAGTCGCGGAACACAAAAAAGAAGGAGTCGGTGCTTGGAAAATAATGGACAGGCGAGCCGCCATCCGGAAAGCGCTGGAATCGGCCGAAACAGGGGATATCGTGGTCGTCACAGGAAAAGGCGCGGAAGAGACGATGGCAATCGGAAAGGAAAGGATTCCTTGGAATGACAAGCAGGTTATTTTGGAAGAATTGGAGAAGATGTAAATGTCATCCTGAGCGAAGTGACTCCGCTTTAGCGGAGGAACGCAGTCGAAGGATCTGGCGATGAATATTGATTACAGTGTCATGCAAGCAGATCTCTCGACTTCGCTACGCTACGCTCGAGATGACAAAATAAAAAGACGATGAATTATCATCGTCTTTTTATATTTCCCGATATGCTTATGCCAACAAATTTGCAAACAATATCGTCAATAAGAACCCCATGATTCCTCCCACGATCACTTCGCTTATGCGGTGACCGACCCTCTCCTTGAGGCGGGGGAACTGTTCTTCGCTGATGTTCAGCTGGCGGATGAGCATA
>Ga0209373_10005488_pt1 | contig 10324 bp, 9 predicted proteins | sample Higcelweek5metaG_FD_187173 | JGI IMG/M metagenome (GOLD analysis project Ga0209373, IMG submission 187173) | Freshwater pond sediment microbial communities from the University of Edinburgh, under environmental carbon perturbations - High... | ecosystem: Environmental > Aquatic > Freshwater >...
CGCCAGGACCCGAGCCAGCGCAAAGGCAGCCTCAAGACTCGTCGGCTCATCGCCAGCACCTCGGATGACTATCGGGCCGAGTTGCTGGGACTCAAATGAGAATGCTTGGCTTCGTGCGATTGCCCTGAATAGCAACCGCCTGCCGGCTCTCGCTCAAAGCAGATCTCAATTTGTGCAGCAAGCGGCTTACCCTGAAGCCAGCCAAGGCCAATTCGCTCTCAGCCCGGCTGAGGGCCACCCCGTCCCACCCTTCGCGAGGCGAGCCGGTCGGCCAGCCGCGTCGGCTCGGGCAAGCGGTAGCGGGTGACACAAGCCATGACCAGCCGCGGCGCATTGGCCAGGCTGACCCGATGGCCCGGCGAAACGATCAGCGGGCGTACCCTGTCCTTGCTGCGCAGCACCGTACCCACCACATCACCCCGATAGACAAGATCGACTTGATCGCCTTGCCGAGGCCCCAATTCGGCATGGGTGCCGACAAGAATCTTTTTGGCCACACCGATAGTCGGCAAGCCACTGACCACGCCCAAGTGGGCCGCGATACCCAACCTTAGCGGATGGGCAATCCCCTGCCCATCGCAGAAGACCAGATCCGGTACCTGGGGCAGCTCTGCCAGGGCATGCAAGACAGCCGGCAGCTCGCGGAAGGACAGCAGGCCCGGGATATAGGGCATGCTGGTCGGCATACGCACCAAGCGCTCAGCAAGCGGCTCCAGAGTCTCGACATCGAGTAGTACCGCTGCTGCCCGGGTGACGTGCCCAGCCTCCTCAAAACCGACATCCACACCGGCGACCAGGCGCAAGACGGGAAAATCGTCCTGCAGCAATACTTGCCTGGCCAGTTCCCGCTGCAGAAGGCGGGCTCCGGCAGGCGTACCGTCCCAGTCGCCGAAGGGCGAGTCGGGTGCAACGAAGGGTGCAGGCATACCTTGAGGACCTTCGGCACAGCCTCGTCGAGAAGCGGAAAGAGCCAGACGCTCCCCCAAAAACGGCAAGGGCCGCCCACAAGCGGCCCCATCGCTCACGGCTTGTGTGGCCGCGCGAGGAACTCGTGGGACTGCATCTCCAGCAGACGGCTCAGGGTACGCTGGAACTCGAACTCCAGGCGGCCGCCGGTATACAGGTCCTTCAGCTCCACCTCGGCGGAGATGATCAGCTTGACGTTGCGATCGTAGAACTCGTCGACCAGGTTGATGAAGCGCCGCGCCATGTCGTCCTTGGAGACGTTCATCTGCTCGACGTTGGAGAGCAGCACTGCCTCGAAGATCTTGCCCAGTTCGATGTAGTCGTTCTGGCTGCGCGGACCGTCGCACAACTCGCGGAACTCGAACCAGGCTACGTCGTTAGCGGTCTTGCGGGCACGGATCTCGCGACTCTCGATCAGCAGCACATCGTTGTCCTTCACCGCACAGTGTTCGGTGAGAAGACTGCGGAAACTGCGCTCCAGGCTTCCCTCCGCCTCGGCATCCAGCGGCCAGTGGTACAACTCGGCCTGCTCCAGGGCGCGCAGGCGGTAGTCGATTCCGCTGTCGACGTTGACGATTTCGGTGTGCTCCTTGAGCAGAGCAATCGCCGGCAAGAAGCGCGCACGTTGCAAGCCGTCCTTATAGAGGCCGTCCGGCACGATGTTGGAAGTGGCTACCAGGCTTACGCCGTTCTTGAACAACTCATCCAGCAGGGTAGCGAGGATCATCGCATCGGTGATGTCGGAAACGAAAAACTCATCGAAGCAGATCACCCGGGCCTCGCTGGCAAAGCGCTTGCCGATGATGGTCAGCGGGTTCTTCTCCCCCTTGAGCGTCTTCATTTCCTCGTGCACCCGCTTCATGAAGCGGTGGAAGTGAGTGCGCATCTTCTGCTCGAACGGCAGAGCATCGTAGAAGGTGTCGACCAGATAGGTCTTGCCGCGTCCCACCCCCCCCCAGAAATAGATGCCCTTGACAGGCCCTTTCGGCAGACCCTGCGATTTCTTGCCAAGCAGCCTGTCGAACAGACTGGGCTTGCCACCTACAGCCTGGCTTTGCAGGCCGGCGCTGACCAGGTCGTCGTAGAGTCGCTGCAGGTGGCGCACTGCATTTTCCTGGGCGGCATCATGGAAGAAATCGGGACGTTTCAGATCGGCTTGATAGCGCTCAAGGGGAGTCATGGCAGAGTCGGGGTAGAGTCGTGGGGAGGTAGCCTTGGCGGCGTCCTCGGCTATGGGGAGTTTCGTCAAATCATTCAAAACGGGCCACCCTCATCAAGAGTTCAAAGGTTCGCGACCGTCGAAGCAGGAGCCTACAGATCCAGCACAACGGTCGCACGGCGTTCAGTCGGCAAGCCCTGCAACCGCTTCCCGCAGGCGCAGCATGGCTGCCTCCAAGGCATCCGGGTCGGCGTACACCGGGCTGTCGGCCATGCATTCGCCATCCAGCCAGAGGGTGAACTGGGCGCCTTCATCGGCGCGCAACTCGAGTGCATCCGGCCCCAAGGCAATCAACCGCTGGCCGATCCTCCCTGCTGCCTTGGGATCATCAAACGGCCGCGACAGCAGCAACTCCTCGCCATCGGCAGCCAGAAAACGGAAACGGAATCCCCCGTCAGACTCGCGAAAACTGACGAAACGCGCAGTTTTCGCCGCTTTTTTCTTGCCGCTGGCAGCCTGGCTCCGCACATCACTGCGAAACGAGCGCAGTCCAACCGCCTCGCGTAGCTCGCCAAGAAAGGGGGTGGAAATCCTGCGCGCTTTGGCCGCACCGGCCTGAAGAATGTCCTCCAAGTCAAGCGGTCTCGCAATCAGCGTTTGGTAGCGCTCGCGGGCCTCACCCAGTTCGTTGTCGAGCAGTTGGAGCAGGCGTTGCTTGGCCTCCCCCCAAGCCAAACCAGCCAACAGATCGGCACGGAACTCGGCAAGCCGCTCCGGCGTGGCGAACGCCTGGTAGAGGACGAACAGATGCGAGCCATCCGGGTCCTTCGGCTCGCCCGGCTCCCGCGAATCGGTGACGATGCGAGCGATCGCGTCCTTCAACTGGCGGGCCGAGCCGAACAGCGGAATGGTGTTGTCGTAACTCTTCGACATCTTGCGGCCGTCCAGCCCAGGCAGCGTGGCCACCTCCTCCTCGATCACCGCCTCCGGCAGGGTGAAGAGTTCTCGGCCCCGGCCAAATAGGTGATTGAAGCGCTGGCCGATGTCGCGGGCCATTTCCACGTGCTGGATCTGGTCGCGACCGACCGGCACCTTGTTCGCATTGAACATCAGAATGTCAGCCGCCATCAGTACCGGATAGCTGAACAACCCCATGCTCACCCCGGCATCCGGATCCTCGCCGGCCTCCAGATTCTTGTCCACCGAGGCCTTGTAGGCATGCGCACGGTTGAGCAATCCCTTGGCCGTCACGCAGGTCAGCAACCAGGTCAGCTCGGTGATCTCGGGGATGTCCGACTGCCGGTAGAAAGTCGTTCTTTCCGTATCCAGCCCGCAGGCCAGCCAGGTGGCAGCGATTTCCAGACGCGAACTCTGGATGCGCTCCGGGTCGTCGCACTTGATCAGCGCATGGTAGTCGGCCAGAAAATAGAACGAATCGGCATGCGGGTCGCGACCGGCGACGATCGCTGGGCGAATGGCACCGGCATAGTTACCCAGATGAGGAGTACCGGTGGTAGTGATGCCGGTGAGGATTCGAGTGGTCATATTGTACGCTTGTCTATGATTCAGAGGCGTGAACTGACCAAGTCCTTCAACTCGCCCAGCCTGCCATGGAAGAAATGTCCGCATTCTGCCACTTTCAACAACTCGTGGGGGCGCTGCAGGGATGCCGACCAGTCGTAGACCAGTTGCGGGTTGACCACCTCGTCCTGCTCCGGCTGGATGACCGTCAGGCTACTGCCCTGCGACGACACGGTCGTCTCGCTCTCCAGACGCATCACCGCCGGCGCGACCAGGAACATCCGCTCCGGCACCAGACCCTGCGCAGCCAGACGCTCTGCTAGGTTGAGTGCGACATAGCCACCGAAGGAAAAGCCGAACAGGCTAAGAGGAAGCTGCGGCAGCCGTTCATGCACCCACTGGACGACAGACTCGGCATCATCTACCTCGCCGCTACCCATATCATGACTGCCGGCACTGGCGCCGACGCCACGATAGTTGAAGCGCAGAGTGCTGTAACCGGCATCCCGGGCGGTACGCTGCAGGGTGGAAACGACCTTGTTCTGCATGGTCCCGCCCTTCACCGGATTGGGATGACAGAGCAGAGCCAGACCACGAGCCTCGGGCAGTTCGAGGTAGAGCGCTTCGAGCGGGCCACAGGGCCCATCGATGAACAGGGAATTTTCACGACTCGACAAACTGTATCTCCATGAGCCCGCTTGGAGCAGGCTCGTCTTGATGGTTGGGCCGCAGTGCTGGCCGATGTAAAGGACCGACCGGCCCGGGGCTCGCTGCGGCAGCCTATGCCAAAGCATGATCAGGCTGGAAGGCGGCCCACTGCCGAAGGCATGGCCGGCACGGATCGCCGCATGCGTCTAGGCCGGCTATACAGGGCACACTGGAGCCGCTAACGTAAAACAAAGCAGCCCATAGAGGAAGGATCGTGGAACAGACGCTCATGGCCTGGTTGCTACCAGCCCTTACCCTGCTTGTCGGCATCACCATCGGCTTCGTTGCCGCTCGTCTATTGCCCAATGCGGTACCCAGCCGGACGCAGCGTCAGCTGGACGAACTGCAAGAGCGCTTCGACGCCTATCAGAGCGAAGTAATCACCCACTTCAACACCACCGCGAACCTGGTGAAGAAGCTCACCCAGAGTTACGCGGAGATTCAGGAACACCTATCCGAGGGTGCCAGCCGCCTCGCGCTCGACGAACTGACGCGCCAGCGACTGCTGGCCACGCTGCAGAGCGAAGAAATCCTCGGCGACCATGAGCGTCTGCCCAACTCGACGACCCCCGAAGCGCCCAAGGATTATGCCCCCAAGATCGCTAATGCCCCAGGCATGCTGGACGAGCAGTTCGGCCTGAAGGGCAAGCACTGAGCTACTGCAAAGCTACAGAGCGAGCCTCGGCCTTCTCGAGGCTCGCTCCATCTACTCAGGTATCAGATCACCCTGCGGCTGCGCAGCAGCGCCAGCACTTGGCGCACGCCCTCCTCCACCGAAGTGGACTGGGTATCGATCACCAGATCAGCATTCAGCGGCACGTCGTAGGGGAAGGACTCGCCGGGGATGTTGTCCTCGCCCGCTGCGTACAGGCCCTGCGGATCGCGCTCACGGCAGGCCTGCGGCGAAGCCTGGACGTAGACGGTGATCAGGCGCTCGGCGCCGATCAGTGCCCTGGCCTGCTCGCGGCCCTCGGCATCCGGGGCGACGAAGGCGGCCAGGGTCAGCAGGCCGGCCTCGTTGAACTGCCTGGCCACATGGGCGGCACGGCGCCAGTTCTCGGTACGTCCGGCGCGATCCAGCGGCAGGCCCTTGTTGAGGTCGTGGCGCAGGTTCTGCCCATCGAGCACGTAGACCGCACGGCCGCTGTCGAACAGCTTGCGCTCCACGGCGTACGCCAGGGTGCTCTTGCCGGCGCCGGAGAGACCCGAGAACAGCACGGTGGCCGGCTGCTGGCCGAAGCGCGCGGCGCGCTCCTCGGCGGCAACGTGAGCCAGCTGACCGTGGTGGCCGACGGTGTTCTGCCCGGCCAGCGGATCGGCGACGATCATGCCGGCACCGACCGTGCCGTTGGTCAGGCGGTCGATGACGATGAAGGCGCCGGTGGTGCGATTGTGCTCGTAGCCGTCAAGGGCGATCGGCGCATCCAGACTGATGCGCACCTTGCCGATCTCGTTGAGCTTGAGTTCGCTGGCCGCCAGGTGCTCGAGGCTGTTGACGTCGACGCGGTGCTCGATAGCGACGACGTTGCCCGGCACGTAGCTGGTGGCGCGCTTGATGTCGTACTTCTTGCCCGGCAGCATCGGCTCCTCGGCCATCCACACCAGCATGGCGTCGAAGCTGTCGGTGACCTGCGGACGGTTGTCGGCATGCACCAGCATGTCGCCGCGCGACACGTCGATCTCGTCTTCCAGGGTCAGGGTCACGGCCTGGCCGGGAATCGCCTGCTCCAGCTCGCCGTCGAAGGTGACGATGGAGCGCACCTTGCTGGTCTTGCCCGACGGCAGCACGGCGATCTCGTCGCCCTTGTGCACGATGCCGCTGGCCAGGGTGCCGGCGAAGCCGCGGAAGTTGAGGTTCGGCCGGTTGACGTACTGCACCGGGAAGCGCATGTCGGTGACGTTGCGGTCGGCGGCGATCTCGACGGTCTCGAGGATCTCCATCAGCGACGGGCCGGTGTACCAAGGCGCACGCTCGCTCTTGTTGACCACGTTGTCGCCCTTGAGCGCCGACATCGGCACGAAGTGCAGCGAGCTGGGCCTGAGGCCGATACGCTCGGCGAACTGCAGGTAGTCGGCGCTGATGCTGTCGAACACGTCCTGATCGAAACCCATCAGGTCCATCTTGTTGACGGCGACGACGATGTGCTTAATGCCCAGCAAGGATGCGATGAAGCTGTGCCGGCGGGTCTGGGTCTGCACGCCGTAGCGGGCGTCGATCAGGATGATCGCCAGGTCGCAGGTCGAGGCGCCGGTGGCCATGTTGCGGGTGTACTGCTCATGGCCGGGGGTGTCGGCGATGATGAACTTGCGCTTGGCGGTCGAGAAGTAGCGGTAGGCCACGTCGATGGTGATGCCCTGCTCGCGCTCGGCCTGCAGGCCGTCGACCAGCAGCGCCAGATCGACGGCCTCGCCGGTGGTGCCGACCTTCTTCGAGTCGCGGGTGATGGCTTCGAGGTGATCTTCGTAGATCATCTTGGAGTCGTGCAGCAGGCGGCCTATCAGGGTGCTCTTGCCGTCGTCGACGTTGCCACAGGTGAGGAAGCGCAGCAGTTCCTTGCGTTCGTGCTGGGCCAGGTAGGCGAGGATATCCTCGCTGATCAGTTCGGATTGGTGCGACATGATGCGGAAACCTTAGAAGTAGCCCTGACGTTTCTTTTCTTCCATCGAACCGGCGCCATCGTGGTCGATGACGCGGCCCTGGCGCTCGGAAGTGCGGGTCAGGAGCATTTCCTGAATGATCTCGGGCAGGGTGGCGGCGGTGGATTCCACCGCGCCGGTCAGCGGGTAGCAGCCGAGGGTACGGAAGCGCACCATCTTCTTCTCGATGCGCGCCTTCTCTTCATCGGACAGATGGTCAAGGATGCGCTGATCGTCGATCATGATCAGGGTGCCGTTCTTCTCGATCACTTCGCGCTCGGCGGCGAAGTACAGCGGCACGATCGGGATACCTTCCAGATAGATGTACTGCCAGATGTCCAGCTCGGTCCAGTTGGACAGCGGGAACACGCGGATCGATTCGCCCTTCTTCACCTTGCCGTTGTAGACGTTCCACAGCTCGGGACGCTGGTTCTTCGGGTCCCAGCGGTGCTTGCTGTCGCGGAACGAGTAGACGCGCTCCTTGGCCCGCGACTTCTCCTCGTCGCGGCGCGCACCGCCGAAGGCGGCGTCGAAGCCGTACTTGTCCAGGGCCTGCTTCAAGCCTTCCGTCTTCATGATGTCGGTGTGCTTGGCGCTGCCGTGGGTGAAGGGGTTGATGCCCTGCGCCACGCCTTCCGGGTTGACGTAGGTGATCAGGTCCAGACCTAGCTCCGCGACCATCTTGTCGCGGAAGCTGTACATCTCCTGGAACTTCCACTGGGTGTCGACGTGCATCACCGGGAACGGCAGCTTGCCAGGGAAGAAGGCCTTGCGGGCCAGATGCAGCATGACGGCAGAATCCTTGCCGATGGAGTACAGCATCACCGGGTTGTCGAACTCGGCGGCCACCTCGCGGATGATGTGGATGCTTTCCGCCTCCAGCTGCTTCAGATGCGTCAGTTTGTCGACCATGGCTACTCACAAAAAACAAAAGCGGCCTGCGGGCCGCGGACGTTGGCGCACGATACCATGCACACCTCCTTATAATAAGGATGCAGCATAGATCCAATCATTCTACAAATATGCCCAAGCGCTGCCGCGTCGGGCAACCCGGCACTTACACCGGATTGTCACAATCGACGAAACGGTGCTCAAGGCAGAAACGCTGCGCCAGCCACTCGCCCAGCGCCTGTACCCCGTAGCGCTCGGTGGCGTGATGGCCGGCGGCAAGGAAACTAATGCCGTTCTCCCGTGCGCTGTGCACGGTGGACTCGGACACCTCGCCGGTCAGGTAGGCATCCACGCCGGCGGCAATCGCCTGCTCGATGTAGCCCTGCGCAGCGCCGGTGCACCAGGCGACGCGGCGGATCGGTCGATCCGCCTCGATCAGCAAGGGCTCGCGCCCCAGCACCTGCGCCACCAGCGCAGCGAACTCACGCGGCGCCAGCGCCTGCGCCAGACTGCCGACCAGCCCCACCGAGCGCGGATTGCCCGGCTCCAACGACCCCTCCACCGCGAGGCCGAGCCGGCGGGACAGCTGCACGTTGTTGCCCACCTCGGGGTGCACATCCAGCGGCAGGTGATAGGCGACCAGACTGATGTCGTTGACCAGCAGGGTCTTCAGGCGGCGCTGCTTCATACCGACGACGCAGGGATTCTCGCTCTTCCAGAAATAGCCGTGGTGCACAAGCACCAGATCAGCCTGAAACTCGACCGCGGCGTCCAGCAGCGCCTGGCTGGCAGTCACCCCGGTGACGATCCTGCCAACCTGCGCACGCCCCTCGACCTGCAAGCCGCTCGGGCAATAATCGGGCATCCCAGCAGCCGCCAGATAACGATCGGCTGCCTCCACCAATACGGACAGAGCGACGAGCATCGCTACCTCCCAGATAAAGCGATTGCGTGCCGCTGGCCAGCCCGCGGCACCTTCGTATAATGGCGCACCATACGGCCACCCCCTCGCCCCTCGCAACCCCAAGGATTTTCGATCCATGCTAAAGGCCCTGCGTTTTCTCGGCTGGCCCCTGGTAGTCGGAGTGCTGCTGGCCCTGCTGATCATCCAGCGCTATCCGGAGTGGGTCGGCCTGCCACAACGCGACGGCAACGAACAGCAGCCTCCCTTCGCCATCCTTTCACCGCAAAGCCCCGCTTCCTATGCCAGTGCAGTCAGCAGCGCGGCACCGGCAGTGGCCAACCTGTACACCACCAAGGTCGTCAAGAAGCCGGCCCAGCCGCTGTTCGACGACCCGCTGTTGCAGCAGTACTTTGGCAACTCCCTGCCCAGCCAGCGACGCCTGGAATCCAGCCTGGGCTCCGCGGTGATCATGAGCCAAGATGGCTATCTGCTGACCAACAACCATGTCACCACTGGCGCCGACCAGATCGTCGTTGCCCTGAAGGATGGCCGGGAAGTCCTCGCCCGAGTGATCGGCAACGATTCGGAAACCGACCTGGCCGTGCTCAAGATCGATCTCGACGACCTGCCGGTCATGCACCTGGGGCGCTCCGACACCATTCGCATCGGCGATGTGGCCCTGGCCATCGGCAACCCCTTCGGCGTCGGCCAGACCGTGACCATGGGCATCATCAGCGCGACCGGGCGCAACCAGCTGGGCCTGAACACCTACGAGGACTTCATCCAGACCGACGCAGCGATCAATCCGGGCAACTCGGGCGGGGCGCTGATCGACGCCAACGGCAACCTGATCGGTATCAACACCGCCATCTTCTCCCGGTCGGGCGGCTCCCAGGGCATCGGTTTCGCGATTCCGGCGAAGCTGGCCATGGAAGTGATGGAGGAAATCATCGAGCACGGCCAGGTGATCCGCGGTTGGCTCGGCCTCGAGGTACAACCACTGACCAAGGAGCTAGCCGAGTCCTTCGGCCTAGAAGGCCGGCCGGGCATCGTCGTCGCCGGCATCTACCGGGACGGCCCCGCCCAGCGGGCCGGCCTGCAGCCGGGCGATCTTATCGTCAGCCTTGATGGCCAACCGGCCACCGACGGGCGCCATGCAATGAACCAGGTCGCCCAGGCCCAACCGGGAGAAACCATCGACATCGCGGTCCTGCGCAACGGCCAGGCACTGACCCTGACCGCCGAAATCGGCCTGCGCCCACCGCCCACGGCAGTACAGCCGCAAACGCCCGCCCAACCGGAGTAGACGTCAGTAGTTCAGCAGAGGGGCGCTAGAGCATTTTCTCTAAAAAATGGTTTGCCCGTCGCCTGGGAGTTGCCTTGGATCGAGGTCTCCGATGGGCTATCCCAGCCTTGATTCGGGAGACTCGCATGGCAAGAGCCTACAGTGTGGATCTGCGCAGTCGCGTAATCGATGCAGCCCAAAGCGATGGCTCGATTCGCCAGGCTGCCCGGCGCTTCGGCGTGGGCATCACGAC
>Ga0209373_10005489_pt1 | contig 10323 bp, 7 predicted proteins | sample Higcelweek5metaG_FD_187173 | JGI IMG/M metagenome (GOLD analysis project Ga0209373, IMG submission 187173) | Freshwater pond sediment microbial communities from the University of Edinburgh, under environmental carbon perturbations - High... | ecosystem: Environmental > Aquatic > Freshwater >...
GTAGGGAATAACTATGATATTGGTATTAATATCTGAGATGATCCTATATGAAAAGCTACAAAAGAAAGAGCCCTGCTTGATCTATTATATCTCAAATTATTTTCCAAAAACTATTTCTTCGATAATGAGCTATATCTTGATAAAATTGACTTCTGACAATTGGAGACACTCTCAAAATTATATGGGAAAAGAATGGAGAAATATATAAAAAAGAACGTACTAGGACGTGATATATTATTAATTAAATAGGTAATATGAGCATTTTCCAATCGAGAGAAAACTTTATAAAGAAATTACTTCATGATATAGTGAAAGACACAAATATGTCAAAAGATCTTATCTTTAAATGAGGTACATCATTGATGCTTTTTCATTGACTGGAACGATTTTCTGAGGATTTGGATTTCAATTATTCAACCATTGATGTGAGTATTATTTGAGAGACTCTCAAGAAAGCAAATTATAAATTTATCTCAAAAGAAACTCAATTTTGATGGAGGTATACGGTCGAATATTGAGAACATAATTGTATTATAGACCTCGCAAAATACCGATATAATACACCACCAAAATATACTATTAAAACTATTCACTGAGCCTCAATGAAGGTTTTTGATTTGGAACAAAATTTTGCACACAAACTCTGTGCATTTTATGAAAGGAAAAAGGGGAGAGATGTATATGATATCAACTTCTATCTAAAAAAATGAATTATTCCTGATAGAAACATTCTCATCGAAAGACATAACAAGGAGTTTAGTTATTTTATGAAAGAATTGATTGTTGAGATGAACAAGCCATACTTAGAAAAAAACATAGAAAACTGTCTAAATAATTTAGATTATGGAAAAAAAAATTTGGATTCATTCAAAGAGGAACTTTTTCAAAATCTCAGTAAGAGTTATTTAGAGCATAATCTTGATCTAAATTTCTCTTACAAAAAACAAATTCAAGAGTGAAAAATGAGTATCTCTCTCACTAATGATTTGACACTTTTCAATAAAGCTCAAGATCTCATTGCAACAGTAAAATGTGATTATGCACTTATGAATAAAAAGAGAGAGATCGTTTATGAAACAAATTCTCTCGATAAAATAAATACTTATGTTTATGCGAACATTCTCACACCCCAACTACAATCTTTGGATAAATATAAAATTAATCGAAATATATTTTGATTCAAATTATAACCATTCTAATTTTAGAGAAAATCTGAAAAATATATATTATTTAGGTGATTATTTTTTTACCAAAAAGATATGCAAGCTAGCAAACATAATTCTCAGATTGTAGTGAATGAGGAATATTACAACAACCTCTGAAAAAAAGTAATTGAAAAACTAAAATTATTCAAAATAGAGGTATCTTTTGAGTCATATACCGTGTGAGATTTAAAAACACAACTATCTTTCAAAACACACTCCACTCATGGGGGTAAAATAAAATTCCTTATTAAGGACTTAACGATATCATTAAGGATGTCGAAAATAGATACTACCACACGTGATGATGATCACACTATAATAATCTCAATCTAAAGAGGAATTGAATAATCATATACGTCGCAATTTCCTTCCATAATCTTTGATTTGGAAGACATGGTTCGTGAAGTCACCGAAACAAATTTTCTAAATTAGTAGATTTTTTAAAAAAAAATATATTATTCTCATGAGGAGAAAATACAAATAACTTATTCAAGAAATATGATATTAATACCAACCATGCAAGAACTTCTTTCAGACGAATGAAGGAAATTCAACTGAGAAATATTAAATACACAAATTGACTTCTTTATACGAAGGACAATGAATGGGGACATTATTACTCCTGCGTATCAGAGACCAATTGTTTGGTCTCTGATACAAAAACAAAACCTTATTAAGAGTTTATTTTTTGGTATTCCAATACCTCCACTTATAATGAATTATAGGAGTGATTGAAAACGGACATTAGTAGATGGACTGCAGAGATATTCATCGATTATATGATTCATTAACAATGAATACCATATTGATGGAATCTTTTATTCTGATTTAGCTCAGAATAAAAAAAGAAAATTTGAAAATTTTTCTTTACCGTACATTAAGACAAATTTTCAAACTATTGAAGAAGAAAAAAATTTTTATGAAATATTCAATACTTCTGGCACAATTCATGATAGAAGTGATTTTGACTAGGGAAAAAATTTGATTAATTTGTTTTTTGGTTATTATTATAATGCTAATATTCAATAAAATACAGTCATGACAAAAAATATAGCTCAGAAAAAATGGAGAGAAAAGATAAAAAATAAAAGGATACAAGCATGAGGAAAAATAGAATCCCACCTCACTAAAGAAGAGGAATACTTTATATTAGCTCTCGTAAGAACTCATGAACATACCAAGAAATCCAAAAAGTTCTAAATAAATATAGCGATTTGGAGCTAAATCACAAGGAGACTCAAAAGATATTGGAAGAATTTGAAAAAATTGATACTAAGTGAAGGATAATACCAAAAGATCTTTTGGATATTTTAAAATAAGAATTAATTTCTTATTTTTTATCTCCTAACACAAAAAGGAAATAAAAATTATTTCCTTTAAAATAGGCTACAATAAGAATTCATTTCCTTTTTTTTTGTTTTTTTAGAGCTTGAAAGGGAAGTATGGTTCACATTGACATTGCCTTTCTAAATTAAGCAAACATTCATTTAGAACTGCTGAACTTAGTCCAGTATTTGTGTCAGTCTTTATAAACCTTCAAAGATCTATTAGTCTCCCCATATCAAAAGAATCATCATCAATTGCAATCCGTGCACAATCTTCCACATTCGGATAAAGATTATTCACAATCCACATATCAATCTCTCTCCCACGCAATCAACACTGAATATCAACGGGGGTACAATCATGAATAAACTCACATAATCCATATTTATCAAATACCGTTTTCACATTCTCCATATTATGCCTCCGTGAACTTGAGATAACAAGCCTAGCATTTGTCTTCTGAATAAGTTGTTTTAGGTTTTCGACCAATACCACGTCAAGTTCGTGAAATTCTGTCTGTGGAGTAGTTAACACTCAGTCGATATCGAGAAAGATAAAGACTTGTTTTTCTATAGTGTTCATAGTTTGAAATTTATTGGTCTAAAGATATTTTGTGGTATTGGTGTTTCATTGATTTTATCCAAAAATAGAATATGTACACCTTTCCCTAGATCTCAAAGTAATCAATATACTTTCCAATCACACCCAGTACAGGAGCATTTATAAGCATCTGTACTTTCTCACCCGCAACTAGGGCAAATATACTTCTTTTCAGGATATTTAGAGAAAAAATCTTCAGCATTTTGAAAAACATGGATATTACATTTAGGTATATTTGGTTCATTGAACCAATTAATGTAATTACAGTTTCTCCCTTTCGCAAGAATCTCAAGTGTTTCAACTGAATTTTTACCATAAAGTGATCAGTAGAATGGAATAATCTCCGAAAGGAATGCTATTATGTCATTCACTGGACTTATTTCTTGTTGGCAATTATAAACCTCAACAGCAATATTACCAAATATTTTTGATGAAATGATTTCTTGATCTAAAGATCAAAAATATAATTCATTTACTATTTCATCAATGTTATTTATTCGTCTTTGCATATAATAATTGTAAAAAAATACTAGATGTTAGAATTATATATATTTTCTCAAAATATTCTAAAAAACTAGCATGAGATTAGGGAGTTAACAGACTTCTTAACTCTGATTTAATAGTGAGGAGAATAGTACGAAAAATATCAGAAACTAATCTTCACTAAACTCTATTCTTTTTTCATGTTGAATTATTTTATTAAGATTATCAATTATTCATTGTATTTCTAATCTATGTTCTATATAGTGAATTCATTTCTTTTCTAATATATTATAAATTTTAATATAATAATCTTTCATTTTGGTATGATAATTTACACTACTTCATGATAAACTCCAAGATGGGCTTTTGAATCAAATTTTTTTAAAAAAATCTAACGATGAATCAATTTTAATTAATATCTCAATAAAATATAATCTATCTTCATCATTAAAATCTGAAATAAGTAAAATAATAAAATCAATTAAGGCTTTATTTGTTATATTATTTTGAATAAAAGAAACTATAAATTCTTTTTCAAATTCTTCTAGTTTATTAATACTTTCAAGAGAATGATTAAATTTTCAAAAGAATCAAATTAATAATCTAGCTTTTTGGAAATCATCTATTTTTAAATTATAAATATGCATTATTATTTTTGTAATATTTTTTTCGTCCTTCCAAAGAAATCAAAAATCTTTATCTTCATTATCAAATCTTGGAAAACCATCTTTAAGATTTACAATAAAATCTATATATTCAACTATAAAATTTTCATCAAAATCATTTATTAATTTTAAGTTATGTCAATCATAATCTGCATCTTGTCAAAGATTTTCACATATAAAGTAAACTTTCTTTAATACAACTAAATTAGAATTGAAATACATTATTAGATTTTTATTAATATCAGAATGAGGATCAAATAGTCAATATAATGAATGATAACCACTATTTTCTCACATTTCTACTTTTGTAACTATTTCATTTATAACATCTACAATTATATTTTTCTCATATTTATGATATTTTATCAAAAAGTCTAACAATACTCAAGGAATATAATTATCCTCTTGATAAAATTTTAGTAATTCTCATATATAAAAACTATTTATTTTCTCTTCAGGTAAATTTCTAAAAAATGAAATGATAAAAATTTCTTTATTGATATACTTATTATTATTTAATAAATTGTATAATTCATCATCCGAAATTATTTTTAATAAGCTTGAAATTAAATAATCAGGATATGATATCTCCAAAAAATTTCATTTCTCAATACAAAAAATGAATAGTTTTAAAAATAAGTCCTTATTTTTCTCAAATATATAATCAAAAATAATTTTTATACTATTATTAAATATTTCAGTCTTATATTTATCATATTTTTTAATATAATTAAGAATATCTCTTAATTTTTCAAAAAGCGATAGGTATTCTTCAAATTTATAATTATCAATGTAATTTATAACCTTTTGTTTCTTATAATCATTAAAATCTTTATACTCAATATCTTCTCTTTTATCTAAATGATCTTCAGTTATTAAATCATATAATAAATAGTTTTCTTGGTTTAAAAAATCATTTATAATTTCTTTATTTAGTCATCATATATTACTAAATTTTTTATTTAATTTATTAACTAAAATACAGTCACTTAAAATTGATGAGATAAAATTTTCAGTTATAAAATTATTAAAAACATTTAAATCTATTTTTAATATTTCTGAATCATTATAATTAAATGCTGATGTTTTTATGTAGTCAAGGATTTTTTCTGTAATTCTATCTATATATTTTTCACTTTTATAAAGTATAGAAATATGATTAACAATATTCGATCTTAACTCTATTAAATTATCCGTAATATATAATGGAAATTTTTGAATATAGAAAGTTTTTCATTCAGTATAGTTATTTTCAAATTCAGTTCATAAATATAAAAATCACACTTCTATAAATATTCTTGAAAATATTTGGTCAGATACTTTTACTATTTCGTTCTCGTATAAATCAAATATTTCAAAATTATTGAGTTCTTTTATAATATCCCAAAAATTCTTTTCACTCATTTTTAAGACATCATATATATTGTTCATTAAATCAAGATTTGATTTATCAAGTGCACGAAAAAAAGAAACTATTGCTATAACTTTTCCATGGTCTTCTGAAAATGAATTGATGTCAACTTTAATTCAAGAATAATATTTTTCATAAATTCATTCAGCATTTTGTATGGCATTAAAACCATCTTTTAGAGAGACAATTCATCATAATACGGCAATTCTAGGATTTCATTTTGATATTCTTACTATTTTGTCTAAAAAATTATGATTTTTAATTCAATATATTTGTTCTAAAATTTTACGAATTTCATTATCTTCTAATTTATTAATCGTAATAAAATTTGTATTATAATTTTCAACAATTCTTTTAATATCATTTATTGCATAATCTCTAATTGTAAAAACTAATTTAATTTTTCTATTTTCATTTTTATTTATCAATAAATCAAGCAAATGAGGAATAATACTTGATTTATATCTAAAAGCATCATCTAAGAAAATTATATAATTTCCATCTCCTCAAAAGTATGTTTGTATGTCATCATATATTTTTAAATCTTTTGATAATAATGTTTTAATAATGAGTGAATCATTTTGTAATTGCTTTAAAGATTCAATAACTATTTTTGTTTTTCAAACTCAAGGTTCACCATGAATAACAGTAATATCATTGTTTTTTAAAGATTCAATTATTTCTCAAATCTTTTCATTTCTAAATAAAATATCTCTTCATAAAGGAGAACTTAAAGGATTACCTTCATTAGATTTAATAAAATCCTCAATGTCCAATACTTGCCTTGTATCGATGGAAATTCATAGTTCAGAATCAGCTATTCAAGGATAATGATTAAAAATATCATAACTTAAACTACTTATAGTCAATATTTCACAATTTATATTATTCTCTAATCATTTATTTTTTAGTGTCTCAATTTCATCTGATTTTAACTTGCTATTACATCAGAAAATTATCTTTTCAATCTTTGATAGTGGAATTCATGTTTTTTCTTCATTAATATCTTTACTAAAATCATCTAAAAATTTAGCTACTATACTAGTTTTTTGAGTTGTGTATTCTACAAATATATAATTTCAATTTTCAAGTGGAAAAAGTGTATCTGGAGTTCATTTTATTGGTTTATCTTCTCAGTCTTTTGTTCATGTATCTTGAATGTTGTAATTATGTTTTTTATTTAAATATAAATTAACAAGTTTATGAAACCTTGAAGAATCAATAGATAATAATTTTTGTTCTATTTCATTTATTTTTGACATTTGATTGGATTATAAATGGATAATTAAATTATCAGCATTATATTTAATTTTCATTTCTTAGCAAATTCGTCAATTAATCTCATGGGAGAACAATACAAAAAATTCAGAACTAGGATTATAGTCAAGCGAAATTCATTCTCAATTATATTATTTCTTACCAAATCAGAATAATGATTTTCCACATCTATCTACTTAACCGAGTCCCGATTATTAAAAGAATATTGGGGATTATTTTTATAAAACATCTTTCTTTTCTTTCTTTCATTTTCTATATCCTCAGGATTAAAAAAGTATTCTTGAATTAATCTATGTTGAAATCTCCAACTTCATCAGTTTGGTTTTATTAGTAGTGAATAATTATTTAAACTTGCTTGATTAATAAAGTGTGTCGGGGACATGGATATATCATTCTGAAATACAAAAGCAATTCTAACAAGCCAGAGATGTAGAAGTGGAGAATCAAAGGATATAGATATTTGTCCTAATACAAGAAATATTATTAGGTAGTTAATTTCATTCGTTAATAAGTATAATAGTCCTCATACTAATAATCAAGCGATTCATACATGTAGTGTGTCAAAAAAATATCAGATCATAAACCTTTGGTATGGATGTTTAATTTCCGAAAAGTAAGATACATCAAAATATAAAATAACGATTCAGCCCATAATACCTCATACTCATCAATAAATACCTCCAATTATAAATCCTCAACTTAATCAAAGTAATAACCAAATTAGTTTTGCCAGAATTCAAAAAATCACTCAAAATGTTATTCCATAAATTATTACATTCTTCCAAAAATCAAATGTTTTAAGCACCCCCAAGTGGAAAATCTGCTTTTCAGGAGTAGTTACCTTATCTACTCCAAAAAACAACATATTATAAATAAATTTAAAAGTTTTAAATATGCCCTTATAATTAGCATTTCTTTTATTTTCCTTTCATCGTTTATGAACAACTTTTGTATTAAGTCATCGTATAATATTTAAAATAATTCAATAAATAATTCCAAATATAAATCTACCAATAATCGCACCTATAATACTTATTTTTATACCATCAATAATTCATAATTCTATTTCACCAATAAAATTCAATACGATTTCATTTTTCCCAATAAATCATCAAACTATTCATCAAACTATTCAGCCAGTAATTTGCCCAATAATTCCTCACATATTACCTAATATAATTCCTCAAATGGATCCTCAAATAATTCCTCCAAACACACCATTTGTACCCCATCAAACAATTCATAAAATAATTCCTCCAAAAATTCCTCTAATAATTCATAATGTTGTATTTATTAATATTTTATTTTTTAAGTATATTGGTTGTAAATCAGAAAGTTCAATAGATACTTTTGCACTATCTTGCATTATAAATGATATAAAACTTAAATATTTTTGGCTTTCATTTTTGGAATATCCTTTAATTTTTTGTATTCATTTTTCACAATACTCTTTTATAAGATATTGTTCATATTTTTTTTCAGATGCTTGTTGTTTTATATCAAAATCTTCTATTTTTAAAAGTCTGGTACATAAATTGAAGTAAAAAGGATTTCAAAGTGTTTTAGATAAAATTTTATCATTTCTTAATCTATCTTTTATTTTTTCTGCACTATTTCTCAGATGAGTACTTCTTTCTGTTTTAGTCGTATCTTTTTGTTCCTCAATTGTTTTATCAAGTTCAATAATTATATCTGAAAATTCTAGCTCATTTATATCTACACGAGTTAGTTCTTCTTCATATTTTTGTATCATATCGTTATTTCACTTTTCATATTCATCAATACGGGAAGCTAAAACAGTATATGATATCTTAGATTCAATAATAAATTTCCGATGTGCTTTTTTGAAATCATCTCTGATTTTTTCCTCATCATCTCTATTTTGTCCAAGTTCATCTAAACCATCAAAGAGAAAAAAAATTTTTCACTCTTTGATTAATCATTTAGCATGTTCGTTACTGATTCCATATCCATCTTTAAGGTATGAACAAAGCCAATTTATAAAAACTTCATTTTCTTCCTCATCTTGATTTTCATATTCACTTTCAGTGTTGTGTGTTTGCCATGAAATAATATTAACAATTATAGGAATCAATTCTCTTTTTTCGTCTATCCAGTTCTTTGCTATTTGAAGCAAAAGGGTACTTTTTCAGATTCACGGCTTTCATAAAATAATAAGTTTTTTATTTTTCTCTAAATATTCCAAAATTTTATCTGATCGAATATTTTGTATTTTAAAAGAAGGTTTATTTAAAGAAGGTATAATATTCTTTAATTGAATTTTTATACATTTTTTGCATTTATCTATGAGATTTTCATGTGTATTTCACTTTGTTTCTTTATTATAAATTTTTAAAGGAAGTACAATATTTCATCATATTTTACTTTTTAGAAGATTATTATACTGATTTCATAGAGAATTTTTCAGTTCAGTGATTTGTTTATTATAATATTCTTGTTTAATAATTTCACTTATATCAACCTTTCTTAAGTCACCTCATGAAGTTAATACTTCAAAAATATTATAAAGTATAGGAAATACTTTTGCAAATATCCGAAGTATTAATGAAAACATCAGTTTTATAAATCATGATTTTATAAGTAACCATAGCAGTAGTAACATTCATAATATTACTTCTTCAATATTTTCCTGAATAAACTCATACATATAGTACATTTTTACAAAATACTTCTAATAATAAAGTAGCATATATTTATTTAAATATCAAGTATAATACATATTGTGGTTATTTTTTGTGATTTATGAGTTTGTAATAAATATATTCATTTTTTTTCTAAAAGAGAACACCCGAATAGGGGAATGTTTTTGAAAAACAAAACACATTACATAATATAGGTTATGTAATGTAAATTATTAATAATTCATTTTAAACAAGCCATTAATGGTATTCTTCATAATTTACTGCATAATATGCAAAAATTCCATTTTTAGAAAATGTTTGTTTGATAAAAAAAAATTCAAGAAATTTACTCATGAAGATAATTTTAGAAAAATTTTCAAAAATCCAAACAACATTTTTCAAATCTTCAAGAAATTTTGGAGACTTAACGCATATATGGTATTTTTAGAACTTTTCACAACTACATCTAAGGATTTGATATAGCCCAAGGTGCAAAATAATCGCTTAAAACGCAAAATATTAAGAAATGGCTCTAAATAGACAAAAGCGAGATATTTCTTAATTCATTCCAAGTGATGTATCAAAAATGCACTTATTCCTTAGTACTGTAACTAGGAAAATATTAATAAAAATATAAACAAGCCAGTTAAACCTCATCACAAATTAAAATATTGAGATAATATTATTCATATAATCAAAGAAATTCTGTAAAA
>Ga0209373_10005490_pt1 | contig 10323 bp, 9 predicted proteins | sample Higcelweek5metaG_FD_187173 | JGI IMG/M metagenome (GOLD analysis project Ga0209373, IMG submission 187173) | Freshwater pond sediment microbial communities from the University of Edinburgh, under environmental carbon perturbations - High... | ecosystem: Environmental > Aquatic > Freshwater >...
GCCGGTGGCGTAGTAATAGGTGGCGATGCCGGTGTGGATGGGGTTGGTTGGCGCGCGAGAGATGATGGGCAGGTAAGCCACCGGGAAGAGGGTTTGCCCGGCGGCGGGAGAACTGCCCGCCAGGGCCAGGATCGATAGAAAAAGCGCAGCCCCGATGGGGTTCAACTTCCATTTCGAGCGCATGATTTGCTCCTGTTTTTGGAGGTGCCCCCGCCTCATTATCATCGAAAACCGCTTATTCTGCAAACAACGCGACCTACACCAACTGGGCAGGATGAGATTATCTGGCGGACGTACTACTCGGTGGGCAGCGCCAACATTGCCATGCGCGTGCAGGGCAACAGCGAAAGTTACGAGCTGTCCACCCTGCTGACCGACCACCTGGGGGGGACGGTGAAGACGATCCAGCAGGATGGGCTGGCCTCGGAACCGCGCTATTCATGCCTGGGGAAAGACGAGGGAGTCCAACCACGCGGGCATGGATTTTTGGTGCTCAGGAATTGGAAGTTGGCGGGGAAGGTCAAGTGAGCCCTGGGCGCGGCTGATGGTAACCACCTTGTCTTCTATCGGCTGGCGCAGCACCTACAGCACGCGATAGTTGAATTCGGATGTGCGACTTTGGGGTGGGCCGACGCTGGTACTGATATCAACGTTCCCCTACCTCTGCCGGTGACCAGACCCTGACAATCAGTAATTCGTTGTGGTTATAACTCACACGTCTGAATTATGATCGGAACCGCAATGGTCAGCATATTGCGGTAATAGGCACGGTCTTTGAACATACCTGAATAAACCCTTTCTTACAATTAATGAAGACAAACGCTGGATGATAGCCGAAAGGACACTACCCGGCCAGGCTGATGATTGAGCAGGAGAGGCAAGCAAGCATGGGATGATTGTAGATGAAGATGGGGACGAGTGGGGGAGAATAGGGTATAGAATTAAGAGAAGCTGAAGGTCAGGTTGAGGGACAATTGTTCGGGGGGTAGACCGGCTAGCCATTGTTCGAACCCCGACGAATTCGAACACGATCTTGGACATTAAATCTGTCCACTTTTTTCAGCCACTCCAAAGGTGATCATTTATTTTCTGCCTCAAGGAGACCACAAGATGCCCTGGATAGTATCTTTTCATGCTGATGGTACACAGTTTCGTCCTAGTCAAATTAATTATCCGTTTACTACATCTACTGAACCTGGGACAATTGGAAAAGAGGGCCGTTATCGAGACAAACCTGTCCCTTACGGATCTATTGTTATCGATGTGCCAAGACAAATACCTAATGATAAGAGAATCGAATACATTGTTCGAACAGTCTTGCCGCTTGTGCCCGAGCTAAAACGAGCTGGCGCTTCAAACTGGTATTTAAATATCGGGCGTTTCTATTCTAGCCAGTGCAATGAAGTCTTTTCAATGGAAGAGCTGAAGCTCTTGGCAAGTTTAGATTGCCCTCTTCATTACTCTGCTTATAAGGTTAGTAAGAAAAGGGAATGTGAATTGGAAAAAGAATTGGGCGGGACTGGAGCGGAATAACCTCCTTTATGATTCTGAAGTGTCCTTTCGACCGACAAGGAATACATGAACCCAAGAATACACATCGAATTTATACTCACTGGACTTCTAATATCTCCTGATGAAATTACTCGCCAACTCAAGATGAGTTCTACTCGTACTTGGCTCAAAGGTGACTCAATTCAAGGCACCAACTTGAGGCGGAAACATAATGGTTGGTGTTTTTCCATAGAAAATCGCCAAGATGGTCTTGAAATTGAGGAATATATTCTGCCTTTAGTAAATGCACTAGCACCTAGCGTCCAATTGATCAGGCAAATCTGTAAAGAATATGAGATGAGCAGCGAAATAAGTTGTGTGATATATATGTCTGATGAGAGTCCAATTATAAATTGGAGTCCACAAGTATTGTCCAGCATCGTTGATTTAGGCGCAGCCATTGATATGGATATTATTTTGTCAAAATAGATAGTGTGGAAGATCTGGCCTTTTGAACTCGCCGTGGTAATGGATTAGCGACGGAACTCTGCCTCTGGATCAAACAAGCCATGATCTGTTCACGCGTTGGTGGGGAGGTGGATATGGGCCAAAATAATTTCAATCATGCTGTTTTTACTTCTATCCTATCTCTCAAGAAAGTATTGGGAGATAGAAACACTTTACAGATTGTCCACCCGGATTCTATTTGGATAGCTAGTTTTTCCTGGGGTGAACCAATCAGTCAAAGCCAGATGGATTTGGTTGATGGAAGGATCGAAATTCAGATACCCAAAGACTTAATCTTGTTTTGGAGCCAAATTTCTGATGGGGCATTATTATATTACGATCAGAAATATGGCCAATGGGGCTATAAAATATATGGCTCTAAAGAGATATTAGACCAACAATCCCGATGGAAGAATTTGTTTAGAGATCGATGGTCACCAAATCTAACCGCCATTGGTGAAACGATAGATGATACCCATCCGCTTATAGCCATATTCGGGCACAACGATCATGAAGAAATGGATTATGCTTTGTTTGAAGGTAACCCGTTGGATCCAATTGATTATTGGAAAAAAATGGCGGCTTCATTTTCTGAATGGATAGACCGCTTAATCACGGCACAGGGAGCAAAATATTGGGACTGGCGTTAATCTCGGCCTCCTATACTCCTTCCCATCCGGGGAATTAGGCCTCAAGGAAACCGCATGGAAACTGGACCAATGTCGCCGCCAAGTTCGCATATTATCTGGGGAAATGATCAAAGACAAACTATATACAACCTAGATGCATTGTTGTCGTGGATAGAATTCTTAACCTATGAGGCAAAAACGACAGGGATGCCTATAAGCGTCCAACTTCAGAAAGATGAAAGTTCTGGTCTTTTGTTTACAGTAGGATTAACTATTTGTCACCTCGAATTTTATTCAGCTCATGGTTCTCCAATTGTGATTGGTTGCCGTGGATCTTGGGAAAATGGAGGCGAAGTTATAACCTTCTGGTATGGAAACGAACCATCTGAAATGGAAAAGAAGTATTTCGTTCCGTTTGAGGAGGCGCTTCAAGGTATTAAAGAATATTTTTTAACCGGCGAGCGTCCTAAGAACATTCAATGGGGTGACAACGATATCTAGAGCGGTTCATTCGAAAGAGCAAATTAGGTCTCAAATGCTAAAATCCGGTGTAGACATTTCCTCGTTGTATCATGACTAAAAAGTTAACCAAAATCCTTCAGAAGGCAAATTACTTTCAAAGTCGAGTGGTTAAAGTTCATCCACCTGCGACAGCGACTGATATTCTCCAGTCCGAAGAAAAACTTGGATGGATTTTTAGTAGTGAAATGAAAGAATTTTTTTCTTATTCAAGTGGAATTCAACTGATCGAATACTGCATTTTTGGCGTTCAATTAGACGGTGTTCGAAAAATTCCAAAAGATTTTGATATTGTTATTTGGAATGAGCTAGTCAGAGGTAGAGAATGGTGGCCAAGCGATTGGTTAAAGTTAGGACGGGATGGATTTGGCAATTATCTAATAGCAGTATCTTCAAAAGAAGGTAAAAAAGAAGTTTCAGGATGCTATTGGGCGGATAAAGAAATATTGGGCACACAAAAAGCAACCATTTATTACATTGGCGATTTTCATGATTTGATAAACTACTCAATTGATAAAATGATGAAATTCTATAATTCTGAGGGACAACTTAAGACAAACTCTCGTTGATCATTACTTAGGAAGCAGTATTGGAGAAGAACACATGTTTAGTTGGGAGAAATAATATTTACTCGCGTCCTATTGGTTTCGGAGTATTGCCATGACGAAGCTGTTTTCTAACCAAGAGTATAGTAATTTTTACGATAGAAACTCAGGGCGAATTTTTAAGGACCTTGAATTCAGAAAATGCCGATTTATCAGTTCTTCATTGTCGATCACTCGAAATCCTAAAAAGCGATCGATAGTGAGAAATGTTCGGTTTACTCACTGTGAAGAAATTGGATGCGCCATAGACACAGCTATAATAGAAGACACAATTATCGATGGTTTGAAAACAAGTGACTTGTTCCAAAGCTGGGGAGCTGTTTATAAGCATGTGACTTTGAGAGGTGATATAGGGCGAATCATGATCAGTCCACTTGTCGCAGCGGCAATGGCTACACCCAACGAACAGACGGCATTTGATGAGATAAATTCAAAATATTATAACGTGGTCGATTGGGCCCTAGACATCAGCGAAGCTAGATTCATGGAATGCGATATCCGAAGAGTGCCCGCAAAACTTATTAGGCGAGATCCGGAAACCCAAGTAGTTGTTACTCGTGATAAGGCTCTGTTGGGAGAGTGGAAGAAACTCGATTTGTCTAAAACATATTGGTGCGGGTGGATTGAACTTTTCCTGAAAGATGGAGACCAAGATGTCGTTCTCATTGCCCCAAAACGGCACCCAAAATTCAATGATTGGTTGGACGGCCTAAAAATGCTGCGTGATGCCGGGGTGGCTGAATCGGACTAGAGTGAAGGTCAAGTTGCTATCTTGATACACAATAACCCCCCGAATCGTTGCACCTTAACAGCCTGAATATGTAGATCGATCACCTTTTGTCCAAGCCTTTGCCCCCTTTGGAAACACGCTTTGGCCAATCGGGTATAGATGACTCCAACTACGGTTATTCCGGCGAGTGGACGGATGCCAGCGGGCTGCAATATCTGCGGGCACGCTACTACTCGTCCGCGCATCGCCCGTGGTTGGTCTCGCCTTCACCCCGCCCCCGCCGGCGACCAGACCTTCACGATCAATAACTCGTTGTGATTAATAACCACACGGGCATGGATTATGCGCCACGACCAGATGGAAGTTGGCCGGGAAGGTCAGCGAGCCCTGGGCGCGGCTGATCGTGACGAGCTCGCCATCATGATACATCGGCGGGTGTCCAAACCCGGACGATAAGCAATTCATTGGGATTACAAACCACACGGGTCGATGTTTATCGCGGTCACCATCAGGTCGCCGGGCGTGGCCGGAAAGCCGCATGCGCCCTCCCCGGTGGCGTAGTAATAGGTGGCGATGCCGGTGTGGATGGGGTTGGTTGACGCCCGCGAGATGATAGGCAGGTAAGTCACCGGAGTAAGGGTTTGCCCGGCGGCGGGAGAACTGCCCGCCAGGGCCAGGATCGATAGAAAAAGCGCAGCCCCGATGGGGTTCAACTTCCATTTCGAGCGCATGGTTTGCTCCTGTTTTTGGAGGTACCCCCGCCTTATTATCCTCGAAAAAGGCTTGTTCTGCAAACAATGCGGAAAAGTAACTACTCATCCAGAGGTGGAAGAGGCCTGAATTTGAGGTGTTACGCGGAAAAAACATGACCCGAAAATGTGCCTCCAGCCGCTTATATTCACTCTCGACTTCGACGATGACTTCGTCCAGGCTGGCGTCGCAGGAGAAGATGCAAGCATGCATGCGGTGATTGTACATGCAGATAAGAGAGATCGGGTGGAATGGGGGGCTACCCTAAAATCACTTCCTTTCGATGACAAATAGTATCATTGAATTTCACCTTTCAGGTGGCTACAATTTATAGGACTTACAACCATCCAAAGCATAGCGGGGGCTATCATGAATCCAACCATCGTCGTTTTCGTCGTCGTTTCGCTGATCGCATCGCTCATCGGGCCGTCACGAGTCAACGCCAGCACCCTGGTCAAACGAGCCAATCAACCGCCCGTTGTGGTTGCATTGGACGAACCTACCCCTACTCCTACGCCAACTTTAGAAGAAGCCTATCCTTATCCCCCTCCTGGCGGCGAGATACCTGCGACCCCTGAACCCACCCCAACCGCCACCGCTACCGAGATACCGGTAGAAAAGCTTCCTCCGCAGCCCACCGCCACCGAGACGCCGGCAAAAGAGCCAGGACCACAGCCGACCGCTACAGAAACGCCTGAAACGGAGGTCGACTTGCACTGCCGGGTGAGTGATGAGCGAGTCAACCTGAAGGTGGACGCGGAGCCCGCGATCTACATACCGGGTAAACCGATCAAGATCTCCTGGAAAATATGCGGATACGCCCAAATCAAAGACGCCGAAGCGGAAATCGTCTTCACCATTCCAACCGGCGTATCGCCTTCGAAATCCTCATTGAAAGACCAGATAACAAGCGACCAAACGTTGATTCTTTCCTCAAAACCTGGGGAAGACAAGATTTCCTGGGACATCACGGAAACCGCATCCTTCCCCATGTATTTCTCCATTGACCTGCGGGTCGACGGAAAAGAAATCGATACCCAAACCATCCAAATCGATGCCGGCATAGGCGAAGCATCCAGGGAGAAGAACAACCGGATTTCCTCTGCAGACGGAAAGGTGCAAATCGATGTCCCCACAGAAGCGTTGGATGAGGCCTTAATCTTCAGCGCGCGCAAACCCAGCCCGCATAAGCTGCCGCCCGTATCGCTCACCGGGGCGCCCCTGGAAATCATCGCCGTCGACAAAGAAGCGGGAGTGAAGGTCGAACACTTCAAGTCCCCCATCGCCATCCAGGTGAGTTATGACAAGAGCTTATTGTTCGGGGGCAGTGAAGACGACCTCATGTTGTTCTATTACAACGAAGAGGCTTCGGATTGGTACCCCCTGCCCACGACGGTTGATAAAGAAAACCAGCGCCTGACGGCCTACTCGGATCACCTGACCGTTTTTGACTACAAAGCAGCCTCCTGGCAGGCGCACACGCTGCCCTCCGTAGGCTCTTACCAGGTATCGAATTTCACGGGCTCTGGTACCTATGACTATCCCTTCCAACTACCTGCCGGAGCCGGAGGATTCCAGCCCAACCTATCCCTGAGTTATAACAGTCAAACGATCGACGAAGCAACAAGCTATGCACAGGCCTCTTGGGTGGGGATGGGGTGGTCGTTGGATACCGGCGCAATTACGCGCAACATGCACAGCACCAATGATGACACGACCGATGACACGTTTTCCATTTCGGTTGGCGGCGTTGCGGGGCTTTTGCTGCCGGTCAAACAAGAAACTCGCGCAGGAAAAGCTATTACAACCTATAACACGGCAACGCAATCCTTTCACAAAGTCGAATACAACTCCACCGATGGAAATTGGACCGTCTATGGAAAAGATGGAAGCATCTATTTCTTTAGCGCTGCAGACCGGGCATCCACAAGCGACCAGGCCTGCGTAGCTCCTGATGGTGGTTTGAACCTGACCTGGCGTTGGTCCCTCACCTGGGTGAAGGATATTTTTCAAAACACAATCAACTACACATACATCATAGAAACAAAGCCTGGCTGTTCCAACCAGATCGCGGTTTATCCTGACAGAATCACCTATTCCAACGTGAAATACCGAGTTCGGTTTGAGCGAGAGCCCAGAAGCGACTACCAACATGCCTGGACAGAAACGGACGCGAAAGTGTTGTACGAAGCATCGCGTTTGAAAGAAGTGTTTATAGAGCACGAAGTATCAGGACAGTGGAGCATCGTGCGTAGTTATGCCTTCGAATACGCGGCAGCCCAGGCGCAGTCCAACATCATCTATCCGGGCATGAAATGGAAGCCAACCGGGAGCGCCGATAACTGGGTTCGGACGTTGACACTTCAACGGGTTATCGAAAAGGGCGCGGACGGAACTCCTTTGCCGGCTGTTCAGTTTACCTACGATGGGCTGCACTTAACCAAAGTAGAGAATGGCCTGGGCGGGGCGGTGGAGATGGAGTACGAGCCGTGGTCGTATTTCGATGATATCAATAAGGCATTACGCTCAATTTCGGTGAATATAACATATGATAACGCTGGAGATTGGGTGCAGGTTAGTGGGAGCGTTCGAGGCGATTCTGCCTCCAATAACCTTCAAATCGAGACACTTTATTATCCGGATGATGATGTAACTGACGAAGGGGTTGCCCGCTACTCGCTTATCGAAAGTCTGGTGAAGCCCGGAGCTATGTATCGATTTTATCTGAAGGCTACGGCTATCGACGGTACCTCTGGCGTTCGCTGGGGAGTAGCGGATACAGGATTAAACGATACAAAATTGCCTGGAGAGGCTAATGGTATCGACGAATATGAGTACCATGAACTTGAAGTCTCCGTGGTAATACCCAGGAACTATGATCCAGCAAGTACAACCCTGCAAATAGCATGCGATGATTGCCTCGTGGACACCGTAGAATTCATGTTATTCCCTATGCTTTACCGGGTAACACAGCGGAAAGTGATCGACACGGTTGCGGAGCCGGATCGAGTTGATACCTATGAGTATCGCTACGACAATGCCTCCCCGAATACGGCGATCACATCTTTGGCTGTGAAGACAGCGGGAAGCAACACGAGTGAAAGCCTCTATAACTACGCCTTCCGTGATTACCGAGGAAATGCCCTGGTACAGGAAACCGACCCCGCCGGGCTGACGGCCATGACCTGGAATGCGCAGAGCGATGCCCTGAAAGGGACGGCCTTCCATACAGTCCAGATGCAGCAAACTTTTACCGCTGGTTTTGAAGAAGGAACAGTGGATCTTTCCCAATGGAGTCTGACCACACCTGCAGCTGGATTGAACCACTTTTCTGGAGAAGACTTTGACACGGCTCTTTCTCTGTACGATACGGGCAGCTTAACCCCACCTTCGCTCAGCCGCGCTTCATATGCTTTGTCGGGGGGAGAAGCCTTCATCGCCCAGATCCGTCTGGACAAGCGCAAACCGTTCATGGAGAATACTGACAGTGGTTTGCAGTATCGTCTCATCGATGGAACCGCGGAAGCGGAAATTGGAATCAAAGGCCAATCTGGGAAATTCTTCGGGATTCACGTCACCGAAAGCGGAGTCGGCGTGGGGACGGCAAAACTGCGTTACAACACCGGCGCCGGCTTGCAGGACGGCGCAAATCTGTTGCCGGACGGCCAATTCAAGCTGGGGCGCTGGTACACCCTGCTCGTCATCGTCGATCCCGAAGACGGCTTCCTGGCCCGCTTGTGGTCGATGGACGACCCCAACAGCTTTGGCGAGCAGCGCTTCTCCGGCTTCGCCTCGGAGGCGTGGCGCTACGAAGAAAAAGTAAAAAATGGCTCGTTGTGGCTGGACGCCTATGCGGAAGGGCAGGTGTTCACCGAAAGCTTCACCCGCTACCAGGTCGATCTGCAATACTGCATGGAAGGGGCCGCATCCCCCTGCGGCGCACAGACCGGCGATACCTATGCCGCCATCCAGAACGAGAGGCTGAATGACTTCTACGATCTAAAAATCTACTGGACCGCTCCCGTCGAAAGTGTAGAGCGCTCCTACATGGTCAACCCAGATGAAGGGTTGGGGGATTCGCGTTGGCTGGGAACGCGGACAACTTACGAATACGCTGCGGCGGACCAAAATAACCAACAGTATGGCAACCTCACCCGCGCGACCCTCTTCACCTGGAATGGAAGCGGCTGGGTGGGGGAGAAGTCCACCCGCACTCGCTATTGGCCTTTGGACCAAATCGACCGCTACCTGACGGCCCTGCCTGCCTCGCGAGAGGAATACATTTGCACAGACACATCTTGTTCACCCAATGCCCTCGTATTGTCGGGTGCGACGAGGTTCTTGTACGACGAACAGACCAATTACTCCGTTGCGCCTTTAGATGGAAAACTGACTGGGCAGCGTACCCTTCTCCGCAAAGACGGGCAGCAGGAATACTATTCGGACGAACTGTACGCATACGATTCCACAGGGAACCGCATCCGCGTTACGCGCTTTACCGGCGAGGGCACGGCCACGGCTCTGGCCACCAGTGGGGAACAGACCGCCGAAACCTGTTACGGCTGGGCCAACCAGCCGGCCGGCTGCCAGGCCCAGCCCAATGGGGATGTAGCCTATCCTCTCTGGGAGAAACTGGTCCTGAGCCCAACCGTATCCCTGCTCACGAGCTGGGAGTACGATTACGGCCTGGGCGTTCCCACCAGCGAAACCGATCCCAATGGCGCGGTCACCTATGCGATCTACGATGTCTTTGGACGGATCCGATCCTTGATCCGTCCCGGCGATTTCAGCAGCTCACCGACGATGTCGTTCGTCTACCACGATATGGCTCCCTTCTGGACGGAAGTGACCCAAAAATCAGCGAGCTCTCCGCGCAGCGCGATTCGCAAGTTCTACAACGGCCTGGGGGAGTTGATCCAGACCCAATCCACCAACCAAGTGTTAGCCGACGGGGCCTGCAGCAACACCACCGATGGACTTCCCGATCACTGCGACGTCGTGGTCGATTCGTGGAGCGGCTTTGAAAACCAACCCAACGGCCTGCGGCAGGTGACGAAACAGACCGCGCCTTATGCGGTCCCCGCGGGCACAG
>Ga0209373_10005491_pt1 | contig 10322 bp, 11 predicted proteins | sample Higcelweek5metaG_FD_187173 | JGI IMG/M metagenome (GOLD analysis project Ga0209373, IMG submission 187173) | Freshwater pond sediment microbial communities from the University of Edinburgh, under environmental carbon perturbations - High... | ecosystem: Environmental > Aquatic > Freshwater >...
TCCATCGCGTTGGATAAAATGGAACTGCGATCCGATGCGATGCTCACAGATACGGATCGGGTCGAGATAAAACGATATCTACGGACAATGCCTGAAGAATATGCCCGGCATTTATACAGTGGCTGGTTATCAGCTGTCGATTTATGTTTGCGTAAGCACAATACTGTATCGGAGGATTTATGTTAAAAGGAATTTCACCCGCATTATGCCCTGAATTACTAAAAACCATAGCCGAAATGGGACATGGTGATGAGATCGTCATCGGGGATTGTAATTTTCCGGCAACTAGCCTTGGGAAAAGAGTGATCCGGGCGGATGGCGTATCGGCGACGGATTTACTAGACGGCATATTGAGACTTTTTCCACTGGATCACTTTGTCGAAGAACCCGTCATGTTGATGCAGGTAGTACCGGGTACTTTTGATGGCGATCCGCCTATCTGGGACAAGTTTCGCTCGATTATTCGAGCGAACGAGGGAGATATCAACATTCGTTTTCTTGAACGTTTCGAGTTCTATACGAAAGCATCTCAAGCGTTTGCAACAATTCAATCAAGTGAACAGGCTTTGTATGCGTGCATTATTCTTAAAAAGGGTGTTCTACTGACGGATTGAAACAATGTTAAAGGTTCATGTGGTTTTGAACTAGTCGCAGATTAATTGATGTTAATCCCTCATTATTGAAACCCGCAGAGATTGCGAGTTTTTACTTTTGGATTATTAGGACTACGTGCCTCACAATCAATGTATGGAATTGTGGTGTCCTGCAAATTGCAGTCCACTTTGAATGAGAAAAAATTGATGTTTCAATGGCCTCAAGGCCAGGTTCTCGGGCAAATTCAGTCTGTGTCAGGTATGTTAATGCGCTGTGCGGACGGAACTCATTGTAGTCCCTTCGCCAGCGCTCTACTTTGTCTCTAATCCCCTACAGGGACATGAACTAGTTCATGTTCGGGCATTTATCTTGGGAACTTAATATGTCGGCACCGATAAACACCAAGGGGTTTGAGCCCCTCCATCCTGACTGAAAGTAGTGACCTATTTTGATACCAAATGCACACTGTGGTTAGTAATAATTAATTTGTGCACACGGTAGCGGATTGCGGCATGTCCAACTTCTTAGTACTTATCACAATTTGTCCGTCCATCCAACATAGCTAAAACAAGCTTTTTCATTGTTCGATTCCGGGTGGCGCGTCTGCTTAACACTCACGAAGTGATACAATCTCGCGAAACTGAATGGTGGGTGCAGGTGTGCGCAAACAACCCCCCGCTGATTTCGAACAAACGCGAAAGAATATCACCTGCGAGATATTTCTGGCTTCATGGCGACACGCTCTCCTAAGTGCTCGTTTTTCAAAACGCATGCATATCGAGCGAAGGGATGCACGGGACAGCACGTGAAGCATGCACCAAAATGAGTTACAATGTTACATAAAATTGATTTTGGTAAATGCTGTGTCGATCGGGCGAGCGGACAACATTTTCGTGCTAAAATTACGAATTGAATTGTGAAGTTGCGTATTAAACAACACATATGTCGCCGGAGTTCAACGAAAACGAACCTCACGCGGATGTCAGGCGCGGGGTAAGGATGGATCAGATAGCGAATCGTATCAAATCTATATTCTGTGGTAGCCCAAAATGTTACATCTATATACAGAATGACGAAAAATAAGTATATCATTCTGTAACATTTTGCTTGCATTGTTGTAATTGTTATGCTATATATGGATATGAGAAGTGAACTCGCTCATAGGTGCTCCCCGCAAAATCGTCGAAAGGCGATGACGCAAAGCTGTAGGGCCTAAACGTAAGAAATTGCGCATGGCAGCCAGTTGCCATCTTAAGGTGCTCATGGCAAAACCGCCGAAAGACGGTGACGCAAAGCTATAGGGCCTAAACGCGAGAAATCGTGCACGGCAGCCAGATACCATCTGTTGATCTGTCGTATGAAAACGTACAGATCAAACCTCCAAGATTTGGTTTGTTGTATGACGTACGACAGTCATGAGCCAAGTCACAAACAAAATTAATTTGGAGGGATATTATTATGAAAAAGTTACTTCTCACCGTTGCTCTGGTACTCGCAGTAGTTACCAGCCTTGTCGCAGGAACCATGGCCGCCTACACGCAGACTCTTGACGCCACTTCGGGAAACATTACCGCGAAGGCCTTTAAGCTCACCGACACGATGAGCACGAACTACACGCAGTCTCTCAAGATCGCACCAGGCGGCACGTACGCCTACACGGTTTCGATTAAGAACGACGGCGAAGTGGATGCCACCATTAACATGAGCGCAACGCTGGCTGCCGCAACCGGCAAGTCCGCGATTCAGGGCCTCGTTGTGAACAGTGTCACGGGGTTGACGAACATCGTTGGTACCGTCGCCGCTGATGGCAAGAGCGTAACTCTTACCACGGTTGGCAACACCACCACGGGCGTGCTCAAAGCGGGCCAGACTGCAACCATCACGTTCAACCTCAAATGGCCGTATGCCAATGTTGCCGCGAACAACACGAAGGATAACCTCGACGAAGGTCTGGCGGTCTCCGTGTTCAAGCTCAGCTACAATGCGGTCGGCGTGGACGACGCGGTTGTGACAGTTGGTTGATGATCTGTATTGTCCGGTGCATCGCGCCGGATGATTCGTGCCAGACAATACTGGAGCCTCGGCTCCGAGGATGTAAGGGGCAACTTGCTTGCCCCTTACTTTCATTCAAAAAAATCGCCCGCGAGGCAGGAAGAGAAGACAAAGGAGGAATCCGCATGAAACGTTCGGGCAGATGGGTTTTACCCGCGTTGCTGCTGGTTCTTGTTGTCGGCATCTTTTCTTACGGGAGCCTCGCCGCGTTTACGCAGGGATACAGCTCAGAGAGCGCGCCGATCTCCGCAAAGAGTTTCACCGTCTACGTCAACGAGTCCGCTTCCCAGACACAGGCGCTTGGGGACGTGACGCTCGCCGTTGATCAGAGCAAGGATTATCAAATCCGAATCGACGGGCGCAGCAGCGAAACGCCGCTGGACGCGACGGTGACAATCAACTACACTTACGATGGAACCTGGCCGACGGGGCTTACGATCCTCTGCGACGGTCAGAGCGTGAAATCCGGCGACAGCCGAACGTTTTATCAAATTCAAAGCACGGGCGCCGTACAGTCTCTGGTCTATATGGTCGTCTGGACCAATCCGAAACTTGGCAATTATGAGCCGTTTCGGGGGTTTGTGCTGCACATGAGCGTGACGGTGAGTGCCGTTTCCGCGTCATGAGGAGGGTTGCGCGATGAGTAACAAACGCCGTATACTCCTGATTTTATTCGTTGTGCTGCTGCTTGTGCCCGTTTCGGTCGCAATCGCCGCTTATACGCGCACGTTTACGCTCTCCGCAAACGTCAGCATCCAGATTCCGACTCCGTCACCCACGCCGACCCCGACGCCGACACCCACACCGACGCCTACACCTTCGCCAACTCCGACGCCGTCGCCCACGCCAACACCCACGCCGACCGCGCCGCCGATGATCAAGGTGACATATGTCTATCAGAGAAACTCGAACAACAAGGTGGTCACCTACGAGCCGGCGAACTCCGTGATCAGCCTACCGGATGCGCTGTTCACACGGATGTTCTACGTCCAGATTGGCTGGACACTAAGCAACAAGAGCAATCCGCCGCTGGATTATCATTTCTTTGATGCGTTCCAGACGGGCAATCGGGACATCGTATTCTATGCGGTCTGGCAGTTTGATCTGTTTGGCTACAGCATGCAATCGGCGGAAAGCACAGCACTCGCAACCCCGACGCCAACACTCTTGCTCACGCCGACACCGAGCATGACGCCGACTATAACACCGACACCGACACCGACACCGACCCCGACGCCCACGCCGACACCCACGCCGTCTCCGACACCGACGGCGACGGGAAGCGGAGGAACATGATGGAACAACGAACCGAAAGCGCACGATATACCTCCCGCGAGGAGATCGAGCAGCTGCTGGCGGAGACAGAACAATATGATACGGCGAGTCCGCTCGCGCGGCGCAGAATGACGCGCCGCGCGATTGTGCGCACACCGGCGCAGAAACTCTTGCACGTGTTGTCCTCCGCGCTGTACTATCTTCTTGTGGCGGCGCTTTGCGCGGTGCTATTTATCGGCATTCGCGCCAAGATGAAAGACGAAGTTCCGCAGGTGATGGGTTACTATATCTTCACCGTGAAAACGGGCAGCATGGTGCCGACGCTGCCCATCGGCTGTTACGTGGTGGTGCATGAGAGCACAGACCCTTCGAGCATCGAAAAGGGTACCATCGTGACCTTCCGATTCCTCAACGGCATGATCGTCACGCACCGCATCACCGAAGTACTCAATACGGAGGAAGGCGTGCGCTACCACACCAAAGGCGACAATCCTGACAACGACCCCGACCCAGAATTACTCTCGCCGGATCGCATCATCGGCACCGTCGAACTGGTGCTGCGCATGCCACAGATCTGGTAAAAAAGGCAACGATATCGTGAACAAAGCAGGAAAACAACCGCGCAGCTTTGAGCCGACCGGGCAGGAAAAGACAGCCGTGCTGATGGACGGCGTCTCCAGCATGGAGCTTTTCGCCCAGCCGGACGGGCATTATCTCAAGGTGCTCTATAGCCTCTCACTCGACATTCCCGTTGGCGAATGCCACGGAATCACGGGCGAGGGGGCTTTTGAGTTGCAGCTCATTTCGGAGATCATCGGCAACGTCAAGCCGCACGAAAAGGGGCAGTGTTCGCTGCTTGAAATCGGCATGATGCGACAAAAGCGCAGGATTCTTCCGCATGTATACTACGTCAACGACCAGCGTGTGCTTTTTGACCACATGCACGTGCTGGGATATCTGATGTTTGCCTCGGAGCACATGGAGGGGAAGCCCGACCGCAAACAACAGGACTGGCTCAAGCTCCTGCTCCGAACCGGACTGTATCCCTTTACCCTGACCTTTATTCGCGCGCTCAGCCCGGCTGAATACGCGATTGTCTCGGCGCTTGTCGCATTTGGCACCAAGGCGCGGCTCGTCGTGATGGATTTCAGCCGGATCGACGTGCCGGAGCAGCTCATTGAACCTTTCTCCGCCTTGCTGCGGGAGTTCAGAGCTTCGGGCAAGACCGTCGTTCTCGCCAGCCGTTCCCGCACGCTGGTGCAGGCCGCCTGCACGCGTGCGTCGTTTTTGATGGACGGTACCCTTGTGATGAGCGGATCCGTCCCAACGCTCTGCACCGATTTTGACCGGCGGGTGCTGCGGGTTGAGACCAAACATGCGGATGCCGCAGCCTCTGTGCTCACCGCCGCCAGCCCCGCGCTGCGCGCAAGCACGGATGAGACAGGGGTTTCGTTGTATGCGCAGAAAGGTCAATCGGGCAGCTTGATCGTGTCTGCCGCGGCGCGCGTGCTGGAATCCGCAAAAATTCCGTTCAGCTCCGTGCGCGTGCCGGAGCCTTCACTGGAAGAAGCCTTTCAGGAGGTGAGACGGACGCTATGATCTATCGCACAAATTTTTTCCGCGAGGAACTCAGCTACGGCTATTTTGAGCGCAAGAAAAGCGTCGGCTCGCTGCTTGCGTTCGGTGTGTTCCTCGGCATGCTCACGTTTTCGATCTATTTTATCTTCCAAACGCTGACGCAGAGCGTGCTGAGTGACGAGGCGAGCTTTCTCGTGCAGCGCAGCTATCACACCACGTCGATTCTGTACCTTTCCGTCTCTTACGCGGCGTTTTGGATTTACATTACAGCGCGTTTTCAGATGGTGACCTTCTCGGAAGTGTATGAAAACACATGGTACGGGCTTGTCCATCGCGGATATAGCATCGTGACACTCGTCTTTGGCAAGCTATTTGCGCAGCTGTTCGCGATCCTGCTGATCAATACGGCGGGATTTGTCAGCACACTTGTGATGAGCTCGTTTCTTAAATTTCCGCTCATTCCGGGATATTTGGTGAGCATGTTCCTGATTTCGACGCTCAACTGTGCGTCGCTGCTGATCTTCGCGATGGCGTCCTCGCTGATCGTTCGCGATATCAGCAATGCGCGGAGCCTCTTTTCCGTCAGCACATTTTTACTCATCGTGCTGCAGATTATTCTTGGCTTCTTTACGCTGGTGACGGACCGCGACAAGATCATGCGCGTGAGTTCGCTGTTTACGAGCAGCGCGTATCTGTATCTCGATCTGTTCTTGCTGCTGGTTTGTGTGGTGATCTGCATCGTCAAAGGCAGCGCCGCTGCGCGTCTCTTCCACGCGCCGATGCTTTCCGACCCGCCGGAGCTCGGGCGGGCACCGGGCACACGGCTTGTGGTGCGCACGGAATCCGATGCGCCTGCGATCGTGCGCAACGCAAAACTGCTTTCCGAGAGCTATCAGCCGACCAAGAGCGGCAACCTTTTGTCCTCCATCATGTCGTTCGTGCTCGTGATCGGCGTGCTCGCGATGTTCGCCATCGATATTGTGATGCTTGCCTTTGCGTATACGTCGCCGGAAAAAGAGACATCCATCATGGGGTATATCCCCTATATTTTCCAGTCGTCAACGATGGAGCCTGAAATCAAATACAACGATATCGCATTTTTCGAGGTGGTGGATGACTACGTCCAGCTCAACGAAAAAGATGTGATTTTGTACAAGGATGACACCGGAATGGTGCAGGTGCGCCGCATCCTGAAGAAGTTTACGGATGAAAACACGGCAGAGCCTTCGCTGGAAGTGGATATCGATTTTTATCCCGAGGGTTCTCAGCGCGGCATCTTGCACGGGTTTGCCCCCGAAAGCGCGGTCTACGGCAGGCTCACCGGCGTGAACCGCTGGCTCGGCGTCGTGATTTTGCTCGCGAACTCGATGTTCGGTCGGATACTGTTCATGATGGTTCCGATCATCCTGCTGTTTTTCAGCAAGCAGATCAACGACTTCTTCAAGCGCGTCGGCAACCCGGCAAACAAAGGTCAGCGCGCGGTCACCCAACCGCCGCAGCCACCGCCAAGTAACGGCTGATCAAACGCTATCGCTGACTGACCATCGAAAAAGAACGAAACGAGACGCCAATCAACCCGGGGTCTGTCGTGTATTGTTTGAGCAGGGTATTGTTCAATACTGAGGATCACTCAATTACAATTACTACTTACTCACCTGTAACTGACAGATTTTCTCGTTGGTTGGATGTTTTGGGATCAGTTTTCTTTCAAACTTTTTAATGCTTTTTGAACTACTTTATCTGTAGCTTTTGTACATGATTTATATATAGACATGCTTATGCTCTGATGGTCAAGCATTACAGAAAAGGGCTAGCTTCAATTTAAAAAAGAAAAAGGGGTACCTAATAGCAGTTCACTTTGAGCAAGAGGAAATCGTTGTTCAAACGGCTTCTGAGCCCGTTTTCAGGGTAAATACAGCCGGTGTCAGGTATCAAAGTAGCGCTGTGCGGACGGAACTCGTTGTAGTCCCTTCGCTAGCGCTCAACTTTGTCTCTGGCGTCCTCCAACGACATAAACCAGTTCATGTTCAAGCATTCGTCAATGAAGCTTAAAACGTGAGATTCAGCGAGTACAGATTTTCTTGTTCGACTTCTAATGATCCGAGGAAAAATTTAAAGATGCACACGGTAGCGACCTATAGTTAAATTGTTAGTCGAAAAAACATAAAAAGGCTCTGCGACGGTGCTGCGAACTAAACTGTGCGCCAAAAAACGGACAGATCAAAAGGTTCAAACACCTGTTTTGCGGACACAGAAAAGGTGTGAACCCAAAGATGTGGACACTCGAAAGGTTAGGTTTGAAAACAGGGCGGTTGAGGTAGTATAATCTAACATCAACCGCCGAAAATCTAATTTTTCGGGAGGATCATATGGCACATAACTGGAAGACATTCACGGAAGAGCAAGTAAGAGATCTGCGAAAAAGCCCCTGGGTAAAAAGCGCAACATCAAAAATGATTCGTTTCACAGCGGCATTCAAGGCTGAGTTTTGGAGACAGTACAAGGAGGACGGTAAAACGCCGCGCCAAATTGTTGCTGCTCTTGGATTTGACCCAGACATGCTTGGGGAAAGCCGAGTCGCCGGAATAATGCTCCACATCAGAGAGGAAGCGGTAACAGGTGACTTCAGCGACGTGAGGCGTACTTACACATTGAACGATGAAAATGCAGCTCCGTCAAAAATGCTACTCAAGATGCAGCATGAGGTTGCGTATTTACTACAAGAAGTAGAGTTTATTAAAAAAACTATATTGGCGGAGAGAAAGGCAGGGCCGTGGAAATGATACGGTCGATGCCAAGCGCGAAATATGCAATAATCCGCGAAATGACTACCCGTGATAATAACGAACTCAACACAGTTTGGCTGTGCAACATAGCCGGCGTATCAAGATCGGGATATTACCGCTGGTTAAACGCAGAGCCTGTTCGACTGCTTCGTGACGAGCAGGACAAAACGGACTTTGAGGTAATACTCGAAGCATATAATTTTCGCGGCTACAGCAAGGGGGGCGTGGGATATAAATGAGGATGCTGCACCTTGAAGAGCCTGTCGTGATGAATATTAAAAAGATATACCGTTTGATGGGCAAATTTGGTCTAAAGTGCCCGATTCGAAAATCCAATCCGTATCGTAGGATGACACAAGCGCTCCGAACGAGCAATGTGGCAGACAATCAAACCGCGAATTTGAAGAGCATGGGGTTCGGGCAGTTCTGCTGACGGACATAACATACATTCGTCGGAAAGACGGCAACTTCAGTTATCTGTCTGCAATAAAAGATGCAGGAAGCAAAGAAATACTATCGTACGTTGCCAGTCCGTCGCTTGAAGTAGATTTTGTGCTTGAGACTGTAGAAAAGATGCTTGAAAAACATGGTAGCGAGTTAAAAACGAATGTGTTGCTCCATTCGGATCAAGGCTGCCATTACACAAGTTTTGCATTCATCGATTTGCTAAAAGACAAGAATCTGCGCCAGTCGATGTCCAGAAAAGCAAATTGTTGGGACAACGCTCCGCAGGAGAGCTTTTTCGGTCATATGAAAGACGAACTTGACTTAACGTGGTGCGTTACACACGATGACGTTGTTCGGGTCTTAGACGACTATATGGATTACTATAACAACGACCGCTATCAATGGGAACTTGCGAAACTTTCACCGCGTGAGTATTATGCTTATGTTACGACGGACGTGTACCCGTTAAAAATCCCGACGACGAAGCAATCGGGGGCCTGCCCCCGAACCCCGGAGTTTATCGTTTTGGTTTTCCAAAGTGACGATGCAGGACCCAATACAGACAAAAGCGACGAACCTTCGCCGCCTGTCACTTCGTAAAACCCGCATTGCCGCTCGGGTCGCACTCCTGCGTAGCCCTATCCTGCTTTGCGGTAAAAGCACTCATAGCATAGCATGTACTGCGGTCGTGTTCAATCCACGATAGAGCCCAACCTTTCAAAATGTCCATAACTTGGGGGACACTTCAGAACACCGCTATAGAGCCTTGAATAGTTAAATAATGTCGAAAAAGCCCAACAAGCAGGCACTTTTTTATAAAGAGTAAACACCCATCTCGATACGCATTGTATCAAAATGGGTGTCCAGTTATGAAAGTAGTGACCAATTTTGATACCAAATGCACACGGTGACTAGGAATATTAATTTGTGCACACGGAGTGCCGGTCATTCGTTGTACCTCATATTTTCCGTACAGTTCAGTGTAGCCAAACCAGTTTAAGCCGCATACCGGATGCTGTACTCCGGTATACGGCTTAACAGGAAGGGATGAAGTTGTGGTTCTATTGCTATAGGTATTAGTCGGCTACATAGAAGGCGTCAACATTGTCCTTCGTTACGACGTTAACACCGGTATCCACATACGGCGGTAGCGGATTGATGCCCTTGTCAGCCCAGCCTTCGGTCGGGTTGATCAGATTGTGATTGAGCTGAAACAGCATCTGGAACGCCCAGAAACCCATGTTCCAAGTGCCCTGCGCGATGGAGGCTGCAATCTTGCCATCCTTGATTGCATCCAAGGTGCCCTTGTCTGTGTCAAAGCTGACGATCTTAACATCCGTTCGATTCGTCTCGGTAATTGCCGCAACCGCGCCAACACCGCTTGTTGCATCCGTGCAGAACAGACCAACCACGCTGGGATTTGCCTGTAGAATGCCGGAGGCTGCTGCAGCGGCAGTCGTTTGCTCGCCGCCGCCATTGGCAACCTGGACAACCTTCATATTGGGATAGTTCGCTTCGATGGTTTCGACAAATCCGGCGGTACGCTCTTCGTGATTCAACTGACCCGGCAGCGTGACCAAGGCGACGTCG
>Ga0209373_10005492_pt1 | contig 10318 bp, 7 predicted proteins | sample Higcelweek5metaG_FD_187173 | JGI IMG/M metagenome (GOLD analysis project Ga0209373, IMG submission 187173) | Freshwater pond sediment microbial communities from the University of Edinburgh, under environmental carbon perturbations - High... | ecosystem: Environmental > Aquatic > Freshwater >...
GATGTTCCGAACGTATCTTTTCTACCATACAACTGGCGGACAGCGGTATTGCACCAGGCGCAGGTGTCGGCAATAAACGCAGCGCTCTATCCAAGGAAACATTGGGTGTGCCTGTCATAGTGATCGGCATTCCGATGGTTGTATACGCCTCCACGCTGGTTATGGATGCGCTGGAAGAAAGCTTGGATTCCGAGGATCCGACGCAGACAAAAAACGCAAAACAAGCTGTCCATCAATCCATAGGCGAAAAAATGGGGGAAATGGTCGTTACACCAAAGGAAATTGATGCGCTGGTCGAGGATAGCTCCCGCATTTTAGCCGATGCCCTGAATATTGCGCTGCATAAGGATATTACCATTGAGGAAGTCAGAGCCTATATGTTCTGACATATGAGAAACGGGAGAAGCATATATTCCTTCATAGGGGTGAAGGAATATGAAAAAACATCGGACAGGTTTCTTGAGCAAGGCAACAGCATTATTGCTTGCGGCTACATTGATTTGGCTGGGCGCATTAAACCAAGTAAAACCTGTAAACAACGAAACGCTGTCACAGCAAAGCACGATTTCTCTGCTGAATTTCCCTGCTTTGAATGAGCAGAATACCGACAGCAATGAAAGTCTATTGGACAAAATACTCTCTGCTCTTTCCAAACTCATATTCGGCGCGGATTTACGGGAACCGGAAGCTTTGCTGCAATATGATTTGCCGGGAAATGAGGAGGAAGCGCAGGATGATATCCTATTTGAATTTGATGACAGCGAGCTTCCTCAGGATATTGTGCTGGAATTGGAAAAAATACAAAGGGAAACAGAGACGGAGCCTACACCAACGGCTGACCCGCAGGTCACAGGGGATACGGATACGCCTTCTGTGCTCATCTATCATACCCATACGGATGAGGCCTATCTGAAGGGCACTGCTGACGTCTACAAAGAGACGAGTACAGGAAGAACGATGAATCCTGATTACAGCGTGGTGAAGGTGGGCAGTGTTTTGGCAGATGGATTGAAGAAAAGCGGACTGACGGTTTATCAGGATAAAACTGATCATATTTCCGGCGGATTTCTGAAAGCCTATGCAGCATCGCTGACAACCATGAACAAATATACCGATAAATGCAGCGTATTTATCGATGTCCATAGAGATGCCTATATTGAAGGAATGAAAAACAGCATAACCGTAAACGGACAATCTGCCGCATTGATTATGTTTGTTGTGGGAACAGGGGAGGGCAGCACAGGTAAAGGATATAATCCCAAGCCCAACTGGAAAGCAAACTACAAGCTGGCATTAGCAGTTACAAACAAGCTCAATGCGCTTTATCCCGGCATCTGCAGATCGGTTTATGTGCGTGTGGAAAGATTCAATCAGCATGTGTCGGACAGCTGCATGCTGGCGGAAATCGGAAATCAGGAAAATACCTTGGAGGAAGCGGAGCTTTCGGCAAAGCTGTTGGCGGAGGCCGTCTCGGCTGTGCTGAAAGGACAATGAGCATCAATAGTATTACACCTTTGAGACTGTACTTCGAGAAAAAAACTTGACATTGACGCCTTCAAAGCGTAAAATAATACAAATATATATTTTCTATACGAATGCTAAAATATTGATAGGATGATTGCTATGTTTGATAGACCTATTGGCTTTTTTGATTCCGGATTGGGCGGATTGAGCGTCCTGCGGGACGCGATCGCACTGATGCCTGAAGAGAATTATTTATATTATGGAGATACTGCCCATGCCCCCTACGGCGGACGTAGCATGGAAGAGATCAAAGAATTTACGCTGAGAAGCGTATCTTATCTGACCAGTGAAAATATCAAAGCGCTTGTTATCGCCTGCAATACGGCTACCAGTGCGGCGATTGATACCCTGCGTGCCAAGCTGGACATACCTGTTATCGGCATGGAGCCTGCAATCAAGCCTGCGCTTCTGCACGCTGCCCATGGCAAGGTGCTGGTTATGGCTACGCCTGCTACGGTGAACTTCACAAAATTTCATGATTTGGTTGAAAAATATCACGGTGAAGATAAGATTATCACACTTCCCTGCCCTGATCTTGCGACGCTCATTGAAAAGAATGTTATTGAGGACTGCCGCCTGGATCAATATCTGAATGAGCTTTTTATACCTTTCCAAAACGAGCCCATTGATGCCGTTGTGTTGGGCTGCACCCATTATGTTTTTATAAAAGACAAAATTGCGGCGCATTTCCCCCCGAGCACCCAGCTGTTTGACGGAAATGCAGGCACAGTGAACAGATTGAAATCGGTTCTGATTGAGAAAAATATCAAGAAGCCAGCTAATGCGCCCAAAGGTAAGGTCATATTGAATTCTTCAATGGCTGATCAGTATACCATGAAGCTTTATTCACAGTTTCTATTAAAATAATTGACATTAAAGATTATTAAGAAACTTTTTTTGCATTGTTTCGTCTAATCAATGTAAAAGGGGTGTTAGCTTGGAATGCGAATATCAAGAAAAAATATCCGAATATTTGGACGGTATGTTAGAAAAAGATCAAGCGGAGGAACTGGAAAAGCATTTTGACAGTTGCCCTGCCTGCTCTTCTTTTTTGCAGGATATGATTTCTATAAAAGCAGAAATGAATGGCGTGGGTGCTTTAAAGGCTTCGGGCGTGCGGCGGGCAGTGATGAAGAAAATCAAATCCGAAAAGGAAGCCAGATTTTTCAAAATTGCATCCGGCATCGCTGCTGCGGTGATCATTATTGTTGCCCTGCCTGTATTCTTGGGACTATTTTCCCAGAATACCCCAAATGCATCCGATGACGGCAAATCGCTGAATGCTTCCGCAACGGATATAACCGATACGGGATCTGTTGATAAAAACAGCAGCGAACTGGATTTGTTTTTTGCTGATGCCGCCAACGCCGGTCAAACCAAATCCATTTATGGTTATACCTGCACCTACCAAAATGCTTCGGATACCGCAATTGCTCCCGATGCCGCAACTGAACAGACAGCCGAAGGTTCTGCGGATTATGCGGAAACAACACAGACAAGTGCTGCGCCGGTAGGTATCAGATATTCAATCATAGTTTCAGGTTTTGATGCGGATGCCCAAAAGCTTACTCTGCGCAAAGCGCTGATTGCTTTGTCGGCGCCTGCATCCTCGGATGTCCTGATCACACAGGACGGCAGTATTCCGCTGAATATTTTCGATGCCTTACAGCTGATCTCATCGTATGATGTGAATATACAGATTCTTTACAATCCTGCACAAAACAATTTGGAAGCTCAGCGGATACAGTTGGTGTTGAATTGATATAGAAAAAAGAGAACCCATGCAGGTTCTCTTTTTTAGTACATTATTGTGCAGCTTTTTCGGCATTTATAAATGCTGATTTTTTATTGTAAGGTAAGATCATCCAGACTCGTTTCCTGATAAGCGGTAAGATCAGGGAAAGTAATGACAACATCAATGGAAGGATCCTGCAAAGCAAACTTATTCTTCATACTCATTTCAAAGCCTGCGCTGGTATAGGTCATATTTAAAGTATATTCCATTAAGTAGCCGTCTGCATCAATGAACGCTTCATAGGTAAGTGCGGAAATGGTTGTAGTCTCATCCGGGACCAGATTAAGCTTATAGGCATCGGTCAGCTCCATTGTTAAACGCCATCCGCCGTTCTCATACGCGGCAGTACAGGATTTGATATCCGCTGTTGTAGGAATGGTGCTCCCGGATAAATCGCCCAAACTTAAAGCTGCGAACATTTCGCCTAGTCCCTCGCCTGTTAAAATATTTGCATCGGCCGGCAAAGCTATTTTTTCTTTTGTATCCAAGAGATCCATAGCCAAAAAGCTATTATTAAGATAATATTCGCCGATAGCGGTAGTCCCCATAGATTGTTTGATATGCATCATAGGATTTTCCGCGTCGTTTATGACATCGATAACTCCGGTTGTTTCGGCGGTAATACCCGACATAACTACGGTTGTAACGGTGGCTAATGAAAATTCAGGAAGCGTTTTGTTCTTCGCTGCAGCAGAGACGAAGGTAGTAACTGCGGCCTCAAAGGTCAGCGTGGGAAGGGGCGTAGGTGTAGGCGCTACGGTGGGTGAGGGTAATAAAGTAGCAGTAGGTGTGGCGGTGGTATTTGTGCAGGCGCTAAGCGCTAGGCACAGTAACAAGGACAGGATAATGACGGTAGCTTTTCTCATGAAATGTCTCCTCATTCTATAATATATTTATCTGTGTAGCACAAAATATATACAGCACATGTTTTGTGTACATAAATATGGCAGAATAATGGCGGATTATACGCTTTGCTGTTTTCATAAAGATAATTAAAAATTGTTATCATACGAATGCAGAAATTAGCAACAACATAATTATTATACATGAAATCCACGGCATATGCAATAACTAATATGGATATAATTATCAAAATCATTTGAAACGCATTTTTTCACAGAATAAAAGCATATAATGCCAACAAAAAAGAAAACCTCGATTGAGATTTTAAAGTAGAATAAGAAGCATAGGATAGCGGAGGACTGAATTTTGGATTGTTAATATAGGCGGAATGTACTATAATAAATTGTATCACGAATGATGGACATAAGGGGGGCTTGATGTGAAGTCCAAAAAAGTGGACATTACACTTTCTGTCGGCTTTTTCATTTTAACGGCTTCTATATTGGTCATTTCTTTGATTGGCATGAATGCACTGCAAAAGACCATTGCTTTATTTGCCCAGACACATCAACGGTCTGTGGTTAGTGCGGCGGCGGCAGAACAGGCAAATGGGTATCTTATAGCATTACACCATGCGATGACGGATATTGCGCTTTCCGGAAATGCCGAGCAGCTGGAAAATGCCATTAAGGATAAGAGCATCTATGAAAAAGAACTGGATGTTTTTTTTAGTCATGAGGCTGCAACGGAAAATCCATATTATGCAGGAGCAAAAGCAGCTTATGCGGAATGGGAAACGGTTCGTCAGGCGACGTTGGCGTATGCACAAAATGATGAATTTGATAAGGCGGCAGAAAATGTAAGGACTGCCGACTATGACTATGTCAATAATATAAGCGGAAAGATGGATATGCTGATTGGTTGGGAGCAAGCGCAGCAGGTGGAAGCCTACAATACGGTAACGGACAAAGGGCAGATTTCCTATCTGCAGCTGCTGTGGATGGGAATATTTACAGCCCTGCTTGCAGTGATGGTCTCCGTTTTTATCCGCGGGAAGCAAAAGGATATTGAAAAAAAACTCCTGGAGGAAAAGGAAGAATTGCGTATCATATTAAATTCTATTGGAGATGGTGTAATATCCGTTGATATGGATGAAAATGTGAACAAAATGAATTTTGCAGCCGAGAAGTATACGGGTTGGACTGCGCAGGAAGCCAAAGGGAAGCCCTTCGGAGAGGTTTTTCACGTTTATGATGCTCTTTCCGGCGCAAAAGCAAAAAATCCGGTGGAAGAGGTTTTACGGACGCATAGAGCTTGTCAGATGGAGAACTATACCGTACTGACCGGAAAGAACGGCGAAAAGTATTATATAGCAGACAGTGCTGCGCCGGTCAAAGGCAGTTCGGGGGAGAATATCGGTGTAGTATTGATTTTTCGTGATGTAACGCAGCAGAAACAGGTACAGGAACAGCTGGAAATCAGCGAAAGCAGATTAAAGAGAGCGCAATCAATCGCGCATGTAGGAAATTGGGAACTGAATATTTCGACAGGAACCATGTGGGCATCCAAAGAGGCGTTTTTGATTTACGGCATTCCATATGAATCATCTTATCTGCCTTATGATATGGTTAAAAAGATGGTAGTGAACGAAGACCGGCATAGGCTTGACTTGGCTTTGAACAGATTAATCAATGAAAATGAACCATATAATATGGAATTTCGGCTTCGCAGAGCCAGTGACGGACAAGAGAGATGGGTACACTCGATCGCAGTACTCGAGTGTGATGAGACGGGCAGAGCGCAGATCATTCTGGGGACATTGCAGGATATTACCGAACGAAAAGGCGGAGAGCGTGAGATACTTTTCCTGAGTCAAAATGACGGACTGACCGGTATCTATAACCGTGCATATTTTGAAAAGGAACTGGAACGGCTGAACACAGAGCAGGCACTGCCACTGTCCTATATCATAGGTGATGTAAACGGACTCAAGCTGGTGAATGATACATTAGGACATACCGAAGGCGACAAACTGCTGATCGGTATTACCAAAATTCTCAGGCACTGCAGCCGCGAAGGGGATGTGATCGCCAGAATCGGCGGCGACGAGTTCTGCATTCTGATGCCAAATACAACCAATGAAACGGCGCAGGGGATATGTAAAGCGATCTATAATGATTGTGCAGAATATGCCGACACCCACGGTAAGGATGCCTTTTTCCAAAGTATTTCTCTGGGCTGTGCCACAAAAAATACAAAGGATCAAAGCATAGGGGCGATCATGAAAAGTGCGGAGCAGATCATGTACCGCCGTAAAATGCTGCAGCGCAAGAGCATTCACAGCTCTATTATTTCTTCTATAAAGACCACTATGTTTGAAAAAAACCATGAAACAGAGGAACATGCCGAGAGGCTGATAGCATTGTCAAGAGCGTTGGGCGAGGTGCTGAATCTGCCGGAAGAGAAAATGAATGAACTGGAACTGCTCTCCGGCTTGCATGATATCGGTAAAATGAGCCTTGATGACCATGTGCTGAATAAACCGGGCAAATTGACCGAAGAGGAATGGTTTGAGATCCGCAAGCATCCGGAAGTAGGCTATCGTATTGCCGAAGCAACGCCTGATCTGGTGCCCATCGCAGAATATATATTGTGTCATCATGAAAGATGGGACGGTACCGGATATCCTCAGGGTATGCAAGGAGAGAGAATACCGCTGCTCTCCAGAATAATCGCCATTGTGGATGCATATGATGCCATGACACAGGACAGGCCCTATCGGAAGGCATTGTCAAAGGAATTTGCAATGGATGAAATTTTATTGAACGCCGGCAGTCAGTTTGATCCCGAATTGGCGGAGATTTTTGTGCGGCAAGTTTTATTGAAGATGGATTGAACAGTTATATTTCGCAAAGGGGAAGTAATGAGCAAAATTAATGAAACCGATATTTGTCCGCAGAATCATAAAAATGATAAGGAGTGCTTAGCCGCTATAGCTGAGCCTCTTTTACTATGGTATGACGATCATGCGCGTATTCTGCCTTGGCGGACATTGCATACGCCATACGGCGTGTGGGTATCTGAAATTATGCTGCAGCAGACACGCGTGGAGGCGGTCATACCGTATTTTATGCGGTTTATGGATGCGCTGCCGACCATTGAGGCATTGGCACAGGTTGATGAAGAAACACTGCTGAAGCTGTGGCAGGGGCTGGGCTATTATAATCGTGTGCGGAATCTGCAGAAGGGTGCCCGTATGGTTATGGAGCAGTATGGCGGGCAGCTGCCCGCTGATTATGATCAGCTTCTGCAGATCACAGGGATCGGGGAATATACGGCAGGTGCTATTGCATCCATCGCATTTGGCAGAAGGGCGGCAGCGGTGGACGGAAATGTTCTGCGTGTGCTGGCACGGGTGCTGGACTGTGATGAGGATATCGGTCAGCCGGCCGTAAAGAAAGCATTTCGTACAGCCGCAGAAGAAATGCTGCCGCAAAAGCGTGCGGGCGACTTTAATCAGGCAGTTATGGATTTGGGAGCTACCGTTTGTCTGCCGAATGCGGTACCTCACTGCGCAGTTTGCCCGTTGGCACATCTTTGCAGGGGACGTAAATCCGGAAATGCGGTCAATCTGCCGAAAAAATCGCCGAAAAAGCTGCGCAAAATACAGCCGATTACCGTATTCATAATAGGTGATGACAGCAAAATTCTTTTGAGGAAGAGAATGGATACGGGACTGCTGGCAGGACTGTGGGAACTGCCGTATATCAGCGGACATCTGGCACAGGAGGAGGCGGAGGCCGCCTTGTACCAATGGGGATTTGCATCTTTGAGAATACAAAAGCTGCCCCCGACCAAACACCTTTTCACACATATTGAGTGGCAGATGGAGGGGTATAGGGTATGGACGGCAGAACAGATACCTTTCAAAAACAGTGTTTGGGTAAATGAAAAGGAGAGAAAGGAAGGCTTTGCATTGCCCAGTGCCTTTTCTCCCTATATGAAATGGATATAATGTTTTTTATACGCCTGTCAGAAGTGACAGATACCAGGATATTAATGCATCACCGAAGAACAGAGAGAGCATCGTTCCCAAAGCAATAAAGGGACCGAACGGGATCTCTGTTTTTTTATCCGCTTTTTTCCGGAGCATCAGAAGGATGCCGTATCCTGCGGCAACCACAGAAGCAAACAGCATGGTTAGCAGAATCAGTTTCCAGCCCATCAAAAAGCCGCAAACGGCGAAAAGCTTGACATCGCCTTCGCCCATGCCGCCGGTGAGCAGTGCGATGAGAAAGACAGGTACGCTGACAGCAAAGAGACCGATGAGGTGTTCCAGCCATGTGTAGTCAGGGGTAAAGAACGCCAGCATCAGACCACAGACACCGATGATGATATGAAAACGGTCGGGAATAATATGATAGTCGATGTCGATAAATGCCAGTGTAATGAGGCAGGAGCTAACTATGGCATAGAGAAGGGATGACAGCGTAAGACCGCAGGTCAGATAAATGCCCACATAGCAAATCCCGTTTAATAATTCAACCAAAGGATAGCGCAAACGGATAGGAGCTTTGCAATAACGGCATTTCCCGCCGAGAAGCAGATAACTGAAAACAGGGAAGAGATCTATCCAAATGAGCCGGTGATGGCACTGCGGACAAAAAGAAAAGCCCTTTGAGACAGATATTTTCAGTGGGATGCGATAGATCAGAACATTTAAAAAACTGCCGATCACCAGACCGACCAATGCAATATAGCTTATAATAACTGCTTGCATGACTTTTCCTCACTTTTTGATCAAACCGAATGGTTTATGTTGATTTAAGCACGGGCATATGGGTATGCGGCGAAAGGAAATCTTCTGCGTTTAGTATAGCATGATTGCGGACTGCAATCAATTCTTTTTGCCGATCGGGATATAATATAATGATTGTTTTCGTATAATAAGCAAAGAATATATTGTGATTACACCTATTTTATGATAAAATGTTTATACGGATGAATATGCAGCGAGGTGAAGAATTTGCCTACCAATAATATTCCATTGGGCGAGCTGCTCGTGGAGATCAAAGTCATTAACCATGAGCAGCTTGAAGAAGCTTTGAAGCTCCAGGAAGATTCGGGCGGTAAGCCATTGGGTGATATTCTCCTGAGCATGGGTTATATCACCGAAAAGCAGCTGATGAAAGCATTGGAATATCGCTTTCGCATACCCTATTATGAATTATCAACCATGGAGATTCCGCCTGAGCTTTCTCAGGTGGTCAGCCATGAAACCGCGAAGAAATATACCCTTGTTCCTGTTTCAAGAGAAGGCAAACAGCTAACGATTGCCACATCTGATCCTATGAACTTTCAGGCGCTGGATGATGTGAAGCTCCAGACCAAAATGGATGTGCGCCCTGTTCTGGCTGCTTCCTCGGATATAAGAAGTGCGATAGTCAAGTTATATGAACGCACACAGACCGATGAAGCCGTAGAAGATCTGAACAAGGAATATACTATTGAGGATGTTGAAAAACTCAGCGAAACCATCAATGAAAATGTAGATAACGCACCTGTTGTCCGGCTGGTTAATTTGCTGATCAATCATGCCATTAACTCCCGTGCCAGCGATATTCATATCGAGCCGATGGAGGATAAAGTCCGCATTCGCTTCCGCATAGACGGTCAGCTGTATGAACAGCTGAGCATCACCAAGTCCGCACATGCCGCGATGGTTACCCGCCTGAAGATCATGGGCGATATGGATATTGCAGAGAAGAGAATACCGCAGGACGGACGTGTGCAGACGACATTCGGCGGTCAGCACATAGATTTGCGTCTGTCGGTATTGCCCACGGTCAACGGTGAAAAAATCGTTGTCAGAGTTCTGGGCGGCAGGGGAGTGGTGCTGGAACGCAAGCAACTGGGCTTCAGTGGCAAGAACTCGGAGCTTTTTGATGAAATATTAAAAAACCCCAACGGTATCATACTTGTTTCGGGGCCTACCGGCAGCGGTAAATCTACCACACTTTATACCATTTTGAACGAAATCAATCAACCCGATATTAATATTATTACAGTGGAAGATCCTGTGGAATACCGTATGCTAGGTGTCAATCAAGTACAGGTAAATCCCAAGGCAGGCATGACCTTTGCCAACGGTCTGCG
>Ga0209373_10005493_pt1 | contig 10318 bp, 10 predicted proteins | sample Higcelweek5metaG_FD_187173 | JGI IMG/M metagenome (GOLD analysis project Ga0209373, IMG submission 187173) | Freshwater pond sediment microbial communities from the University of Edinburgh, under environmental carbon perturbations - High... | ecosystem: Environmental > Aquatic > Freshwater >...
ATGCGCCTTCCCGATGCTGTAAAAGTTAATCACGAGGAGCTTGACGAAACCGAATGGAAAATTATTACTGCAAAAATATACGAAGCCATTGACACATTAAACCGTTTCAGGGAGCAAGAAGGTACTGCACTTGAAATGGATATTGTTAGTCACATCGATTTGATTGTGAAGCTAAAAAACCAGGTTGAACCGTATGAGAACGAACGGATCGAACGAATTAAAACCCGCTTGTACGACGCTCTGAACAGTGTTTCGGCCAATATCCAGTCTGATCCTAACCGCTTTGAGCAGGAGATGATCTTCTATCTGGAAAAACTCGACATCAATGAAGAAAAAGTGAGATTGGAAAACCATTGTACCTACTTCCTTCAAACAATTAAAGAGCCCTACCCATCGGGTAAAAAGTTGGGATTTATTGCTCAGGAGATTGGGCGGGAGATCAATACGCTGGGCTCGAAAGCAAACCATTCGGAGATTCAGAAACTGGTTATCGTGATGAAAGATGAACTTGAAAAAATTAAAGAGCAACTGTTAAATATTCTATGACGAAAGGTAAATTAATCATACTTTCTGCCCCCTCGGGTGCAGGTAAGACAACCATTGTCAAACATTTACTCGGTAAGAATTGGGGGCTAGAGTTCTCTGTATCGGTTACCAGTCGGCCTATCAGGGGCAATGAAGTAGATGGAAAGGATTATTACTTTATTACTGCCGAGGAATTTATGGAAAAAGTAAATCGTGATGAATTTCTTGAATGTGAAGAGGTTTATCCGGGTATTTATTATGGTACTTTGAAGAGCGAGGTTGAAAGGATCAGAGAAAAAGGAAACCATGTAATATTCGATGTTGATGTGGTTGGTGGTTGTAATATTAAAAAATTTTATGGAAACGATGCTCTTTCTGTTTTTATTCAACCACCATCGCTTGAGGAATTAAATAACAGGTTGTTAGCACGTTCAACAGATTCTAAAGAGGTTGTAGCGACCAGGGTTGCCAAGGCTAAATATGAAATGACCTTCGCCGGGCGTTTCGATGTTATTCTTGTCAACGACAAATTGGATGATGCCTTGTTGGAAGCAGAAGGAATTGTCAGGAATTTTCTGGAAAAATAATAACGAAGCAAGGCATTGCGTCTCTACGGGAATGGCATATATTTTCGAAAATAATACAATCAAATTTCAACAATGAAGATCGGTCTTTTTTTCGGATCATTCAACCCAATTCATAATGGTCATTTATCTATTGCCAGGTACATGGTTGAGAACATTGGAATTGATCAGTTGTGGTTTGTTGTTTCACCTCAAAACCCCTTCAAGAAGGTCGAAAATTTGCTTGGTGATAATCACCGGTTAGAGATGGTAAGGCTTGCCATAAAAGGTAATTCAAGATTATTTGTTTGCGATATTGAATTCAAATTGCCAAAACCTTCATATACAATCAATACTCTCACTGCTCTTCACCAAGAATATCCTGCCGATGAATTTGTTATCATCATGGGAGCCGACAACTTTGTTCAGATCAAAAAGTGGAAAGAATATGAAAAACTGATAGGCGAATACTATTTCTTTATTTACCCGCGCCCGGGATTCGACCTTTCTTCTCATGATTTAAATGGAAATTTTACCCTTGTCGATTCTCCATTGATGGAAATATCTTCCACCAAAATCAGGGAGGATATTTCAGCAAAAAGGGAAATTAGTCATTTGTTGCCTCCGGGGGTGCTTCGGTACATCGAAGAAAAGAATTTTTATAAACAACTCACTTAGCCATTTCCACAACCATTTTGTCCATGCCCTTGCTTGAAAACACCTTGTAGCCGCCCTGCTGATCGCTATAAATAAACAAGACCCCAATTCCGGAGAGCTTTTCGAGCAGTTGTTTCCCTTTTTCAACACCCAACACCATGAATGAAGTGGCAAGGGCATCGGCGGTAATGCAATCGGGAGCTACCACCGTTGCACTTAAAAGTGTATTGTAGGCTGGTTTTCCTGTTTTTGGGTCGATGGTATGCGAGTATTTCACCCCGTTTTCGACATAAAACTTGCGGTAATTACCCGATGTCGAAACCGATTTATTGTTTATTTCAATGATGGCCTGGAGCATCTCCCCAGGTTGCATATTCCCGTCAACAGGCTTGTCAACACCGATTTTCCAAAATTTGCCCGATGCATTTTTACCTTTGGCCCTTACTTCACCCCCAATTTCGACCATGTAATTTTTAATTCCTTTCCGGTCGAAAAATTGACAGACAATATCGGTGGAATATCCCTGTGCCAAGCCATTCATATCGATTTGAACACCCGGCGATGATTTGATAACTTTTCGTTTTTCAAGCTTTACTTTTTCCATCCCTACAAATTGCAACAAACTGTCGATGTAAGCCGGATCGTGTTTGGCAACAGGCGCCGTGCTAAAACCCCATGCACGCACAACCGGCCCAACGGTTATATCGAAAGCGCCCCCAGAAATTTTGTTTATTTCGGATGCTTTATTAAACGAGGCTACAAACCAATCGTCGACTTCCACAGCTGGATCGTTTTTGTTTATCCTCGAAATGACGGAGGTCGAATCCCAAATAGAAAGCGATTTATTGAAATCGTTCAGGATGGATTCAATATCGGCCTGATAATTTTTCCCTTTCGAATTTTCGTAGGTAATGTGGTAGCTGGTTCCCTGGGCAAAACCCGATATTTTAGTGTACTCGTACACGCGGGGTTTGCACCCTGTTAGTATTACACTGGAAAGAAGGATTAGTATGAAATGTTTTGTTGTCATCATTTTGTGTGTTTTACATGGTAAAGTACTACTGTAAAGATGCAAAATTATCGTTTTATTTCTAAATTTAGCCATGCAAAATACATCAACCATTTATAACCAGTACAGTAAGAAAATTTACAATCTTGCGTATCGTATGACAGGTAACAAAGACGACGCAAACGATATCACTCAAGAAACATTTTTACAAGCGTTCAATGCGCTTGATCAATTCAACGGTGAGAGCCAGCTTTATACATGGTTATACCAGATTGCCAAAAATAATTGTTTGCAGTTCATTGGGAAAAAAAACAAAACCACCTTCTTATCACTGCACGAGCTTGTTGAAAAGGCAAGTTCACCTGTTTCTGAGGAGATTTCCGAAACCGAAAAATCACAATACATTGCACAGGTCAAAGATGGTTGTCTTTCTGGTTTGTTGCGTTGTCTTTCCTTGCAACAACGATTGGCATTTATCCTAAATGTTCTGTTGGATTTGCCAATAGAGCAAGTTTCAACTGTTATCGGAAAGTCGGAAAATGCTACCCGGATACTTGTTCATCGTTCAAGGCAAAACATTAGAAAGTATTTGTGCTGCAATTGCTCACTTTATGATTCAAACAACCCTTGCCATTGCGAAAACCTGATCAATTTCTCGCTGAAACAAGGCTGGATCAATTCTGAGCCAGTGATAAATGGTGATTTAAACCGAATTGAAACCGATATTAGAAACTTAAAGAGTGTTGTTGATTTATATAAGACCTTGTACGAGGAAACGATGTCTGATGCTTTCAGTAATCAGATCAGACAATTACTGGCTAATAATGAAGATTTTTCAATTTTTATTGACAAAAAAGTGAAATAAAACTCCACGTTACATATCTAACAAATATGTTTAACTAATAATTTGGAGGGCACAAAATGTCAAACGAAAATTCAGAAAAGAAATGTATTGCCGTTCATCTGCCAGTTGATTTGCTTGCAAAAATCAACGATTTTAAGGCAAAAACAGGTAAAAGCCAAAGTGGGTTACTAATTGACTTGATTGAAAAAGGGCTGGGAATCTCACAAAATGATAAAGTTGAAAGCAACATGCTATTTTTTGTTAAAGTGCGGATCGATACAGCAAAAATGATGGAATTGGGACAAAAACTTCAAAGCGGCGAACTTGACACGAGCCTGATCATAATGACCTACTGTGTGAAAGATGATCCGACGGTTGGAATGGCTTATTGGCAAGCAGATAGCCAAAAACACTTTGAAGATGTATTTGCACAACATAGCGTGTATTACAAAGAAGTCATCGAAATTACACCTGTGATCACTCCCATGGAATCAATGAAAAGGATTATGGAAAATATGCAAAAGCAGTAATAAAATGAACGGGTGCGCCACTTACAACTTCTTTAAAACAAAATACGGGAGCGAATTGCTGATCGACCTGATCAGGCTTGAAACGCTTGAAAGTTACATCAGGCGTGACCCTAAACACTGTTTGACTTATTTCGATATTACATTCATTACCGAAGGGGAGGGGCTGTTCCTGATTGACGGAAATGAATTCTCAATTGGCGCCGGCCAACTATTTTTTACCGCGCCAAATCAAATCAGGGAGTGGAAAATCGGATCGATGCCAAACGGGTTGGTGCTGATTTTTGAAGAGGAGTTTATTTGTAATTTTTTTAATGATGTTCAGTTTGTGCAGAAACTTTCGTTTTTTACACCCTCGCAACATAATCCAAACCTCACCCTGACCAAAGAGCAGGGACAATATTACGAAAACATCCTAGTTCAAATCGAGAACGAAATTTTGTCAAAAAAAGATAACCATCTGCTTCGTGCGTTGCTTTATCAGTCGTTGGCATGGTTAAACAACGCTTACCGGTCACTGTTTCAACTTCCTGAAGTTAGTGTGATCGACAACCGTGTCCTGCAGTTCAGCCAACTGGTCGAACAACACTTCAGGGAAAACCATTCGGTTGGTTTTTATGCAGGTGAGTTGTGTGTAACGCCCGGGCACCTAAACGATCTGATCAAAAAACAGTATACCATTAGCGCCAAGAAATACCTTCAAAATCGTTTAGTCACTGAAGCAAAAAGGTTGCTGCTCTATAGCGACAGCTCTGTTTCGGAGATTGCCTGGCAACTGAATTTTCAGGATCCTGCCTATTTTATACGCTCGTTTCGCAACGAAACAGGCAACTCTCCCCTCGCCTTTCGTAAAAAAAAGAATCCCTGAAAAGTACTGTTTTCACCCTGTTTTGTGTAGCCATTTTCCTTGAATCAAGGGTAGCTTTGTTGTTGAAATTTAAAATCAACAGTGATGAAACGAGCCATGAGAGATACTCTCGCACAAATGCGTGATTATCGATGGCGAGTTCCATGTGGCAAATAAAAAACAAATTATAGGCACATGAAAAAAACAATTTTGATCATCTTTTTAATGCAAGGAATTATGGCAAATGCACAGGAAAATACAACCGCACATGAAATAATTATCAGCCTTGAAAAAGCGGCTTTGGAACGTTGGAATCATGGCGACCCATCTGGTTATCTCGAATTGTCGGCCCCCGATGTAGTTTATTTCGATCCGTATATTGGAAAACGGTTGGATGGGCATGTAAACCTGACCAAAATGTATGAAGCCATACGCGGACAGGTAAAAGTCGATCGTTTCGAAATGATTGATCCCTTAGTACAAATTACAGGTAGAGGGGCTGTTTTAACGTTCAACCTGTATTCGTATGTTGGCGATCAGGTCCAAAAATGGAACTGCACCGAAGTGTATCGGCTGGAACCCGGTGGTAGTTGGAAAATCATTCAATCACACTGGTCGCTCACGCAACCAAAATTAAGCGAGTAGATTATTTTTTCAACATCAACCGTAACATATTTAAGGTGGTGAGTGATGCCCTGATAATATTTCGTTCGCGGTTATTTGCAAAATTGTATACACTCACAGTAGTATCAACGGGTCCTGCTACAGCAATCCAAACCATTCCGACTGGTTTTTCCTTGCTTCCACCCGATGGGCCAGCAACTCCGGAAGTTGCAATACCATATTCTGTATTCATTATTTTGCGAACACCTTGTGCCATCTGGCATACAACTTGTTCACTAACTGCACCATGCTCTTCTAATGTTTGACTAGACACACCCAAAAGTTCCTCTTTAATTTCGTTGGAATAGGCAATTACAGCACCTTTAAACCATTCTGAACTTCCAGGGACAGAAGTAATCTCGTGTGAAATCATCCCACCGGTGCAGCTTTCAGCAACAGCAACCATCGAATTATTACTTTTCAATAACTCACCTACAACCTGACTGATTGAAACTTCCCCATAACCGAAAATGGCATCAGGAATAATCTTATTTAGTTTCTCAACCTGATTATTTACTTCAGTACTCAAAAGCCCCTCATCATCGCCAAACGCAGACAAACGTAAGCGAATTAATCCCGGACTTGGAAGATAGGCCAGATGAATATGTTCGGGTAAAGCTTCTTCCCATTTTTCAAGCTTTTGAGCCAAAAACGATTCAGGAATGCCAATGGTCTGGATGGTTTGGTGTACTATTTTACCCTTTTTATTTATTGCAGTCAAACGGGGCAATATTTCATCGGTCATTAACTGCTTCATTTCGAACGGAACCCCAGGCATAGAAATGAAAATTACGTTACCTTCATTGAACCACATTCCCGGTGCAGTTCCTACCTGATTTGACAAGACCGTACAACATTCGGGTACCAAAGCCTGATCGGCATTAAGCTGAATCTTTTTCAATCCGCGTGCCTTGAACATCGATTCGATGTGTTCCAACGTTGGAGCATGAGAAACAAGTTTTGAGTTGAAATACCTAGTCAAAACATCTTTTGTACGATCATCGTTGGTTGGTCCCAGACCACCAGTCATCAGCACTAAATCGACTCTTTTGCGAGCATTATCAAGCGCTTCGGTTAAATGTTCCGGATCATCAGATATTGAAGTAATTTGGACAATCTTTATTCCAATTGCATTCAGCTCGGTAGCCATCCATGCTGAATTAGTATCAACAATTTGACCGATCAATATTTCATCGCCAATGGTTATAATCTCTGCATTCATAGATTTTAGTTTTCTAAACGGTTGATTCGTTGTAGTAAAGTTGGATGTGAATAGTGAAAGAACACATAAAGTGGATGAGGAGTAAGGTTACTAAGGTTATTCACAGAAAGCTTTTTCAAGCCGGAAACAAGTTCCGCTGCAAAACCAAATTGAGAAGCAAAAGCGTCTGCTTGATATTCATTTCTTCGAGAAATGATATTCATAAAAACACCCATTACAAACGAAAGAGGACTGTACAAAATCCCAAAAGCAATCAGTCCAATGTGAAACCTGGGCTCTTCAACTCCCAACGCACTTGACAAAACTGGAGAAGCCACTAACAATGAGAAAATAAACAGCATAAACCCAGTTTGTATTATACCACTTATTAATCCAATTAATGTATGTTTCTTTTTATAATGCCCAATTTCATGCGCCAATACCGCAACAATTTCTTCTCGTGAAAGATCATTAATTAGTGTGTCGTAGAGCACAATTCTCTTTTTTGGACCAAAACCTGTAAAATAAGCATTCGCTTTGGTTGATCGTTTTGAACCGTCGATTACATAAATATTTTTCAATTGAAACCCTGCTTTTGCAGAAAAATCCCGAATCATTTGTTTAAGATCACCCTCTTCCAATGGAGTTTGCTTGTTGAATAGCGGCACAATCAAGTTTGAATAAAATAGAGTCATGAATAGAGAAATAATCGTTATTATTAACCAAGCCCATAACCAAAAATTTTCACCAGTTTTAATCCAGATAAAAATTATTAGCGCCAAGAGTCCTCCTCCCAAAACAGCTGCAAGTAACCAGCTTTTAATTTTGTCGGAAATGAAAGTTTTAGGAGTTGTTTTATTAAACCCAAAACGTTCTTCAATTACAAAGGTATCGTATACAGCAAAAGGTGTTGTGAGTATGTCGGAAGCGAGTCCCAATATTCCAAAGAAAAACAGGGAAGATAGAATAATGTTATCAGTGATTCCAAGAACCCAACCATTCACCATTGTAAACCCATTAAATAACAACATCAAAGAAATAATTATAAATGACAATGAGGAAGTTAACATCTCGAATTTATGGTTCATCTTTTTATAAGCCTGTGATTTTTGGTAGGCAGCATCGTTGTATATTCCCTTCAATTTTTCGGGCAATTGTTCACTCCACCGGGTTGTATTCAGGTAATCGAGAATTTGTTCAAAAATGAAATCAACGACAATAATGCCAACTATCAAATAAAAAATCGTTTGTACCATATTCAAATTTTAAAACCGTTCAAAAATACAAAAGCCTGCATTAAAAATACATTAAACAATTACTTAATGAAAAATTAACAATGGAACAGTAGGGTTAATTGTTATTGAAATGTATTGATGCTAATTAAGATATAAAAGGAAAGAGAAATTTATTTTAGTCAATTATCAATACAATTTAGTTTTTGATTTTGCCGCGATACAATTTTAAAAGTTTTAGTGGATTAAGATTGATTTGATATAATAGAGAAGAAATGGGAACTATGAAAAAAAAGAACAGCAACTATAAGATAGAGGAAAGCATTCCAAAGAATCATTTAACAGTTTATTTATCCTTTATCAGCATTATTTCAGTTTCGAAAGAGGTAAACCTTCGCGATATTCAACTTGATATTGAAAATCAAGAAATTGAAAACCATAAGTTTTCGGAATGGTTTAGCTGGAATTAATACTTCCAATTTCATTTTCTCTTGCTCTTCGAGTCCTGTTAATTGGATAGTAATTTGTATGCAATATTATCTATAGGCTTTTCCTTAAGCCTTACTATTACGATCGTAAATCAAATCTCCGGGTGTTTGTTTAAATATTCTGTTGATAATCACACTAAACGAGTAATAGTTGACAATCGACAACACTAAAATCGAAATCAATGTATAACTATTATAAAGATCGAAATAAAGATCCTTTTCAATAGCAAAAGGTGATAGAATGTCGATGAGGTAATAAACCAATCCCAAATACCCTGACAGGGCAGCAAACAACAACGAAAAAAATAACGGCATCAATACAAAAATGTACATCATGCCAATATATATTCGTTTGATATCGATTCCAAAAGCTTTAAATGTTCCAATATTCTTTTTGATATTATTAAGGTGGGTACTGAGGATATTTGAAAGGAAAATATTAATCATAACCACACTAAAACCAATCAGGATGATAGACATAATACCAGTTAACTTACTGACAAAATTGTAGTTTTTCATCTGTTCAATTTTCGACATTTCAAGCTTTATATCTGCATCTTCAGCAAATTTTTCAGCAAATACATCTACTTTGCTCAAATCGTTGAAATTTACAGCGATATAATCCCATCGTCTCGAAATGCGATTCTCCAGGTTGGGATAATAGGCCTGAATAAGTTCATTTTCTTTTATTTCATTTTTTTCGACAAACGTTTTTACCTCATCAGACTCACGAAATGTTTCATACAATTCATCAATTTGTTGAATAGAAATTTCCTCGGAGTTATTAAACGAGACCTGAAGGCAAAGAGTTGATTTGTAGGAGTATTGATACTTTGAAACATCAACAGATGTTGGTTCAAGATTTCCCCCACTCTCCCAGTAACCCGTGAAGAAATTCTCACAAACCGTTTTGAATTCATCCAACTTCAAGGAATCAACAACAATATAGGAATACAATTTTTTATTGTCGGCAAAAAGAAATTTGTCACCCAACATACTACTATTACTGTAAAAGAACTGAGTTGACATAAAATCTATTCTGTCTCCGGGCAACTTATCAACAATAGCACGAATTGGGATTGGAATTGCCCTTCCGTCTCTTGTTTTCCGAAAGATAAATGCCGGATCATCGGAGCACCCTAATTTTTCAATCAAATTCCTTGTTACAATAATTGAAATATCATCTTCGCTTTTAAATGATCCTCCAATTGAATTATTGATTTCATGATCGACAATTGTATTGACCAATGGATCATTGAAAGGGATTGAACGACCATCAACTCCCCTATTTGAACTTTCCGGTAAATCTCCCTGAAAATAGGAAGTCCATTTATTATAACAAACAATAGTATCGTAATGATATTTCTGTTTAAGTGAGTCGCAGTTATATTGTTCTACAATTCTGAAAGCATTTCTGTTCGTTGCGGGGATTGAAGCATTGATTGAACGTACAAATGGGTCTTCCATCTTGTTTTTCAGGTATTTTAAACTGCCGCTCGAAAAGCCAATAGCCAAGAAAGTAAAAAACAAGATTATAACAATCAGCCAAAAATTCTTATTCCTTTTTCCAAGTAATTCTTTTGTTTCGTTTCGATAAAACAAATGTTTGAAATCGTGTGGGATAGTATTAAATGGAATCCAGCTCTGCTTTAATTGAAATTTTGCAAAGAGTTTATATTTTACGTTTAGCCAATCCCAAGTAATACATAGCCTGTAAAATATAGAGGGAATTATTTCCTTCAGAGTAAATTTGAGATGATTA
>Ga0209373_10005494_pt1 | contig 10316 bp, 6 predicted proteins | sample Higcelweek5metaG_FD_187173 | JGI IMG/M metagenome (GOLD analysis project Ga0209373, IMG submission 187173) | Freshwater pond sediment microbial communities from the University of Edinburgh, under environmental carbon perturbations - High... | ecosystem: Environmental > Aquatic > Freshwater >...
ACGCCCACGACGTCGAGGCTCGAGAACACGAGCAGTCCCTTTGACTTGAGCACCTCGCGGAAGCGGATCGAGTTCATCGGGCTCTCGCTCGCGGCGATAAGCCCGGTTACCTTCCCCATCGCGACTTCCTCGGCGTGGCTCGGCCCCGCGATATACACGAGGGACTTCGCGTACGCCGGGGGAAGGACGCTTTCGAGCGTCTCGAGGATAAGGCGCGGCCCGTTCGGGGAGGGAATGAATCCCTTCGTTAGGACGCCGATGCAGGTCGAGCCGTCCTTGATGTTTGGGACATCGAGAAGCCCCTGCATGGTTCGCGCGAGATAAAGCGACGGGCTAGCGAGTATCAGGAAATGCTTTCCGGTCGCGACTTTCTTAATGTCGGAGGACGCGACGAGTCCGTCTGGCGTCTTGAAGCCCGGGAGGAACTTCTCGTTTTCGTGGCGGGAATTGATCGAGTCGACCACTTCCTTCTCCATGGCCCACAGCTCGACCGAATGCCCCTGCCTCGCGAGGGAAATGGCCATTGCGGTACCCCATGCACCAGCGCCGATAACGCCTATTGACTGACTCATCGAATTACCTCCGAAAAATGTGCGATTTTCCTAGAACCACTGACCGTTGCCGTCTTCCCACGAGACGATCTCGTTCGGCTGAAAGAACAGCTTGAGCTCGCGCTCGGCGCTCGCCGGGGAATCCGACGAGTGGATAATGTTATTTCCCGTGTGCATGCAATAATCGCCGCGTATCGTCCCGGGAAGGGACTCGCAAACGGCGGTCGGTCCGCAAATGCGGCGGACGAGAGAGATCGCCTCGTCGCCCTCGATTGCCATCGCGAGCACGGGCCCTGAAATAATATAGGATATAAGCTCGTCATAGAACGACTTTCCCTGATGCTCGGCGTAATGAGTCGCCGCGAGCACCGGCGGGATCGTCATGATCTTCATGCCGACGATCTTCAGGCCTTTTTTTTCGAAACGGGAAATGACGTCTCCCGCTATCCTGCGCTGAAGCACTCCCGGCTTCAGCATGGCAAAGGTTCTTTGAATTGCCACAATTTCCTCCAAGTGTATCGAACTATATTAGTGTATTTTAGCGGATTTGAAAACCGTTCGCAGCGTCACGCAAATGAGTATGACGGCGCCGCCGATTAGGGCGCGGGGCGTGGGATACTCCTTGAGGAATATCGCCACCCACACGGGATTCATTACCGGTTCGATCATCGTTATAAGCGCCGCGCTTATCGCTGTGACGCCGGCCATTCCCCGCCCATAGAGGACCGAGGGCAAGCCCATCTGAAACACCCCGAGAAGGGCAAGACCGACCATGCCGGTGGCCGACGGCGGCCCCGCGCGGAACATAAAGGGAATAGACACCGCGAAGGTTATCATGTGCGCGAGCATGAACGAATCCTGCGAGCGCACGTTCTTTTGCCGGCGCATGAATATCGCGGTAAGCGCGAAGGTTACGCCGGAGGCGATAGCGAGGACGTTTCCGAGGTTCGCCGTCAGACTGAGGCCGTCCATGAAAAACAGGACCATGCCGCCGAGGACGCCCGCGATCGCGATCCAGTCGAGGTAGTCCGTCCGTTCGTCGGTAAGAAGCCATCTGCCGAGGATCACGATAAACACCGGCTCGGTGTACTGAAGGAACACGGCATTAGCGGAGGTCGTCAGTTTGTTAGCGAGGATAAAGAGGATCATCGTCAGACTGTAGGAGACGGCGGCGATTATCTGGTCGCGGCTAAACGTGAGGCGCGGTTTCCCGAGGATGGCGATCATCGTTATGAGCCCGATAAGGCTACGCGCCCCGGCGATCGCGAATGGATCCCAGGAAACGAGCTTGACGAGGATTCCCGCGCTGCTCCACAGGGCGGAACAGAGCACGAGGGCGGCGATCGCCGTCCCCTTTGTTTCGCGAATCATTTCGATTATACCTATGCCTTGGGCTTGCGCGACGAGAGGATGGACTCGCGGGCGAATTCGAGCGCGGACTCGATCATTGACGGAGGGGGCTCGGGTATGAAACCCGATTCGGAGAGGGCCTTCGTCGCGCCGCGCGATTCGCGGATATCCGCGGAGGCCCTGTCGAAGGCTTCCTGCCAGGTAAGGTTGATCCTCGCGACGCCCTCCTCGATCGCCTTCATGGCGACGTCGGCGGCCTCTACCGCGAATACGTCCTCGTCTTCCATCGTGACGACGATATGGTCCGGGCCGATTCCCTTGCGCTCTGAATAATCCGCGATCGAATGGGCGCAGGCGATGGCCATGCCGTCGGTGATCTTGCGGCTCCGAGCGAGAAGCGCGCCCTTGAGTATGCCGGGAAAGCACACCGAGTTATTGACCTGGTTCGGGAAATCGCCTCGGCCGGTGGCGACGATAAACGCGCCCGCGGCTTTCGCCTCGTGGGGCCAAATTTCCGGAACGGGATTCGCGCACGTGAACACGATGGACTTATCGGCCATCGAGGCGACCCATTCTTTCTTGACGGTACCGGGCCCGGGCGCGGAGAGCGCGATGAGGACGTCGGCCCCGCGCATTGCCTCGGCGATGTCGGTAACCCGCGCGGGGTTCGTCTTGAGGCAAAGCTCGCGCTGTCGGGGAAAGCGGGGGTCGTTAAGGATATCGTCGCGGCCCGCGTGAAGGGCGCCGTTTACGTCGAACATGATCATTTTCGCGGGATCGCCGCCGTCCGCGTGGATGAGCCGCGCAATCGAGGTATTCGCGGCGCCGGCGCCGAGCAGGACGATTTTCGCGGAAGAAAGGCTCTTGCCGGCGAGTTTGAGCGCGTTAAGGATCGCGGCGAGGGTTATGCAGGCGGTACCCTGGGCGTCGTCGTGCCAGACGGGGATATCGCAGGTCTCGCGCAGCACGTCGAGAACCTCGTAGCAGTCGGGCTGGCTGATGTCTTCCAGATTGACCGCGCCGACCGAGGGCTCGAGCATGCGGACGAATTCGATGATCTTCTTGGCGGATGGCTTTCCGGCGGGAACGCCGAGACGCTCGGCCTCGTCGGGCCGCGCGCGCGAATCGACGCAGAGCGCGATCGAGTCGACGCCGCCGAGGTACTTCATCAGCATCGCTTTCCCTTCCATGACGCCGAGCCCGCCGGGCGGCGTGCAGTCCCCGTCGCCGAGGACGCGCGTCGAGTTGCTGACGACGGCGACCAAGTTTCCCCGATTGGAAAGCGTGAACGAGCGGTCGTTGTCGTCTCGGATGGCCGTCGATACCGCGGAAACGCCCGGGGTATACCAGGCGTTGAACCAGTTTACGCCGGCCACGGTGCATTTCGGCAGGGTCTGCATCTTCCCGCCGTAGAATTCATGCGCCTTAAGCGACAGTTCTTTCAGAAAGAGGGTTTTTGCCCTCGCTTTTTCGTCTTCGGTAAAATCGGCTGGAAAGGCATTCTTGAGGTTCCCCAGGTCGGCATCGAGTTTCATGACGGATAAACTACCACAAACGGAGCGATCACTTCAACCGTGAAAGCTCCTCGCTCATGCTCATGCCGGAGGAATGAAGACGCTCGGTAACCGTGCGGAAATCATGCATGACGTCCTTTAGCCCGTCGATCATGAGGGACATGGCGGTGATCCCGTCGAACACGCGGCTCGAGACCATCTCGAGCTCCTTGACGGCAAGGTCTATTTCCTGCGCGCCCGTCGTCATCGACGACGCGCCCTTCGTAACCTCATGCGAAACCGCGTCGAGCGCGTTCATCGTCTCGAGCACTTGGCGGCTGTCGTCCCTGGAGCTCGCGAGTCCCGCCGAGAAACCGGCCATGGTACTGTGCACCGCCGTGATGTCCCCGGCTATTCCCGAGAACGCGAGGTCTAGGTCGTTGCCCGAGTTCGCCATCGCGGTGATGTTCTCGATGATCTCATCGATCGAGGACGCTATCTCGCGGGAGCTTTCGGAGCTCGCGTCCGCGAGCTTGGTAATCTCCTCGGCGACGACCGCGAAGCCCTTACCCGAGTCGCCCGCGTGCGCCGCCTCTATCGCCGCGTTGAGCGCGAGCATGTTCGTCTGCTCCGCGATGTTCTCGATTACCTCGGCCATGCCGTTGATGCGCGAGATGCTGTCGCTGATGCGCGTGATCTTCTCGTACGTGGAGGCGAACAGGGCCTGGCCGTTCTCCGAGGAACTCACGAGGCCCCGCACGACGGACTCGTCGCGCTTTGCGGAATCGGCCATCCCCGCGATTCGGTTAATCATGCCGTTTACCGATTGCATCGAGCCCGTCACGACCGACGTCTGGTTCGATATGCTCGCGTCTAGGACGCCGAGTCCGCCGTTGACGCGGGCGAGCGCTTCCTTTACGCCGCGAACCTGACCCTCGAGAACGGTCACCTCGCCCCTGATATTATCGATAAAGCCGTCGACGACCTCGAAAGTGGACGAGGTATTGTCGAGCGATTCGGAAAGCCGCTGCGTCGATTCGACGCTGAGGGAGACCTCGTCGCGAAGCGACGAGACGATGGTGCCCATGGAGGAAACGAAGGTTCCCAGCTTTGCCGACAGGGAGTCGCCGGGGGCGGATTTGCCGTCAAGGTCCGAAAGGGCGCGCGAGACGCCGTCCGAGGAAAGCCTGTCGAGAACGGAGGAAAGCCGTCGCGTCGACCGGGACGCGGCGCGCGCGAGGTACCAAACCACGAGAAGCCCGAGAAGCCAGGTAAGCGCGATGATCGCGCCGGAGACCGTAAATGACATATTGCGATAGCCCTTGATCGAGGACGATACGACGGGAAGAATATCGGAGGAAACCTTGCGCGCGGCGTCGATCTTCGACGACAGGTCCCGGATCGCGCTAGCGGCGCCATCCGAATTCCTACCGTCCCCGAAGGTCTCGATAAACGAACTCGCGGCGCGCGAAAGAGCCTCGCGATTCGCGGCGATCGAGCTCGCCGCGGCCTCAAGCCTTCCATTCCCCGAGAAATGCCCGCCGTCGGAAAGGCCGTCCATCGAGGACAGGGCTTTACCGAGGGCTTCTCGCGCGGACGCGACCCTCGCGGGCTCCGGCTCGATGACGACGCGGCAGAGCTCGAGCTCGAGCGACGACAGCGAGGAGTCAAGATTGAAGAAAGCGTCGTACCGAGACTGAAGCCGGTTAGCCGGGGCGATGACGAGGAGAAATACCCCCGCCGTGCAGGACAGCAGCAGAACGAGCGAGATGACGAACAGAGAGACCTTGGAACCGGTTTTCATCGACGTTTACAGCCCTTTACAGATCGTAGCTAAATTCTTACAGTAGACGATATGAAATTGCTCCATACCGGCGACCTGCACCTTGGAAAAAGCCTCCACGAAACGTCGCTGATCGACGATCAGCGCGCGATGCTCGAAAGCCTGGAGGCGGAACTGGACCGCGGAAACTACGCCGCGCTCCTCATCGCGGGCGACGTATACGACAGAACGATCCCCCCGGCGGAGGCCGTGGAGCTATTCAGCGGTTTCCTCGTTCGCGCGAGGCGCGAACACCCCGGCCTGAGGGTATGCCTCATTCCGGGAAACCATGACTCGGCGAGAAGGCTGTCCTTCGCGGACCGCATACTCGGCGAAAGCGGGATACACATCGCGTGCGATCCCGAAGAGTCCTTTAAGCCCATTATACTCGATGATGGGGGAAAGCATCTAGCTTTGTTTTTACTCCCGTTCCTCGCGCCGGGCACGCTGTCCGGCGAGCCGAAACCGGCCGCCAAGGGCGGGCTTGAGCTTGATTTCGCGGGCGCGGGCGACAAGATCCTCGCGACCCAGGCCGATCTCGCGATCGAGGCCGCCAGGCGCTTCGGCAAGGCGCTCGCCGATCCCGCGATCGCGGGCATGCCGACCGCGCTCGTCGCGCATTGCCTGACCCGGGCGGGCATCCAATCCGGCTCCGAGCGGGTATTCCTCGGGACGGCGGAGGAAGTTTCCCCGGAGCTTTTTTCCGGCTTTTCCTACGTCGCGCTCGGGCATTTGCACCGACCGCAAAGAGTAACCGACCGCATGTGGTATTCCGGCTCCCCCCTCGCCTACGCCTTCGACGAGGCCGGGCAGGAAAAGGGATTTCTCAGCGTCGACGTCGACTGCTCGAGCCCTGGGTTCCCGGTCAGCGTAAGCCTCGTGCCGGTAAAGCCGCTCCACGCGGTAACCCGGCTTACCGGGCCCTTCGACGAGTTTTATAAGGGCGTCGCGCACGGCGCGCATTCGTCCGATTATCTCGAGATCACGCTCACCGACTCGAATCTCGTCGTCAATCCGGTCAATCTCCTGAGGCCGAAATTCCCCAACCTCCTAAGCCTCAGGCAAGGGCTGGAAGGCGCGGCCGACTCAGGCGACGCGTCGCATGGGGAAGCGGCCGATGGCGCTGCGCGAAAAACGCCTGACGGCGATAAGAGGGACCCCGTGGCAGACTTCAGCGACTTCGAGACGATGCTGCACGGCGCCGTCGATCCAGATAGAAAGGAGCTGTTCGCGAAGCTCCTGGCGGAGTGCGCGGATGAGGCCTGAACGCGTAACGCTCAAAAACATCGGCCCTTTTAAGGGAAGCCATACCGTCGACTTTACCGGCCTTGGGGATATTTTCCTCGTGTACGGAAAGACCGGCGCGGGAAAGACGACCATATTCGATTCCATCTGCTATGCCTTTTACGGCGACGCGCCGGGCAGCAGGAAGGGCCTCGCGAAGCAAATGCGCAGCCAGTTCGCCGAGGACGGCGACGAGAGCGCGGTTTCCCTGGAATTCTCCCTGGGACAACGCCGCTACCGCGTCAAGCGAACCCTCGCGTCCGAGCGAATCGGCCCCAGAAACGGTAAACTACAGACCGTCGCCGAGGAAGTCACGCTCGAGGAATGGTCTGGTGGGGCATGGAAGGACATCTCGTCGACGAACAAGAGCGAGACGGACGCAAGCATACTCGCCCTGATCGGGCTCAGCGCCGACGAGTTCTCGCGCATCGTGCTTTTGCCCCAGGGCGAATTCGCCCGTTTCCTCCGGCAAAACTCAACCGAGCGGAAGGAAGTGCTTTCCAAGCTTTTCCCCGTCGAAAAATACGCGCGCGTCATAGAGCTCGCCCGGACCAGGGCGAAGGAAGCCGAGCTAAAGCAAAAGGAAACCGTCAACGCCATCCTATCGCTCGGCGAGTCCTTTAACGATCGGTCGTACGCGAGCGACCGAGCCTCGCTCGCGGCTGACGCGGCCGCTCTCCGCGAGCGTCAGGCATCACTCAGGAAGGAACACGCGACGCTCGCCGTACTGCTTGAAAAATCCCGCGCCGCCGCGGAGAAACGCGCAAGGCTCGCAAGCCTCGAGTCCGCGCTCGCCGAACTCGCGGCAAGTGAAGGCGAAATCGCGCGCATGGCGGAAGAGCTTTCGCGCGCGAGGCTCGCGGAGCCGCTCACGGTCACTCTTTCTCATATTGACGGGATCGAGTCCCGCCTCGGCGAGCTGAAGGCCGAGCGCGCGTCGCTCGATCGCGAGATCTCGAATACGAAACGATCCATCGCCGAGCTCGAGGCCGACGCGCCCCGAGTCGACGGACTGCGAAAGGCGCGCGAGGCCCTACTGCTCCGAAAAGAGGCGCTTAAAACGGCCGTCGAGATCGCGGCGGGGCTCGCCGAAGAGTTGGAGAGCGCGAAAGCCATGGGCGTTAGGCTCGCAGCCGCGAAGGATCGGCTCGCGTCGATCGCCGCCGAGACGGATAAGAGAACCGCAAGGCTCGCCGAAATCGAGTCGGAGGCAGCCGACTTCGAGGCGCGCGAGTCTGAATTTAACGGACTCCGCGACGGGCTCGAAAGGCTCAAACGGTTAAAGACCCTCGCGGAGGACCATGAGCGCGAGGCGAAGGCCATTGCCGCGCACGAGGCGGCCGTAGCCGCGGCGAAGTCCGCCGTCGCCGAGGGCGAACGCGACGTTGAGATTGCCCGCGCGGAACTCGAGGCCCTCGAGGCCGAATCCGCTCGGCTTCACGCTTCCGAATCCGCCTCCGCTCTCTCGTCCCTCCTTGAGCCCGGAAAGCCCTGCCCCGTCTGCGGCTCCGTCGAGCATCCGCGCCCGGCGACCCCGCTTTCAATCGGCGGCATCGGAGTCGACGAGCGAGTCGCGTCCGCGAAACGAAGGATCGAGGCGCTCGGCGATTCATCGAGTAAAAAAGCGGGAGAGCTCGCGGCGCGCGAGGCAAGCCTTACCGACGCGCGGGAGCGCCTGAGCCTTTCCATAGAGCGCTATTGCGCGGCTTCGGGCGAAGGCGGCACGTGCGTCGCGCCGGACGCGATCCCCTCGACTAGCAAGGCCACCGAAACGCTGCAGGAGGCGTCAAGGCTCACGCAAGCCGCCTCCGACTCCCTCGCGAGGGCACGCGCCGCGGTCCGCGAGCGCGACGAGCTTCGACGACGCGACGCGGCGGACGCCCAGGAACGTTCCCGCCTTTCCTCGGAGATCGAAAAGATCTCGGGCGAGCTTTCCTCCGCGAACACGAAGATAGAGGTTAAGCGCTCCAGATACATGGAGGCGTTCGCCGGTACCGCTAACGCGGGAGCCGATAAACCTGCCCGCGAGGCTTTGGGCTCCATGGACGCCGCCGACGCCGCCGACACGCTCGAGGAGTGCGAGGCCGAGATCCTTGAGTCCGAGGCTACCATAGACTCGCACGACGAAAGGCTCGCGAAGGCGAGGGAAAACGCCGCGTCCCTTTCAGCGCGAATCGCGGCCCTCGATCGCAACGCCCTCACGCTCGCGTCCGACGGGGACGCCGAGCGCGCGTCGATTCGCGAGGGGCTTACGGCCGCGGGATTCGCGGGAATCGACGATCTTCGCGCGGCGCATCGCGCTCGCGACGCCCAAGAGCGGCTCGCCGCCGCGATCGACGCCCACGGCAAGGAAACCGCGTCCACGCGCGCCCAGAAGCTCGCGCTCGAGCGCGAGCTCGCGGCGGACGGTGAACCCGTCGCCGACGGGATCGAGGAAAGGATCGCCGCCATGGACGCCGAGATCAACGCGATCGGCGCGGGGCTCGAGGAAAAGAGCGCCGCGCTCTCCGGCCTCGACGCGCTCAAGGCGCGCTGGGACGAATTGGAGGCGGAGCGTTCCGCGCGCGTCGCGGAATCGGGCAGGCTCGCCGCGCTCGCGAACGACCTAACCGGGAACAACCCCGCCAAGGTAAGCTTCGACGCGTGGATACTCGGGATGTACCTGGAAGAAATCACGGCGTTCGCGAACGAGCGCCTTACGGGCATGAGCGAGGGCCGTTACCGCATACGCCTCAACGACAGTTACCGCAAGGGAAACGGCCTCGCGGGCCTCGACCTCGAGATTCTCGACGCGTATACCGGACGGGCCCGGCCTTCGGGAACCCTCTCGGGCGGAGAGAGCTTCATGGCCTCGATCAGTCTCGCGCTCGGCCTCGCGGACTCGATACAGTCGCGGTCGGGCGGCATACAGCTCGACGCGGTATTCATCGACGAAGGCTTCGGCTCTCTCGACGAGTCGAGCCTCGAGCGCGCGATGTGCATACTCGACGAGATACGGGGCAGTCGCATGGTCGGACTCATCTCGCACGTAGCCGAGCTCCGCTCGCGCGTGCCTAACCGCGTCGAGGTGGTGAAGACCGGCGGCGGATCGACGATAATTCAAGCGTCTTCGGGCGATCAAAAGGAGTGACAGTATGGGCATCAGCGCGCTTTTCACCGATTTTTACGAATTAACGATGGCTCAGGGCTACTGGAAACGGAACATGAACCGCCCGGCCGTCTTTGACATGTTTTTCCGTAGGAACCCCTTCGGCGGCGGTTTCTCGGTATTCGCGGGACTCGGTCCCCTTCTTGAAACGATCGAGGATTTCCGCTTCTCGGGCGACGACATCGAGTATCTCGCGTCCGTCGGTATCTTCGAGCGCGGGTTTCTCGACTATCTCTCGGGCTTCAAATTCTCGGGCGACATATGGGCCATGGAAGAAGGATCGATCGTCTTCCCGAACGAGCCCCTGCTCCGCGTCCACGCGAACGCGATCGAGGCCTCGATCATCGAGGGCCTCGTCCTCAACGTCGTCAATTTCCAGAGCCTCATCGCGACCAAGACCGCGCGCATCTGGCTCGCGTCGAACAAGGGCTCGATCATGGAGTTCGGGCTTCGCCGCGCGCAAGGGTACGACGGCGCCATGAGCGCGAGCAGGGCCGCGTTCATAGGCGGCGTCTCGGGAACGAGCAACGCACTCGCGGGAAAGAAATACGGCATTCCCGTTATGGGAACCATGGCTCACGCTTGGGTCATGTCGTACCCCAACGAGGAAGAGGCCTTCGACGCGTACGCGGAACTCTATCCGGACAAGTCCGTATTCCTTATCGACA
>Ga0209373_10005495_pt1 | contig 10314 bp, 9 predicted proteins | sample Higcelweek5metaG_FD_187173 | JGI IMG/M metagenome (GOLD analysis project Ga0209373, IMG submission 187173) | Freshwater pond sediment microbial communities from the University of Edinburgh, under environmental carbon perturbations - High... | ecosystem: Environmental > Aquatic > Freshwater >...
AGAATAAACGCGATAACGAGTAGTGCCATCACCACCCAGCCTTCATATGTTTCCAATGGGGGTGTTAATACGATGGAAGCAAACAACCATCCTATGGCAAATCCAAGTACAGTTGGTGAAAATTTTGATTTTTCCATCCTTCTCCTTTTTTTGATTAAGAATCAAATACTTAACCTGGTGATTTTAAGTTGCGTGGCTATTATAACAAATTATGTCAATATTTGACGAGTAAAGGCGTTTTTAGTTTGATGCTTTTCGTTGAGATTTATGAGTTAAAATATACGTGTACGCCGAGATGGTGGAATGGTATACACGCAAGTCTTAAAAACTTGTGGGAGCAATCCCATGAGGGTTCGACCCCCTCTCTCGGCACCATGATCCGGTAGCTCAGCTGGATAACAGCTTACTCGTTCTCCTATCAATAATAACTATTATTGATATGTCGGCCTGCGTTTCCTGTTATATCTGGCGCCGATAATCACCTAGTCATTATCGGCTGGATATAGCGCTCGCTCTATCTGTCTACCTGCTAAATAGTTAGTACTTAGGTTAAAATATAGATGTTGATCCGGTAGCTCAGCTGGATAGAGCGACTGCCTTCTAAGCAGTAGGTCGGCGGTCCGAGTCCGCCCCGGGTCACAAAATTGTATATATGAGTTGCTTTTTGATTGTTATGGGGTATAATTACTCATTCGTAGCACATTTCTATGAAAAGGAGAATATATGCCAGATACTCAGTTATTGATACCGACAGGAATTAATTCCCGAGCAACGGGTGATCATAAGAAAGACTTAGCTAACTTACGAAGACAAATTCAAAAATGTCAGTATATTGCTGACAGAGCCAGTCTTACGGCAGAAATTGCTTTGGTCCATCAACACATGGGAGACACTAAGAAGGCCACTGTTTTGTATGAGGTGGCCTTGGATGATCTTTGTCTTGTCAGTGATGTAGTGGGAGTTGCAAGAGTACGTCGTCAGCTATCGTCAATATTTCTTGATCAAGGAAAGTTTGATGAGGCATTCGAGTATGCCAGACGAGCCCGATCGGTTATTGTTAATAGTGGCCTTAGACCCAACGATCTTTGCAATATGACACATGGGATTATCAAGGTGTTGCTTCAGAAACGAGCCAACTGTAACTTCTCTACATGGTGTAGCTACTCTTGGCAAATCGGAAGATGGTTAATCATTGAGGCTAAAGAGGTAAAAAAGATGTATCCTCGAGAAAAATCGATTGCCAAAAATGTTTGGTATACCGGTTTTCTATCCGATCTATCTCGTTTTATGCCTTTGGTTACCTTTCCCGCCAAGATCTATGGTTATCATCTGGCGACAAAAAACGGATTGAGTCTTCGTGTTCGACAGTTTCGATTCGGTTCGTAAACTAAAAGCCCTCCTTACGGAGGGTCTTTTTTTAGTAAATATTCTTTAATTCTTCTCTATGGCGACGTCTTTCGATGCTAGTTAAATACTTTTTGCGCAAACGAAGATTTTTGGGAGTAATCTCCAGTAGTTCATCAGACTCAAGGAAATCGAGACATTGTTCAAGGGAGTACTTGATTGCCGGAGTAAGCTGAATAACACCGTCACTGGATTTGGAACGCATATTGGTAAGATGTTTCCCTTTGGCTGCGTTGATCTCAATATCCTCTTCCTTTTGATTCATACCGACGATTTGGCCCTCGTAAATCATTTCACCTGGTTCGACGAAGGTAACACCGCGTTCCTGAGCCGCCTGAAGGCCATAGGAAAGGGCTTCACCGGAGTCTGAGGCAATAAGAGCGCCTTTACGCATCTTTGGCAAGAAGGGGCCAACTGGTTCGAAATCTATAAATTGAGAGTTAAAGATGACGGTACCTTTAGTAGCGGTCAAAAGGAGAGATCTTAAACCAAGAATGGTACGAGTTGGCATAATATATACAAATTCCATCTCTTGGTCATTAATAGGGTCCATGTGTTTCAGGCTACCAAGTCTTTTCCCTATCTCTTGGGTGATGGTCCCCAGATATTCTTGGGGGGCAACGATGTTTACTTCTTCCATTGGTTCACATTTTTTACCGTCGATGATTTTATAAATAACCTCTGGTTTACCTACCTCAACTTCATAGCCCTCACGTCTTAGAGTTTCCAAAAGTACTGCAAGATGAAGTTCACCTTTTCCGGAGACTTGGTATTTTCCACTTTCAAGTTTTTCAAGTTTGAGTGAAAGATTTGTTTCGAGTTCGTGAGCCAGACGTTCTTCGATTTGTCTGGCCGTAGTAAATTCACCTTCTCTACCGCATAAAGGAGAGGTGTTTGGGCCAACAGTGACATGAAGAGTTGGTTCTGTAATTTCTGCACTAGGCAATGATTCGGTATCCCCTACTGTAGAAATTGTTTGACCGATTTTGGCATCAGAAAGTCCAGTTAAAGAAACAATATCTCCAGCCTTGGCTTCCGATACGGCACATCTTTCTAAACCCTTGGATACAAAAACTTTATCGATAGTACCCGGTTTATTGGTTTCTCCAAGAATTAATACTTTTTGCCCTGGTTTAACAGTACCTCTCCAAATTTTACCGACCATGATTCTACCTAGATGATTATCGTAGTTTAGAGAGGAACAGAGCATTTTGAATGGTCCCTCCTCTTCGTTTGAGGGGGCAAGAATGTAGTTTAAAACTTCATCAAGTAGAGGAATTACATTACCTTCTTGGTTGAAATTTTCAGGAATAGTAGTAAAAACTTTACCAGTTTTTCCAACTGCATACAAAACAGGATACTCAAGCTGGTCATCTCTAGTGGCTAATTCTAAAAATAGATTACCAATCTTGTGTTCGGTGGCTGAGATGTTGGCATTAGGCTTATCAATTTTATTGATGACGACAATTACTTTTAGGTTCAACTGAAATGCTTTTTTTAGAACAAATCTTGTTTGAGGCATGGGACCCTCCTGGGCGTCAACAATTAGAAGAGCTCCATCTGCCATGCCAAGGGTACGCTCGACTTCTCCAGAAAAGTCTGAGTGACCAGGAGTGTCAATGATATTGATCTTGGTTCCTTTGAAGTTAACGGAAATATTTTTGGCTAGAATAGTAATACCTCTTTCACGCTCAAGAACGTTGCTGTCAAGAAGACAGTCTTGGGTCATCTCTTCTTCGTTATCACGAAAAATGTGAGACTGTTTAATGAAAGCGTCGATTAATGTGGTTTTGCCGTGGTCAACGTGAGCGATGACCGCGATGTTTCTGATATTTTGCATTTTTGGATTTAGACGCTTTTCAAGCGTCAGGCAAGCGATTAACCTAGTGATTATACAACCTATATAGTTGAATTGCTACTTGGAAAACTTGGAGCTGAGTTTAACCAGATGAGCCGAGTAGACGATCTGCCTTACTTCACCATCTTCACTTTCAATTTGATCAGTATCGGCAATTTTTTGATATTGTTGGAGATAACCAGAAAGAGCCCCTTTTAATTCCTTCAGCTCTTGGCGCATGTCCTTGATTTTTTGGTTTAAAGAAGCGTTTGAGGGTGATTTTAAAACATTTTGTTTGGCCTCGGCCTTCTTTTTATTGACCTCTTTGCCTTGGTCAGTCGCTTCCTTATATCCGGAGTCATTACTTAAGACATCATTCATCATTTCAACTTGTTTACCAAGTTCAGTTTTGACAGTCTCGATGTGAGAAATGTGTGATTTGATAAGGTTTTCAATGGCGAAAAGATTGGTTACTTCTTCATTGGTACCGGCGGGTAAAGTTGTTTGGGTATTTTGTTCGTCCATGTGCTTATTCTATATTAAATATTTTCATTATTAAACAGCCTCTTGCTCGGCTAAAAATTCTTCCATTTCAAGTCGCATATCTTGGGCAATAATATTTTCGATTTTGGTCACCAATTGTTCCAGTTCTTTATGACTAAAAGAGGCCTTTTTGATTATTATTTTTCCCTCATGAATCATTGTTTCAAATCTTTGTGCATCAGATTCGGTAAGAGCACCCTCACCAGTCATTTTAAATGCCCTTCTTGGACTATCGGAATCAATATCCATGTCGCTGGTGACAATGAGATATTGGTTAAATGTCTCTTCGTCATTTACTTTAATTATTGTTTTCCCCTCCCCCTTACCGAAATGTTTTATTCCATGTTGTTCACAGTCATCTCTATTGTTAATAAAATCCGCGACGGTATTTAAATTTTTATGAAAATATTTAAACTGTAAAAGGCATCTTAGGTCTAGTCGACGGCTGGACTTTGCTTCACCAACTCCAACAACTTTCAAAATTTTTCCATCTACATCAGTCTCAACAAATGACAAATCAGGATTCCTTAAGTGTGATATCTCGGCATAATTTGATCTTTCCGGGTTATGTATCAGCATGATGAGTTGTTCGTCCATACCGGACTCTGTTTTTCCTCTTTCGAGGTCGTCAAATCTCTCGTTTGTGGATTTTAGTGTTGACCCGTCACTCGAGAGGTTAAATAGGCTATTTTCTATTTTTACCAACTCTTCAAACAGTATTCCTTGGATTATATTTTTATCTGGAGCATTATTATTCGGACTTTCAATTCTTGAAGCCTTCAGTCCTGCTTTCAGTAGTCTCGATAAATTCTTGAAGTCAGGAAGTTCTTTAAGGATTTCAACCTGTTTCTTTTGGAGAGTTTCATCTTTTGTTCTGACTTCAGAGATTGCCTCTATATATGGCCGTGATCTTTTTTCTTTTGCTTTTTCAATACGAATCTTATTTTCATCAACAAACGACGGATTTTCCGAGTTATCAGGCATGAGTTTAATATACAGAGTTACTGTATAGAGAGCAATAGTTTTTCTCGAACTTAGATTTTCAGTTTATTCTTTAGCTTCGAATACATTTCTTCGACCATCTTTGGTAAATCATAGTGATGTTGCCACCCCCAGTCTTTTCTGGCTTCGGAGTCATCAATTGACATAGGCCATGAATCGGCAATTTGCTGACGTTTGTCTGGGTTATATGTTACTTGACAGGGAACGTGTTTTCTTAGTTCATTTGCAATCTCTTGTGCTTTAAAACTGATAGCCGAAAAATTGTAAGGTTTGTAGGTACCGATTTGCTCTCGAGGTATATTCATTAATTCTAAGGTGCCTCTTATGGCATCATCCATATACATCATCGGTAAAATTGTGTCGGCTGAGACAAAGCATTCATACTTACCTTTTTGAAGGGCTTCATAAAAAATTGCAACTGCATAGTCTGTAGTACCCCCACCCGGTTCCGCTTTCCAACTAATTAGTCCGGGATAGCGAAGTGTACGAATATCAAGCCCAAACTTTTGATGATAATAGCGACAAAGCAGTTCTCCCGAAACCTTTGTTACTCCATACATAGTAGTTGGCTCGAGAATAGTATTCTGAGGAGTATTGTCTCGAGGGGTTGTAGGTCCAAAGGCTGCAATGGAACTTGGCCAGAATACTTTTATATTTTTTTTAACGGCGATATCTAGAATTATTTTTAGTCCTTCAACATTTAATCGCCATGCAAAAGTTGGGTTTTGTTCTCCGGTCGCAGACAGTAGAGAAACTAGATGGTAGATCTCAGTTATTTGATATTTTTCGACACAGGCTATCAGTTTTTCTTGATCCAGAATGTCTAGCTTTTCAGAGATACCGTCAAAATCATCCGGAACGTTGATATCTACGGCAATTACATTATCTTTGCCATATTTATTTTGAAGAACGATTATCAAATCACTACCAATTTGACCAAAAGCTCCGGTAACAAGAATCCGAATGGGTATTTCAAGCATAGATTAATTCTAACGCGAATTTTACTGAAAAAGCCACTCAAGTGAGTGGCTTAAAACATATATTTCTACATAAAGAGATGAACAATAAAACCCAACAACAAGAAAACAAATGGCATTACGATCGACATAATGATTCTTTTTATTTTGTCTTCTTTGTCGCCGTTATTCTCTGTGTAATGGTATGTTAAAAACCCAATAACCAGGGAAACTCCAATTGCCTGAGGAACGTTTATAGCAGGTAAGCCAAAGGTGCTAACCATGAACCATCCCCAAAGTACTTTCAAGATAAATCCGTCAATAATAGTTATGCAAATCAAATACAATATAGTTGCGAGTGCTGCCATCATTACTCCTTCTGTCGTAGATTTAGTTTAAGGTACTTGAAACTAACTTTAAGGTCGTAATATACCACAAATATCACCTGAAGTCAATATATATAGGTTATTGTGGGCAAGGCGGAACTTGGTCGTCAAGGTCATTACAAGCTTGAACATGCTTGAATTCGTCTTTCTCATCCCTCATAGGCAAAAAAATTACCACAAGGGTAATCTTTCTAGTGGACCCTGAGGGATTCGAACCTTCGACCTCCTCGATGTAAACGAGGCGCTCTAACCAACTGAGCTAAGAGTCCGCGAGAGTTATTGTGCCGAGAAGAGGACTTGAACCTCCATGCCTTTAAAGGGCGCTACCACCTCAAGGTAGTGCGTCTACCATTTCGCCATCTCGGCAAATTAACTAACAGGCTCTATTATACCGTAAGACATATGTTGCCGAGCTAGGACTCGGTCACCGATATTCATCTGGTGACGAATTCGTCGACCCCGGCTCACCAAGATCGTTACGAGCTTGGCTCCGCCTTTCTCGTCCTATCGGGAAATATAAAATAATCACTCCACAAGGGAGTGCTTATTTTCCATGTTGCCGAGCTAGGACTCGAACCTAGGATATCCTCCTCCAAAGGGAGGCGTCCTACCACTAGACGACTCGGCAATACAATGTGTATTTTACCATTAGCCTCGGCAAATTACTCTACAGGCTGCTTCGCGAGAGTATATATCTTTGTATTAAGCTCGGAGTCAAAAACATGTACTTTTTCAGGTAAATTTGAGGAATCATTGTTAACGAAGTAATCAAGCATATCTTTTATACCAGGACGAAAGGATTTATCGGGTAATTTATCCAAATTGTAGAACTTTAGTTTTTCTAATTTGAAACTAGAAAATTTTTTTAGTTTTGCTGGTAAAACTAAGTGGTAAATAGATACTTGAATATCGGCTACGTTGATACAAACCAGGGGTTTAATATGTTCAGGAACAATTTCCCAGGGAAAATTTTGCTGAATTACATTTTGGGTGAAAACTTCGTTTTGTAAAATACGAACAACTGTGTCTCGTATCGGTTCACCTATTTTTGAATGACTCATGGGAAGTGAAAGGTCACCTTTGTTTCCTAAAGAAGAGTTTGTCAAACTCAAGTCATTCCCAATTAATACTTTTTTAGTTTGTCCTTCACGAGTAATAATTAAAGCAGCTGCCTGTCTTCTGGTTAATCCTAAACGGGTGTAATGAAGCATACGATGAAGCGTGTTAGTTGAGACTTGAATCGATTTTGGCGCGAATCGATGATATATCTTTTCGAGAGGGACTTTATAGTTAGCCAACAAACTCAATATATAAAGCGACTCGGATAGTTTTGAGTTTGGACCTGCCGATTTAACTACTCCAAATTTAGTAAGAATACGATCGAAACTCGCAAAAGAGATCGGAAGGTTATATTTGTGCTGTTCAAAAACCTTGTTGATCGAACCTAATCTAAAATATTCCTTTACCAAATACTGTTCAAAATCTGACTGTTTCTCTTTATTAATCACGTAGGTATATTATAGCCAAAAAATAAAAAAGAAGCTTCAAAGCTTCTTAATTAGTGAGCGGGAAACGAGACTCGAACTCGCGACCTTCTCCTTGGCAAGGAGACGCTCTAGCCAACTGAGCTATTCCCGCATAGGCTGTATTTTAACAAAATTTGTGCCAAGCTGAGGAGTCGGACCTCAATCTCGTGTTTTTCAGACACGCGCCGTGACCACCTTGGCTAGCTTGGCAACAGCCTTGATTATATCAAAAAAGCGATTCAAGTGGCGAGACCAGTTTAACTCACATGTTATTAATGAGATAATACAAGTCTGGGCAGGTGGCGAAATGGTAGACGCGCAGCGTTCAGGACGCTGTGAGGAAACTCATGCGGGTTCAAGTCCCGCCTTGCCCACAAAAATAAAACTGCCCTTGTGGTAGTTTTTATTTTATAAAGAATATTAGGGACTTGAAAGGCGGAACCAAGCTCGTAACGATCTTGGTGAGCCGGGGTCGACGAATTCGTCACCAGACGAATATCGGTGACCAAGTCCCGCCTTGCCCACAAAATTACTTTGAGCTATTGATTATTCCAAGGTTGGCTTTGTTCCTGGCGACGTCAATAGTTGATGGATGATACAAAACCAATGCAGGTAGTTCTTCTGAAAATGTTTTTTGAAAATCTATGTAGATTCTTTTTCTCTCCTTTAAATCGAGATTGATACGACCGTCTTCAAGGAGTTTGTCAATTTTTTCATCGGCACCCTTGCCAATGTTGGTGGCTTGAGTAGAGTGCCAGTCGCGATATTGATCAGGATCCACTGGTATGTCATATGACCTTAGTAATAACTGAAATTGATCAGGTGTTGAGGTGATCACTTTAGTGTTTATGGTAATTAAGTTTGAATCTAATTGAGATTTAATAATTTCAGCGACTGGAAGGAGTTCGGGTGTTGTTGCTAATTCTAAGGTTATTGGATTTTTGATTAGTTCCACAGTTCTTTGAATATTGTAGTTATATGTTTTGACAAGAGGACTAAAAGTCCATGAATTTGGATTGATGGTAGTGAGAGCTTCTATTTCACCAAATGACTTGTCTTTCAGCGCATAAGCAATTCCTTGTCGTGTATTTTTGTCTTTTAGATTTGGATCTGTCTGATTAAAAACAAGCATAACAACACGATTAAAATCTGTTTTCTTTTCAATATTTCCATAGGATACTAGATCGCTTGAATACTCTGATGGTAATCCTAAAATTAGATCAAGTTGACCAAGTTTGTAGGCAGTGATAGCTTGTTTGGCTGTAGAAAAAACACTAAAAACTATTTTTTTAGATTTCGATTCCAAAATAATTTGTGTTATTACTCCAGAACTTTTTTGTTTAAGACGAATGTCATAGTCACCGATGATGGCTCCTTTTGAGTTCAACAATGGGATATTCAATAGCGAAAGAAAAGGCGCGAATTTTGTGGGAATTTTGAATTTTATGATATTTGGGTCTTGTGTCTCAACTGTGATATTTGGGATTGAAAACTTGATATCTGATGCCTTTACAGTGGCTCCGTTGAACCACTTCAGATCTGGTTTAAGATAAAAAGTATACGTATTACCACCTTCTTCAATATCCCATTTTTCTGCCAGTCCTGGTATGGGCTGAAGGCTATCATCGATAGAAACAAGACCAGCATTTAGGTAATCAATTATAAAAGTGGGTAGTTGTCCGGATCCAAATTGTCCGACAATACCAATTTTTATTTCTTTAACTCTCCCTGGCATATTTTTTGTCAGTATGTTTGCCAGCAATGAAAATACGACGGTTACAACAATACTCAATATTATTTGTTTTGAGTATTTTTGAAGGAATCCTTTAATAAACCAAATTCTTTCTCTAAGATGCTTGATCATTTCCAGATTGCAATATTTAGAAAGGAGAGAATCACGAAGATAACGGCAGTAACGATGGTGGCAATATAGATCATTTTTTCAGGTCCTCGTTTGGTATGAATTCCGCTTTGAGTTACTGAGGAAAAACCAGAGCCTAGAGATGTTTCTTTTGACTGTAAGGTAACTAGAACAATTAGGATGAGCGATACAATGATTTGAAAAATTAAAGGTAGTTGCATGGTCCAATTATAACGCTTGAGCTTCTAATCTGAGTCTTTTTTAATAATCCAGGCAATAATACTATGAAATAAATTCAATAATGAGGAAGCAACGACAAAAGATAGGAATAAATTTATGTGAAAAGATGGAATGCTAAATCCTTGATAACTAAAACCGGCAAAATCGAAAGGTGATATCTTAATTCCGCTTACGATCAAAGGTAATAAAAATAGTGTGATTAGACTAACAGCCCAGGAAAATAAATTAAGTGTAATTAAGTTTATGGGTAGCAAAAGGAGTTTGATGATAGGTTTGACAATTTTATTCAAAAGAAGCCATATTATTGCCGCAGTGACAAGTGTTTTGACATCATGGTATATCGTGAATCCCGGATAGACGGCACTAACAAGATATAAAACCAACAAATTTATAAGAATGGCCCGTAAAAAGGCTTTCATAGATTAAGTATATATTACGAGATGAGAGATTTTCCTCGTTTTTTAATATGAAAGGTGGTGGCAAAACGATGAGCTTCATCCCGAATATTTCTTAATAAATTAAGTACCGGATCTTCTAGGCTTAGGCTAAGTGAGGAGAC
>Ga0209373_10005496_pt1 | contig 10314 bp, 8 predicted proteins | sample Higcelweek5metaG_FD_187173 | JGI IMG/M metagenome (GOLD analysis project Ga0209373, IMG submission 187173) | Freshwater pond sediment microbial communities from the University of Edinburgh, under environmental carbon perturbations - High... | ecosystem: Environmental > Aquatic > Freshwater >...
ATGCTTAATTGTCATACGGAAAAAGAGATATTAGTCTTCCTTCTCATTATCCTTGTTCTCATCGTCCTCTTCGGGAAGAATACGCACCCTGAGCTTGGAAATCCATTTGTTGTCCACCTGTTGCACACGAATACAGATGTTCTTGTATTGGACTTCCGGCGTTTCCCCTTCATCGGGAATGCGGTCCAGCAGCTGGATTGTAAAGCCCGCTATTGTATCGTAATCCTCGTCCGGCAAGTCAATCCCGAGAATAATCTCAAGGTCGTTGAGCGTTGTGTCTCCCGATACGAGGTATTCCCCGTCGGGCAGAAGCTGTATCTGCTGCTCTTCGTCGTCAAACTCATCCGCGATGTTACCGACGATTTCCTCGAGCATATCTTCAATGGTCGTGATGCCCATTGTTCCGCCGTACTCGTCCACGACGACAGCCATCTGCATGCTGCCCTTTTTCATCTCGCGAAACAAGGAGGAAAGCTTCTTGGTTTCGTGAACGACGAGCGGACTTCGAAGCAGTTTTTCGAGCGAAAAATCCCCGTTCTTTTCAGAACACAGCGAGTAACCGAGAAGATCCTTGATGTGAAGGATTCCGACGATTTCATCGATTGTATCTTTGTATACCGGGATTCGCGTGTATTTTTCGTTGGTGGCAATATCCATAACCTCGTCGAAGGAGGCATCGATCGGCAGTGACACAATCTTCTTTCGATGCGTCATGATCTCCGATACTTCCTTGTCGTTGAACTCGAAAATATTCTCAATCATCTGCTTTTCTTCGTTTTCGATGCTGCCGGATTCGCTTCCGACATCGACCATCATCCGGATTTCTTCTTCCGTGACATTCCTGTCCTTGGCGTTGGGGTCAATACCGAGTATGCGAAGAATCGTATTGGTCGAAAAGGTAAGCAACATGACAAACGGCGTCATGATGATTCCGAAGCCCTTGACAATCGCTGCCGCACCAAAGGCAACTTTGTCCGGATATTTCTGTGCGACGCGCTTGGGAACAAGTTCTCCGAGAACGAGCGAAAAGTACGCCAGTATGATCGTGATAACGAACATGCTGATCGTTCTTAGGATACTGTATTTACCTGCGGGATCAATAAGAGTCGTCAGACGGCCGGCAAATTTATCTGCGGCAAAAGCGGAAGAAAGGAATCCTGCGAGTGTGACGCCGACCTGAATGGTGGCAAGGAATGTGCCGGGCGCCTCGATAAATTTAAGGATCTTCCGGGCGCCTTTGTGGCCTTCGTCGGCCATCTTCCGGATTCTGTTGTCATTCAGCGTGATTACCGCCATCTCCGTAGCGGAAAAGAATGCATTAATCATGATAAAAATAGAAACAATGATCAGATCGATAATAATATTGCCTGCCTCGGGCACAATGTCTCCTGTCCTTCCTACCTTAGGGCGGCTAAGCCCTCTGCAAAAAAATGTGTACGCCCGCGCATCTGTGCACGAGCCTCTCACATGAGAAAATATAGCAGATTTCAGCGTCTTCTACAAGGACGGCTCTTCTACGGCGTCCGATTCTCTTCAAGAATCGAAGTTAAAAGCTCGCGCACCACCTGCGGATCTGCCTTTCCTTGAAGTGCACGCATGGACTGTCCGACGAGAAACTGAAAATTCTTTTCGTTGCCGGAAAGGTACTCCAGTACGGCCTTTTCGTTAGCAGAAACGACTTGTCTTATGACCGGTTCAATCGCACCCGTATCCGAGACCTGAGTTAGGCCGTTGTCCCTGATGTACGTTTGAGGATCTGCATCGGTTTTGAAAACTTCCGCGAGCACTTTGCGGCCAACCGCTCTGTTGATTTTTCCGTCCGCAACCATCAAGATGATTTTTCCGATCGACTCCGGCGAAAACTTCATATCCTCCGGCTGGAGCTGTGCATCACCAAGAAGTTTCAGCAGATCTGTCATGATCCAGTTGGAGGCTTCTTTGGGATTTCCGCATATATCGACTGTCTTCTCAAATACAGCAACCAGCGCAGCGGAACCGGTCAGAATATCGGCATCATATTCCGGCAGTCCGAAAACACTCATATATCTTTCTTTCTTGGCTTCGCGAAGTTCCGGAAGGCAAGAAGTGATCCGGTCGATTAAGTCCTGTTCTATCCGAATCGGCATCACATCCGGCTCGGGAAAATACTTATAATCGTGGGCGTTTTCCTTGGATCTCATTGCATAGGAGGAATCCTTGTTGTCGTCCCACCTGCGGGTCTCCTGTAAAATCTTTCCGCCGGCAGAGAGAATTTCCGTCTGGCGCTTGGTCTCGCCTGCAATCGCACGGGCAATGGACTTGAGAGATGCCATGTTTTTCATCTCGGTCCGGGTTCCGTATTCTTTTTGTCCCATCGGGCGTATCGAGAGGTTGATGTCGGCGCGCATGGAGCCTTCCTGCATCTTGCAGTCTGAAACACCTAAGTACTGAAGTGTTGTTTTCAGTTTTTCGAGATATGCAATGACTTCTTCCGCCGTTCTGAAATCCGGCTCGGATACGATTTCGATCAGCGGTACTCCGCAACGGTTAAAATCGACCAGTGTGCAATCATCCCACGGGTCGTGAACCAGTTTTCCGGCATCCTCTTCCATGTGAATCTCGTGAATCCCGATCCGCGATGTTCCTCCGTCGACGGAAACGTCCACGTGTCCGTCCCGGCAAATCGGGAGATAAAGCTGCGAGATTTGATATGCTTTCGGAAGATCCGGATAAAAATAGTTCTTCCGGTCAAACTTGCTGTATCTGGTTATTTCGCAGTTGAGCGCAATGCCGGCCTTAACCGCAAATTCCACAACCGCACGGTTCAGCGTGGGAAGGGTTCCCGGCATACCGGAGCACACTTCGCAGACATGCGTGTTTTCTTCGCCGCCGAAATCAGCCGAGCAGCCGCAGAAGATTTTGGATTTAGTGGAAAGCTCTACATGGACTTCAAGGCCCATGACGGTTTCATAGTTACTCATACATTCACCTCCGGAGGTCTTTGCAGGTGATGTTCCGTCCGCTTCTGATATGCGGCAGCCGCCCCGACCAGACCTTGTTCCGAAAAATGGTTTCCGATCAACTGAAGTCCGACGGGAAGTCCTTTTGAATCCAGCCCGCAAGGAATGGATACGGCCGGAAGGCCTACTATATTCACCAGAACAGTATAGATGTCACCCAGATACATCTTCAGCGGATCGGAAAGACTCTCGCCTTTTTGAAGCGCCGTTGTCGGAGCGACCGGTCCGATAATAACGTCGTATTTCTCAAAAGCCTCGTCAAAAGCTTTCTTAATGAGACCCTTCGCCTGAAGTGCTTTTTTGTAGTAAGCATCGTAATAGCCGGAGGAAAGCACAAAATTACCGAGCATGATCCGGCGTTTAACCTCCATGCCAAAACCCTCGCTGCGCGTTTTGCAGTAAAGGTCGATCAGGTCCTCCGCTCCCGAAGCGCGAAGGCCGTATTTGATTCCGTCATACCGGGACAAATTGGAGCACGCCTCAGCGCACGCGATGATGTAATAGGTCGGAATTGCATATTCAACGATGGGAAGCGCAAATTCTTCGATGGTCGCACCCATTTTTCTATAATCTTCAATGGCCTCCCGTACACGGAGCGCAACATCCGGATCAATTCCTTCGCTGAAATAGTTCGAAGGAACGCCGACTCGAAGGCCGGAGGGATTAAAAGCCGCGGCCGCAGAGACATCAATCTTCCCGGTATCGGCCGACGTGTGGTCCTTTGGGTCAAGGCCGGAAATCACGTTCAGCAGCGCGGCACAATCCAGAATATCTTTCCCGATCGGCCCGATCTGATCGAGCGATGATGCAAACGCAACCAGTCCGAAACGCGAGACCGTCCCGTACGTCGGCTTGATACCGCTGACGCCGCAAAAGGAGCACGGCTGACGAACGGATCCGCCGGTATCGGAGCCCAGCGCACAAATCGCTTCACCGGCGGCAACGGCAGCTGCCGCGCCTCCTGAAGAACCGCCGGGAACGCGGCTGATATCCCATGGATTAGATGTCTCGCCGTAATAAGAAGTTTCCGTTGTCGAGCCCATCGCAAACTCATCCATATTCAACTTGCCGATGACGATCATGCCGGCTTCTTCGAGCTTGTTCACAGCGGTTGCCGAATAGGAAGGCGTAAAGTTGCTGAGTATTTTCGAGCCGCAGGACGTCAGCAAGTCCTTTGTGCAAATGTTATCCTTCACCGCAACAGGTACGCCGGCCAGGGGGGACAACTCTTCACCTGCAGCAATCCGTTTTTGGATTGACTCGGCAGATGCCATCGCTTGCCCTTCGAAAAGGCTGATGTAACTCCGGAACAAGGTTTCTTTGACGCGGATAACGTCAAAAAGCATACTGACCAGTTCGGGACTCGTGATATTTCCGCTGCGGATCTCCTGCCCGAGTTCAAGTGCGGTTTTGGAAAGCCATTTATTTTCGCTCATTGCGTTTGACCTTTCACATGATTCAAATCTCTTGCGTAATCCGGCTATTCGACGGTTTTCGGAACCTTAAAGAAGCCGTTCTTGCGATCCGGCGCGGTGGATAGAATTTCCTCGCGTCGATTTGTGTTTGTCACAACATCTTCACGAAAAACATTTGTCACGGGAAATGCGTGAGACAAAGGCTCGACGCCCTCCGTGTCGAGTTCGTTCAGCTTGTCAATATATCCCAGAATGGCGCCGAGATCTTTCTCGGTCTTGCTTCTTTCCGAGTCGCTGAGGCGGATTCTACCCAATTCTTCCAGATAAGTAATCAGTTCTGCGGTAATTTCCACTTGGTCTCCTTTGTAACTCGAGCATTCAACCCTGTGCCGGACACATCATGCAAACTTGAAAATCCAGCACTCTTTTCCTTTATGGCTCGAGCCGGTTCATGTCACGCGGGAAAAGCGAGCAGGAACGTACATTGCTGTCATCCAAAAGCTTCATGCAAAGCCGTTCGAGTCCGAGTCCGAGCCCACCGTGAGGGGGCATGCCATACTTATGAATCATCAGGTAATTCGTGAATCCTTCCGGATCAAGTCCTTTGGTGATCATCTTAGCGACCTGCGCCTGATAATCATGGATGCGCTGGCCGCCGGTCGTGATTTCCATGCCCCTAAAGAGAAGGTCGAAGGAAAGTGTGAAAGTCGGGTCCTCCGGATCGTCCATCGCATAGAAGGGTCTCTTTTTCGAAGGATAGTGCGTCACGAAGACAAGTTCGCTTCCATACTTCTCCAGAAAATAACGGCTGATCAGCTGTTCTTCCACTGGCTCTAGGTCAAAAGGATCTTTGATCTTGTGACCGTACTCCGCGGAAATCAGTTCCTTAGCATCGCGAAAACGCACCATCGGAATGGTCTCGCATGAAGGAATCTTGACACCGAGTGCTTTGCACTCTCTGGCACAGTCACGCTCAAGCAATTTAAAAATATACTGCAGACAAGCGGTTTCCATGTTCATAATGTCGCTGAAACTCTTGATATAACCCATCTCGAAATCGAGACTGATGTACTCGTTCAGATGTCTTACCGTGCTGTGCTTTTCCGCGCGAAAAACCGGACCGACTTCATACACACGTTCAAACACACCCACCATGGTCTGTTTGTAAAACTGCGGGCTCTGTGCGAGGAACGCCTTTTTTCCGAAATAATCCATCCGGAATACATTCGTGCCTCCTTCCGCGTTACCGCCGACGATTTTGGGCGTGCGAATATCCGTGAATCCGTTCCGGTCCAGAAATTCTCTGAACCCGCGAACGATGGCCGCCTGAATGCGGAAACGCGCCCGCATTTCTCCGGAACGAAGCGTAATCGGACGGTTGGACAAATCCGTATCCAGATTAATGCCCAGCTTGAATTTCTTGGAAATATTAATAGGCATTGCCTCAGCGGGCGTAGACAGAACCGTCACGTTTTCCGGAATAATCTCCACGCCGCCCGGTGCGCGCTCTTCAATTCTCGCGGTTCCGGTAATTTCAACGGTGCATTCAAATACAAGTGCTCCGAAAATATCCTGGTTCTCAGGGGTCTTTTCGAAAACGCACTGGACCAGACCTTCGGGAATCCGGATAATCAGAAACGCAAAATCGCCCATGTCCCGGATGTTATGAACAGCTCCGTGAAGAACGGCCGGCAAATTATTTGCGGCAAAATGGTTAAGCCCTTCATAGGTTGAAACCTGAAGAATTTCTTTGCCTGATAAGTGCTCCATAGCAAACCGCCCCCGTTTTGTCATTTCTGTGCAAAATCTCGTTTTTATCCTCAAAATTTTATCACGGCAGAGATGGATTCGCAACAAAATCCGCCTGATCGATTATCGTCTAAAACAAACATGCTCCGCTTTTCTTCGGCAAAGTTGCCAAAAGCGGAGCATGAATAATTAATTAAGCAAACGGTTTTTCTGCTCGCTTCTAGAAAGCAAGGTTGTAAATCTCTGCTGCCGCTTCTGCCGTAAGCGGTACAAAGCTTCCCATTGTGCCTCCGTTAAGTCCCAGATGCTCCACAAGAAAAGGAATGTCCTCTTGACGTCCGCCGATTTCACCCATTCGGACGGGAAGTCCGCACGCGCGCCAGAATTCTTCAAGCCTCGTAATTCCCAACCGTGCCGTTTTCTCCGGATTTGAAAAGTCCATGTTGCAGCCGAACACGCGAACGGCAATTTGAGCGAACCGGAGGACATCATGAGACATCGTGTATTTCATCCATGCCGGGAAGATTACGGCCAGTCCGGCTCCGTGTGTTGCTCCGTACAATGCAGAAAGCTCATGCTCGAGCCCGTGGCTGCTCCAATCCTGTTTACGTCCGACACCGACGATGTTGTTGTGCGCAACCATCCCCGCCCACATGATGTTGGCTCGAGCGTCGTAATCGTCCGGGTTTGCCAGCACCTTCGGAACTTCGTTTAGCATCGAAAGAAGCAGTGCCTCACAAAGCCGGTCTGTTGTTTCCACATTCTTTGTATTGGTAAAATATCTCTCTAAAATATGCGCCATGATATCCGCCGATCCCGCCGCCGTCTGAAACGCAGGAAGGGTCTGTGTCAGTGCCGGGTTTAAAATTGAAAACACCGGTCGGATGATGTCGTTGCTGTAACCGCGCTTGTAATTGCCATCTGTTTTGGTAATGACCGAGCTCTCCGATCCTTCCGATCCCGCCGCCGCAATCGTCAGCACTGTGGCCACAGGAAGCGCCTTCTCTGCTTGCTTTTTTCCTGCATAAAAATCCCAGAAATCTCCGGCATAGCAGACTCCCATAGCAATTGCTTTGGCGGAATCGATTGCAGATCCACCGCCAACGGCAAGGATAAAGTCCACACTTTCTTTTTTGCAGAGTTCAATTCCCTCGTACACCTTGGTGTCGATCGGATTCGGCAACACGCCGCCAAGCTCGACAAAATTGAGTCCCGCTGCTTCAATCGATTTCTTAACCCTATCGAGCAAACCGGAACGGATCACCGATCCTGCGCCGTAATGAATCAGAATTTTTGTTGCACCGAAACTTATTGCAAGTTCTCCGGCCTGGGTCTCGGTATCTTTCCCGAAAACAAACTTCGTCGGACTGTGAAAAGTAAAATTATCCATTCGTATATCCTCCTGCAAATAATGTATGTTGCCGTAGTTCTCAACTTCTCGTTTCCCGGGCTCACTGCGCCTTTTCGAAAAAAACCGCGCCTGTGATTATTTTCTCACAGACGCGTTGTTTTCACAAAGCCTAGCGGGATGCGTTTACAAAACGTTTCCCTTGTTTATTGCGGGGTCAGCGTAAACTCAGGCAGTTTAGACTTTTCGTCGAGGATTTTAGATAACGCATTTTGAGCAATCGTTGTCTTCTCTTCCTCGGTTGCCGGGGTCTTTCCTACAAAAAACATGACATGAAATCCGTAATCGGTCTGGACAACAGCCTTGTCGCCGATCTTGCGAGCGGGGTCATAGCACCACTCCTCAAATTCAGGCACCATCTGCCCGACCGAGACAGTGTACTGTGACGCTTCTGCGGCAAGACCTGCCGTGTAATCCCGATCACCTGCAAGCACCATGTCCTCATATGAATTTATGGTCGCAAGTGTTGCTTCAGCAAGCGCCTTTGCCTCCGCAATTTCTTCTTCGGTTGCATTCTCTGCTTCCGTTGTCGAGTTGATCACGGCCTTATAAAGAATATGACGAACGGTAGGCAGCTGAAGTTCTTCATCGGTAAAATCATAATTATCTACATACTCGATAAGATATTGATCCGCTAGCTGATATACAGACAAGATCGCTCTGAATCGTTCGATCGTCATGTTGTCACCAAAATATTGGCTCACAAACCCGTCGCCGGACAGACCCGCGGATTCCGCTTGGGAAAGAATGCTGTCAACGGAAGCCTCCACTGCTGTTTTCTTTTCTTCAGAAAGAACTATTCCGCTCTCCGTTGCCAGTGCAGACAAGAGGTATCGCCTTAGGATGTCCTTTTCCACAAACGACAATAGATAATCCGCCCAAGTACCGTCCTCGAGATAATCACAGGCAGCTGTCAGGTCGATCATTCCCGTAGCAGTTGCCGGATAATAGCCGGAATAAGCATACTGGGAAAATTCAGTAAAGCTATTAACCATATAGAAGTTAAATTCTCCGGCGCTGATGGTATTTCCGTTAATCGTGAATGTTTTGTTCATCAGTGCAACGAGAGACGGGTCATACAAAGACTCCAGGGGCACTTGAACAGCCGTTGCCGGCGTAGAGGTCCCGGAGTCCGTACCTGTTGCCGATGCGGATGAAGATACGGAAGGCTTGGTATCTTTCTTTTCTTTTTCACAGCCTGCAAGCATCGTAATCGATGAGACAGCAATGACTGTCGCTACGAGCAAACCCACTGATTTTTTCAAAGTTATGTTCATAAAATATACTCCTTTTTGTTTACGTGCGGATAAATGGCATTATATCACAGGAAAGCAAGCCCTTCTCTCGCGATAGCGGCAAAATAGCGGCAATTTCATTTGTCCGGATATTTCTTATCCGATCTCCAAATAAATCGGGCAGTGGTCCGATCCCTGGATATCCGAGAGCATTCCGGAGTCAACGACACGCTCCGACAATTCTTCATCCGTGAAAAAGTAGTCAATTCTCCATCCGACATTCCGGCTTCGTGCGAACGTTTTATAAGACCACCAGGTGTACATTTCCTTCTTGTCCGGATAAAGAAGTCTATACGTATCCACCAGACCCCTCTGCTCGAAAAGGTCCATATATGCACGCTCTTCGGGCAGAAAGCCCGAGATCTTAGCGTTAGCGGAAGGATTCGAAAGATCAATCTCACGATGCGCCGTGTTCACATCGCCGCAGACAATAATGCTTCTGCCCTCGTCCATCTGCCGGCCGACCTTTTCGAGAAAACAATCATAAAACGCCAGTTTGAAATCCACTCGTTCCTGTCCCTGCCCCCCGTTGGGAAAATATATGTTGTAAAGAATAAAATCTCCAAAATCAAGCTCAATGGTACGCCCCTCATGATCAAATCGATCCTCTCCCAGGCCATACGAGACGCTGACGGGCGCTTTTCGCGTATATACGGCGGTCCCGGAATACCCTTTTCGATCGGCACTGTGAAAATAGGCGGTATACCCCGGAATCTCGCGAATCTCAAGCGGAATCTGATCCTCTTGCGCCTTGATTTCCTGAAGACAAACGATGTCGGCGTCGAAAGAAAACAGGCTCTCCGCAAAGCCCTTTTGTGCCACCGCGCGAATTCCATTGACGTTCCAGCTGACTAATCGCATATTCACCTCACAAAAACATCGACAAACCCCGGTTTTTTTGTTTTCATTATAGCAGAGGATATCCCTCGAAAAGTGAGGTACTTATATGAATAATTCCGCTGAATCTCAATCACAGGCACTCACCGCCGAAGAGGCTGCAAATAAATATTCAACCGCTCCCGTGGACGTTGCCATTATCGGCGCCGGCCCGGCCGGATACTCCGCAGCGATCAACGCCGCAAACCGCGGACGAAGCGTCATGATGCTTTCCGGTGACTATAAGAACAGTTATCTATACAAATCCTCCCTAGTGGAAAACATGCCCGGCCTCCCCGGCAAAAGCGGCGCCGAGCTGCTCGAGGCATTCCGGGATCATGCCCTTTCCGCCGGCGCCGTCGAAGTACGCGCACAAGTCCTCATGATCATGCCCTTTCCGACCGATGACGGTTCCTCTCTCTTTCAGATTGCCTCCGGAAACACCCTCTTATCGGCACGTTCCTGCATCCTTGCAACCGGTGTTTCCGCATTCAAACCCTATCCGGGCGAAGAAAACTTCCTTGGCCGTGGTGTCAGTTACTGTGCCACCTGCGACGGCATGCTTTACCGCG
>Ga0209373_10005497_pt1 | contig 10313 bp, 7 predicted proteins | sample Higcelweek5metaG_FD_187173 | JGI IMG/M metagenome (GOLD analysis project Ga0209373, IMG submission 187173) | Freshwater pond sediment microbial communities from the University of Edinburgh, under environmental carbon perturbations - High... | ecosystem: Environmental > Aquatic > Freshwater >...
GCCGCGATTTCGTCCAGGGACTTCATGGGGCAATTGAATGCCTTCAATCTTAGACGCCAGCTTTCCGCACGCTCCCGGAACGTGGTCAGCGCCGAGCTCGCGTGACCGCTTCTGTATTCCCCGCCGTCCATGCCGAGCGGGAAATGCCGCTTCGGCTCGCGGCAGCCCGCAAGATTGATAACGGGGATGTCGAGCTTGCGCATCCGTTCGATCTTTTCGTCACTGAGCCTGAACAGGGCGGTGTTCTGCAGGCCGGGGATGTCCCCGAAGGTCGCGACCGCCGCGATCCGCTCCGGATGCCTAACGGCGAACTCGAGCGAGTAGTATCCATTATGCGAATGGCCAGCGATATATATCCTGGATGTGTCCATCATCGGGTACTCGGCCGCGGCTTCGTCGAGGATTTCGCTGAGAAGCTCGTTGCTTTCCACATCCTCGAGGACGAAACAGACGAGCATGCATTCGCCTTGGGCCGCAATCCTGAAATACTCATAAAAATAACTCGCCGCCGTCACCGCAAGGTGTTCGTTCGAATGGTTGACTTCCTGCATGACGCAGATCACTGGCAGCTTTCTGCCCGGCTCCCCGAACGCGCCGAGCGGAACAGCAGCCTTCCAGCGCCTCAGCTTCGTGGTCTTGTTCTCAAATCTTAGTCCCATGTTCTCCCAATATTTGAGAAATCCCGGATCCAAGGTCGAGTCGAATCCGTATTCCAGGGCCATTCCTTCAGCCATCTTCCTGCCAGATTCGCTGTGTATCACCCTTTCCAGATCGTAGCCGATAGTGCTCCAGTTCTCCTTGGAGACTTGATCGCGCGAAAGGCTTCCCCTGTTTTCCCACCTGCCGGAAATATCGAGCACGGGAACCTGCGCCGATCCGAATCTGGTCGCCGGCGCATCGAGGTCCGGCATCGCTTCGCCCAGGGTCGACCCGGAAGGATGGATGCCGCTTATATCGAGAAAGACCCTTTTCACGTCGCAGGGGACGAAAACGAAGGCTTCCTGCAGTATGTTCACGTAGACCCTGTCGACATCCGGAACGCCGGTAACGATATAGATGACGATCACATCACGGGAATCCGCCACCATCTCGTTGTACGCGCGGAATTGCTCAAGCGTCTTCATCGCCCAGTATGGGTCCTCTATATTTTCCCTGTGCATCACCACGAGGGTGGGAAGTTTCGTGCCGAAGTCGCCGAGGCAGGAGAGAGGCGCCATGATGATCCAGTCGATACCCCCCTGGGAACGGCACTCGTAATGGACACCTTTCGCCTTCCAGCCATCCACCACCGAAGGGATGTTCACGCTATTGGTTTTAGGAGTGTAACAGTCAAGGGTCCTGCACCGATCCCCTGTGAGCCCGTCGACGGGGGAGTGATACGGCCTGGGGTCCACCTTTTCGTTCCTTCCCATCCACGCGACCATACCAGAAATCGGGCTGATCCTGTCTTTCCAAGCGGACTCATCCCACAGCTCAATGTTTTCATACGAATAATGGCGGTTCATCGTGTACTTATCTCCTCGGCCAGGTCACGGGATTCCTTCCAGAAATGGCAGGCCGCAAAGTGCCCGGGAGCAACCTCCGTGAGCGGAGGAGAGTTGTCCTTGCAGATGTCGCGTGCCATCCAGCACCTCGGCGCGAACCTGCAGCCCGGTTTCGGATCCACGGGGCTCGGCACGTCTCCTTTGAGGACGATGCGCTTTCTCCTGTCCCGGAAATCAATCTTGGGGACAGCCGAGAGCAGGGCCATGGAATAGGGATGCAGGGTGTTGCTGAATATTTCGTCTGTCGTGGACAGCTCCACGATCTGACCCAGATACATGATCGCCACCCTGTCCGAGATATGGCGCACAACGCTGAGGTCATGCGAGACGAAGAGGTAGGAGAGCTTCATCTTCTGCTTCATCTGCATGAGCAGGTTGATGATCTTCGCCTGGACGGAAACGTCCAGCGCAGAAACCGGCTCGTCGCAGACGATGAATTTCGGGTGAAGCGACAAAGAGCGGGCTATGCCGGTGAGCTGCCTCTTGCCGCCGTCGAGTTCGTGTGGATACTTGTCCAGCACATAGGATTCCAGGCCGACGCTGGCCGCGAGTTCGTCGACTTTTTCCTTGAGCTCCTTGCCGCGGGCTATGTGGTAGATCTGGTAGGCATCGGCCAGGATCGCCCGTATCGACTCCCTGGGGTTGAGCGATGAGTAGGGATCCTGGAAGATCATCTGCATTTTTTTTCTGAGATCCTGCAGTTCCTTCCCGCGTGCGGTGACGATATCCGTGCCTTCGCAGAGCACCTGGCCTCCAGTCGCTTCGAGAAGCCTTACCATCACGTTTCCGATCGTGGACTTTCCGCAACCGCTCTCGCCCACGAGACCAAGCGTCTCCTCGGACATGATGTCGAACGAGACATCATCGACGGCATGGAGTTTTCGATTGTGGGACTGGGGAAAGTATTTTTTCAGATTCCGGACGCTGATGAGCGTCGTCCCCTGTGCGGCGGCCCCTTCCCGGGCAACAGTGTCGCTCATGCGTTCTCCTCCGCGTCCCAGCAGGCAGCGTAATGTTCATCGCTTATCTTGAAGAAAGGCGGTATCGATTCAATGCATTTCCCCCTGCTGTGAGCGCAGCGCTCATGGAATTTGCATCCTTGCGGCAGCTTCTGGGCGTTCGCCACGAGACCAGGCAGAGCCTTGAGTTCGACACGCGGCCCCGTGAGCTTCGGGATGGCGTCGAGCAGCCCGTGGGTATACCAGTGTTTCGGATTTTCGAAGACCTCGTTCACCGCTCCCTCTTCCACGATCTCTCCGCCGTACATGATGGCGACTCTTTTGCAGAGTTCGGCCACGATGCCCAGGTTGTGCGTTATCATCAGCAATGACGTGGAATATTCGGCCTGCAGCCTCTTCATGATCTCGAGGATCTGCGCCTGTATCGTCACGTCGAGCGCCGTCGTGGGTTCATCCAGGATCAGCAGCTGAGGGGAGCAGCAGAGCGCGGCAATGATCCCGACCCTCTGCCTCATTCCACCCGAGAATTCGTGCGGATACTGGTTGATCCGTTCCCTTGAAATCCCCACAAGCTCGAGGAGATCGCCGACAGTGCGGTATGCGTCGGCCTTCTCCATGCCCTTGTGCTTCATCAGCACCATTGCGACCTGGTGGCCGATGGTGTACAGGGGATTGAGCGAGGTGAGCGGATTCGAGAACACCATGCCGATCTGACCGCCGCGAATGCTGTTCAGTTCCTGTTCGCTCGTCGTGAACATCGATTTGCCGTTGAAGAAGACGTCACCCTTCGTCACGAAACTGACCCTGTCAGGGAGCAGGTTCAGGATGGAGAGCGCGGTGGTTGTCTTACCCGCCCCGCTCTCGCCAACCAGACCCATCGCCTCGCCTCTGCGGATCGCGAGGTTTACACCATTGACCGCCTTGGCGATCGCTCCGCCGGATCGGTACTCTACATGCAGGTTCTCGATCCTGAGAAGTACTTCATTGCCGGCTCCCGGATCCTTATTCTTTTCCGTCCCGGGCATCGTTCGTGCTGCTATTTCCATCACTCTGTCACCTTCCTCGCGCTGCTGCGGCGAGCTGGTCAGTCCTGGTTCTTGGGATCGAACACGTCGCGGATCCCGTCACCCAGAAAGTTGAATCCGAGAACCGTCAACATGAGCGCAATTCCGGGAGCTATGACGACCCAGGGCGCGGCGGCGATATATTGCCGACCGTCGGAGATCAGATTGCCCCAGGAGGGATTCGGTATCGGCACTCCCATTCCCAGGTAGCTCAGGTTCGTCTCGACGAGGATCGTTCCCCCGAAATGGCCACTCGCGGCAATCATCATCTGGGTTATTGTATTCGGAAACAGCTCCTTGAGGATGATCCTCGATGTCGGAGCCCCCAGCACCCTGGACGCTGAAATGAATTCCTGGTGTTTCATGTTCAGCACGACCGATCGCACGAGCCTCGCGGTGGCGACCCAGCTCGTGGCCGAGAGTGTGAACACGAGGTTGAACATGCTCGGACCGAGGACGGATACGACCACGATGGCGAGAAGCAGCTGGGGGATGGCCAGCAGCATGTCGGAGATGCGCATGACTATCATGTCGATGATGCCGCCGAAATAGCCCGAAACCAGGCCTACGATGGCGCCCAACGTCATGGCGATGATCGTCACCATGAAGGTGATCTTCAAGGAAACCCATCCGCCCTGCAGGAGCCTTGTGAGCACGTCCCGCCCCAATGGATCGGTGCCGAACGGATGCCCGCTGAGCCCTCCGTTGCCGAACCAGTCCGGAGCTATGAGCCTGCTCCGAAGGCTCGAGGTCGTGGGACTCCACTTGATCCATAACCCCGACGTGGCGCAGATGAGAACAAGCAGGACCAGCATCGATGCACCGATCATGAATAGCTTGCTCTTCCACATCTTCCTGGCTATTCGATTCAGTTTCACTTCTCTGACCTCGCTTAGTTGAATTTGATTCGAGGATCGATGATGGTATACGCTATGTCCGCGGCCAGGTTGCCCAGGACGAGCATGATCGCCGTCACCAGCAGGACCGACTGGACGAGCTGGTAATCGCGCATGCTGATCGCCTGGATGAGAAGTTGGCCCATGCCCGGCCAGTTGAAGATATTCTCGACCACGACCATGCCGGCAAGCATATGCCCCAGCTCGGATCCCATATTGGTGGCGATCGGAAGCAGCGCGTTCTTGAGCGCGTATTTGAAATACGTCTTGTTCTTGGAAATTCCCCGCGCCCGGGTCGCCACGACGAAGTCCTCCCTCAGGACATCGACCATCCCCGATCGCATGAGCCTCGTCTGCTTCGACGCGACACCGAATCCGATGCACAAACCGGGCATTATCATGTGCTTGAACCCGCCCATTCCCTGTGTCGGCAGCCAGCCGAGCGTGACGCCGAAGATCAGGATCAGCATGAAGCCCAGCCATACGATCGACATCGACTGCCCGATTATAGCGAACAGGATAGCGGCGAAGTCTATGCCGGTCCCCTGATTTATTCCGGCCACTATTCCCAAGATAATGGAGAACGAGAAGGCCCACAGGAGTCCGAAACCGGCGAGCCTGAGCGTCTGCAGGATCCTTACGCCCAAGATGTCCCCCACCGGCGCGTTGTAGTTCCAGGAAAATCCCAGGTCCCCGTGGAGAATCCCCTTCATATAGGTCAGATACTGCATGACGAGCGGCTGGTTGAGACCCATCCTGACCCTATATTCCTCGACCTCATCCGCTGACGCCATCCCTCCAGCCATCATGCGCGCAGGGTCGCCATGGCCTATCCTGAGCAGGCCAAAGGCGATGATCGTGACGCCGATCAGGACGATGATCGAAAACAGCATCCTCCTCAGGATACTTCTCATGAAGCCCTCCTCTTCCCTGCTCCGTAAGTCTTCTGGATTTGAGCGAGCGGAGGGACAGGACCGCAGCGGCCCGTCCCTCGAAGAAGCCGCGTACGCGCAGTTCATATGCGCCCGCGGCCCCCTCTTCTAAAAACGGGCTGCGATCTGTGCAGCCCGTCATGGTCACTTCAGCAGGACAACCGCGCTGAGGTCGGGATACTGCTGCAGGTGGAACACCAGGCCGGTGATGCCGGGAGTCCAGGCATTGATAATGGTCGGCCAGTACAGGTAGATGTTCGGCGCGAAATCGGTGGTCTCTATCTGGTACATTTGCTTGAATATCTGGTCGGTCTTGGCGGGGTCAATCGTCGACTGCAGCTGCTTACCGAGTTCCTTGAGCTGCTTGTTCTGGAATCCGGTATTGAACCTGTCGCCGCCGATGACTTCGGCGCCGATTTTCCACCACATCTTCAGGTCATCCGATATCGCCGCCAGGGTGAGATCGTACTTGTGGCCGCTTCTGGCCTGGTCGTACATGGCGACTTCGAGAGGGCGTATCTTCAGGTTGATCCCGACGTCAGCGGCCATGGACTGGATGGCCTGGGTCAGCTCGTTTCCGATGTTGACCGTCGAGGCCGTATAGATGAAGTCGATCTGCTGGCCCTTGTATCCCGATTCGGCGACGAGTTTCTTCGCCTTTTCAGGGTCGAAGGGATAGGCATTCGTATTGACATAGCCGTAGTCGCTCGGGCGGCAGGGCCATGTGCAGGCGACGCCGTACCCGGAGAGCAGGCTGTCGACTATCAATTTCCTGTCTATGGAAAGTGCGAGAGCTTGCCTGAGCTTCACGTTGTCGAAGATGTCCCCGGGGGCGCTCGCCGTCTGGAGGAAGACGACGTTCTTGGGGTTCATCGGCCTGACCACGAATCCCCCTTTTTCGAGAATCGCCTTGTCCGTGGTGGGGATGGTATCGATCATCTGCACCTCGCCAGCCCTCAGGGCTGACAGGCGGGTTTGGCCTTCGGGAGAGAACTGGAGCTTGATGTTCTTGATGTTCGTCCACTTGTTGGAGGCGCGATATCCCCAGTATCCCTTCTCATCGGTCCTGAGCGTCAGGTCGACGATGCCATTCGCCTTATCGAATTTCTTGACGACATAGGCACCGGTCCCGACCGGAGCCTGCCAGAACGCGTCGTAGCCGACCTTTTCCAGGGCGGACTTGCAGAAGATCCCCAACTGGGGAGCAGTGGCGCGGATGAACCAGGTGGGCATAGGCAGTTTGAAGTGGATCTTGAGGCTGTAGGGACCGAGCTTGTCGATGACACCGAGGTATGGCCGCCAAGGTTTCGACTGCTGGGCGGTGTAGCGCTGGTTGTCCCTGATGTCCTCGAATCTGTAGATGACGTCGTCCGCGGTCATCTTGACCCCGTTCGTGAAGTAGACATCGTCCCTCAGTTCGATCGTGGCTTCGAGGTAGTCATCAGAGAATTTCCAGGACTTCGCGAGGCCGGGCAGGTAGCTGCCGTTTTCATCTATCTCGATGAGCGGGTCGAACACGAGGTAGGAGAATACGCCAAGCGTGTCGTTTCCGGTAGCATCCCAGCTATGAAGGGAAGGCAGACCCGACGATACCTGGTATGTGAACGACTTCGTCGCATCGGCTTCCTTCCAGCCCGAGGGGCGGGCTGGGTATGCGGGGTCTCCGGGTGCCCCGTACGCAGCGACGAGCGTGACCAGCATGAGAACGCACATGAATGGAATCAGACGCTTATTCATCTCGGTTCACTCCTTTGTTCCGGCACTTCCACACCGGTAGACATTCAGACCCTGATCCATTTCGGATCAACCTGACAATTCCATCGAACAGCAAAATAACCTAAAGGTAACCAATGTCGATACCATTCTAACATGAGTCTGGTTAATGTCAAGGAATAATTCAAACTGGCTCAGATACACGTCTTTAGCTCCATCATTTTATTCTGTATAAAGCTTTTAGGGCTTGTGCTGCGACAGTCGATTCGCCACAATAGGTATCAGATAGATACCAGAAAGAGTATTTTGTAATAACCAATACGTTCTTTCCCTCTTGAAAAGGAGTGCCATGTCATGCGCTACCTAGACATAAAATCCCTGGCCGCGACGCTCAGAGTCTCGAAGATAGCATTCGGGACAGGTTCGAATATCAAGTCGCTTTCCGATCCGGAGATTTTCCGGCTGTTCGACCGTTATGCGGACGCGGGAGGCAATTGCCTTGATACGGCTCCGGGCTATGTCGGCGGAAGGAGCGAGGATCTCATCGGGAAATGGCACGAAAGCCGGAAAAACAGGGACAGGATTCTGATAGGCACGAAAGCGGGGCACCCGGCACAAAATAAACCTGAACAGGGTAGACTGTCCCGGCAGGATATCCTCGACGATCTCCACGCAAGCCTCAAAGCCCTCCGGACCGATTATGTGGATATCTTCTGGCTCCATAAAGACGATCCTTCACGACCCGTGGAGGATATCGTCGAAAGCATACAGGCCGTCGTCGAGTCTGGTCTTGTCAGGATGATCGGTTGCTCCAACTGGCGGATAGACCGTATCCAACAGGCGAACAGCTACGCCCGGGACAGCGGACAAAGCCCCTTCCTGGCCAGCCAGATCCAGTGGAGCCTTGCCCGGACGCGAGAAGAGGATTTCGCCGCCATGGGGGTACTCGTCATGGACGACGAATCCTACGACTGGTATGCGGCGTCTGGCATGCCGGTTTTCGGTTTTTCATCCAATGCACAGGGTTTCTTCGCAAAGGTGGCGGCCGAAGGAGTCGAGTCCCTGTCCCGGGAAATTATGGTTCGCTACGCATCCCCGGAAAACATGAGACGCGCGGAAAAGGTCGCCTGTTTCGCCGCGGCGCGGGGCGTATCCGTATCGGCCGCGGTGATCGCCTACGTCATCAACAACAGGGTGCCCGGAGTGGCGGTCATCAGCTGCAAGACGACGGAGCATCTTGACGACAGCCTATCGGCTATGGAAGTTACCATGAGCGCCCGGGACGCAGAGTTGCTCATCCAACCATGACCGCCGGAAACATCGCTGGACACGGTGTCGTTTAGGGAATATAACCGAATGAGGAGTCCAAACCAGGAAATGAACGAACACGCCCCAATGTATATTTCGGTCTATCACAAGATCAAGACCGACATTCTTTCAGGCAAGTATCCCACGGGAGGCTTCCTTCCGCCGGAAGGCGAATTGATGAAACAGTTCGGCACAAGTCGCACAACGATTCGGCGCGCGATCTCGATCCTGAAAAGCGACCATCTCGTGCATGTCCAGCAGGGACGCGGCTCCGAAGTCCTTTCGCTCGGCGACTGGCCAACCTCGTTCGCAACGCAGGAATTGAACCATAAATACTCCGACCTCCATGTCATCTCGAAATTCATGGTCGAGGGGGATTACCACACTGTCACCCAGAACTCCATCGTCGACGCGATGCCCGCGGAAATAAAGGTAGCCAAGGCGCTCGGTCTGGAAACTGGCACCGAAGTGTTCCGGCTGCAGCGCGTCCATCTGGTGAACGGTTCCATCTATGCATATGTCGTAAGCTACGTCCCCTGCACCCTGACGCCGGGACTTGAAAACCTGAGCGGCAAGATCGATGAAGGCTATCTGGCATTCTTCGAGGAGAAATACGGGATCCGCATCACGAGTATCGAAGATACGCTTACCGCGGTGAAAGCGGGCTTCCTGGAATCCCGCCTGCTGAATGTACCCATGGGTTCCCCGCTCCTGCAGCGGCGCCGTGTATCTTTCGAGAATGAACGCCGCGTCGAATACTCGGAACGGATAAACAGCCCCGACCTTTATGAACTGGTTCTGACGCTCAGGCAAAGCCCGGAAGCCGCCCCCCTAAAGGCCGCCTCCAGCGAGGTGGAGTGATCCGCAAGCCGCTGCCTTGAACCTTGTGGCTTGCACCCGGGTCAAGGCCACATTCTAGAAAAGATCCACTATATTCAAGGTCTTCCTATCCCTGGCAAAACGCCTCATGAAGGACCATGACAGATTCTGCATGAAGGGCGTGGTCACATGCGGCATGCCCTCAATCTTCACGACCCTCAGATGGAATTTCCCTTCCTTGTTCCTTATATCCGCGATGTAGTGTTCAAAGCCTTCGGCATACAGGGTCTCGCTCTTGTCATTCGGGACCCCCAGAATCCGCGTGGCCTTGTCGGCGCTGACGAGCGCAGCGTCGATCTCTTCCGCCCTGCTTATCGGACATCCGCAAGCCTTGAGCCTGCGCTGCCAGCTCCTTATATGGATATCGCGCACGAAGGGGCCTCCCTCGCAGCAGCCGAGGATGTTGATGACCGGCAGGTCGAACCCGCTCATTCGCTCGATCTGTTCATCGGATGTGGCGAACACGCTTTCGCCCATGAGCTCGGGTTCCATCAGCCCATTGGAGTTGCCTACGGTCGCGACGGCCGCGACAAGCTCAGGATGCCGGCGCGCAAATATCATGGCAAAGAATCCGTCGTGGGAGTGTCCCGTAAGATACACGCGGCTTTTATCGATCGGATAGAGCCTGGCGGCCTCCTCCAGTATCTCGCAGAGAAGCTCGTTGCTGTCCGGATCTTCCAGGACGAAGTAGAGGAGGATGGCGTCACCATTGGCCGCGATGCTCTGGTATTCATGAAAATAACTCATGGCATTCACCGCGAGATGCTCGTTGGAGTAGTTCACTTCCTGCAGGATGACCACCACCGGCAACTTAATCTCCGGGTTGTCGCTCGCGTTCATCGGCACGACGGCAGTCCACCGGTCGCCCTTCGTTTCATGGATGTCGAACTGCAGGCCTCTGTCCTTCCAGTGCCTGGCAAAACCGGGATCTGTGATCATCATGAATTCATGCTCCAGTTCGAGACCTTCGGCCATCTTCCTGCCGCTCTCGCTGTGCAGGACCCTCTGGATATCGAAA